>UMIU01011237.1_pt1 | contig 12800 bp, 13 predicted proteins | sample 1965871 | NCBI WGS metagenome assembly UMIU01 (sample SAMEA4836132, study PRJEB28245) | human gut metagenome | biome: gut microbiome; material: fecal sample | place: Denmark | collected 2008
GGATGCCCTGTACACGTCTACTCTGACGTCGTTCGGGTTCAAGTCCACTTCTACATCATCAACTTCCGGCAGCACCGCAACAGTCGCCGCAGAAGTGTGAACTCTGCCAGCAGATTCTGTCTCGGGAACACGCTGCACTCTGTGAACGCCACTCTCATACTTCAATCTCGAATAAGCGCCCTTTCCTTTGATCAGAACGACAGCTTCTTTGATTCCGCCGATACCAGTATCGTTGATATCCATCAGCTCCGTTTTCCATCTATGTCTTTCAGCGTACCTCATATACATTCTGAGCAGATCCTGACCGAACAGTGCCGCTTCTTCGCCGCCCGTACCGGCTCTGACTTCCAGAATAACGTTCTTTTCGTCATTAGGGTCTTTGGGGAGCAGCAAAATCTTCAGTTCCGCTTCTGCCTCTTCGATTTTTTCTTCCAGTTCATTGACCTCCATCTTGGCAAGGTCTCTCATTTCCTCGTCAGTTTCATTCTCTACAATGTCCTTGGCGTCCTTCAGATCCTCTTTGGCTTTCTTGTATTCTTCGTATTTTTTTACAATGGGTTCCATCTCTCCCATTTCCTTAATATGCTTCTGCCACAGCGGCTGGTCATTGATCACTTCTGGATCAGAAACCTTCAAAGACAGTTCTTTATATTTTTCAACAATGAAATCTAACTTATCAAACATTTATATCTCCTCAATTTTAATAATTTACGAATCTACTTGATTCTATAGTATACCATAAATTCCTATATTTAAAAAGCCGGAAATTGCATTCCGGCTTTGGTTTCTCTGATTATTAGTCAATGTGATACTTGTTCTTGAACTTTTCAACACGTCCACCACGGTTGATGAACTTCTGCTGTCCTGTAAAGAATGGATGACATGCTGAGCAAACATCAAGTCTCATTTCTTCTTTTGTTGACTTTGTAACAAAAGAATTGCCACATGCGCAAGTTACTTTACATTCCTTATAATCAGGATGGATTCCTTCCTTCATGCTTTACCTCTTTCCTGCTCAGGCAGACACCTTTGCAAATTTTTTTGCTGAATCTAATACAGCTTTTATACTATACCACACTTGTCTGTCAGAAACAAGTGTTTTTTGCTGTAATTATTTCTTTTTTGCTGCCAGTGTTGCGACGACAATGCGGTCTCTTCCTGCCAAATCCTGCAGACCGGTGATGTTCTCAAACTGCTCTGTTTCTGCCAGCAGTCCGCAGACTTCTTCTTTTTGGTCGTGACCGATTTCAAACATCAGAATACCTGCTTTTTTGAGGCAGCCCGCCGCGTCGGCGATGATGCCTCTATAGAAATCCAGGCCGCCCAGACCGCCGTCTAAAGCCATCATCGGTTCGTGGTCGCGGACCTCCTTCTGCAGGGTAGCTATGACACTGGTTTTTATGTAAGGCGGATTAGAAATGATCAGGTCAAACTTTTTGTTTTTGAATTTCCCTTTAAAGGGCACTAGCAGATTGCCGCACTCAAAACCGACCTTTTTGGCGACACCTAATTTTTCAGCGTTCTCCCGCGCTACCGACAGCGCCTCTTGGCTGATATCCGAGCAGGTCACCTTGACGTTATCGCAGAGACTGGCCAGGGAAATCCCGATTGCTCCGCTGCCGCAGCAAAGATCCAGGACATCAAATTCCTTCTTTTTCTTCGGCGGCAAGTCTACGTCCCGCAGCTTATTTTCTTTGATGATGCTGATGGCATCTTCTACCAGTGTCTCTGTGTCCTGTCTGGGAATCAATACACTTTCATTGACTTTGAAAGTGAGTCCCATGAATTCCTGGCTGCCGATGATATACTGCACGGGCACGCCGGCAGAGCGCCGGTCCAGCAGTTTGAAATACTCATCGCAAAGACTGTCGGGCAGTATTTTTTGATACTCCAGAATCAGCTGTGCATTGCTCACATTCATCAAGAAACAATATAGGATTTTGCAGTCGATGGCAGCGTCTGCGATGTGACTCTCCTCAAGCTGTCTTCTGCCGATATTCAAAATTTCTTTTACCGAGAGACTCATCTATTCCTCCACAATTTCATTTTTACTCTTGCGTTCAATCTTACGCTCTTCTACCAGATTTCCATCAAGATCGCAGATACCTTCAAAATACGGCGTACCGTCTGGAACCATGACCGCCTTTGTCGCCGCGATAGCTACCTCCAACTGGTCGTCAAAAGGTTCCTTCGTCGTAAGTTTCTGCAGGTAAAGTCCCGGCAGACTGAGGATTTTGACGAGCCAGTTGTCGCTGCGTCCTGCCCATTTGAGCAGCTCATAAGAAAGACCTGCAACCACGGGAACCAACAACAGTCGGGAAACAATACGCAGCGCCAGATTCGGCCAGCCCAGAAAGAGATGCAACACAAAGCTGATCACCATGACGAAAAGCAGAAAGCTGGTTCCACAGCGCGGATGCAGCGTGTAAAACTGCTGTGCGTTCTGCGGCGTCAACTCAAGATTGTTTTCGAAGCAGTGTATGGTCTTGTGCTCCGCTCCATGATATTGAAACACGGTCTTAATGTCCTTCATCTGACTGATCAGGGCGATATACACCACAAAGATCACGATACGCATGACACCTTCCACCAGATTGAATACAAAGTCGCTGTCGATCAAAGGCTTCAGGAAGTTCGCCACCACTGTGGGCAGCAAGATGAACATGCCGATGGTCATGGCCAGAGCGAGAATGACCGAAAGGTAGATCATGATATTCCACGTCCCTTTCTCGCCAAACTTCTCATTCATCCAGGTCTCCAGCTTTCCTGCCTCTTCCTGTTCCTCTTCCGGCCAGTTGGCCTCCAGCACATCTGCAGAGTACATCAAAATACCCGTACCCTGAACCAGTGAGGTGACAAAAGAGACGACGCCTCTGACAATGGGAATTTTGGTCCACTTCCCCATTTTTTTATTGGGCTGCGTCTTCATGTGTATCCTTCCGTCTGGAAGTCTGACTGCAACTGCCGTTCTTTCCAGGCCACGCATCATAATGCCTTCCATGACGGCCTGTCCTCCGACCGGAGTCGGGCAGGCGTCTTTCAAAAAAATCTTGCTTAAATCCATCTTTTACCCCTATTGTAAAAAAATCTTCTTTATTATTTGTACGAAATCTTTATTATTCTTTGTATGAGCCAGGTTGTCGATAATTTGTTCTGTGACATCCTGGGTCGGGCTGTTGGCCATTTGACGCCTCATCGCCCAAATCGCTTCTAATTCATCCTGCGTCATCAAGAGGTCTTCTTTTCTGGTTCCGGACTTGTTCAAGTCGATAGCCGGGAAGATTCTCTTTTCGGACAGCTTGCGGTCTAAATGAAGCTCCATATTACCTGTACCCTTAAATTCCTCAAATATAACATCGTCCATACGGCTTCCTGTTTCTACCAAGGCTGTCGCCAGAATCGTGATGCTGCCGCCTTCTTCAATATTTCGAGCAGCGCCGAAGAATTTTTTCGGCTTGTGAAGGGCTCCCGGATCGAGTCCGCCCGACAGGGTTCTGCCAGATGACGGTACGACCAGATTGTACGCTCTGGCGAGCCTTGTGATGCTGTCCAGCAGAATGACCACATCTTTGCCGTGCTCTACCAGGCGCTGCGCCCTGGCAAGCACCATCTCTGCAACCTTGACATGGTGCTGCGGCAGTTCGTCAAAAGTTGAATAGATGACCTCGCCTCCATTGAGAGACCGCTTCATATCGGTCACTTCTTCCGGTCTTTCGTCAATCAAAAGCACGATCATCTCGACTTCCGGATGCCTTTTTTCGATGCTGTTGGCGACTCTCTTGAGCAAAGTGGTTTTCCCGGCTTTTGGGGGCGCTACGATCAGACCCCTCTGCCCTTTTCCAATCGGTGCGATCAAATCAATCAGCCTCATGGACAAATCCCTGGAACTGTCCTCAAGGGTCAATCGTTCTCTTGGGAAGATCGGCGTCAGATCCTCAAAATCCGGTCTTCTGATCGCCACTCCCGGCTCGTCACCATTGACGGTCAAAACATACAGCAGCGCGCCAAATCGTTCCCCTTCGTTAGGCAGTCTGGAAATTCCCTTGATCTGGTCTCCCGTCTTCAGGTTAAAACGTCTGATCTGCGTCGGTGATACGTACACATCCTTATCGCTGGTCAAGAAGTTATTAAATCTGAGAAATCCGAAACCGCCTTCAGCAATTTCCAGAATACCTTCCACTTCCGGCCTGGGCTGCTCTTTCTTTTCTTCTCTTACAGGTTTTTCCGGTTCTTCCTCGCAGCAGACAATCTCTTTCTTTTCCTCTGGAGTCTCCGGCGCTTCTATTAAACACTCTTTTTCTTCTTCTAATATCTCTTCTTTTTTCTTTCTCGGCATCTTCATTACAGGCACAAAAACTGTGCCCTTTCCTTTCTATGTAAATTATATAATTGTATCTGTCTTAATCTCTTGGGAATTCGCTCTGGATATGAGGGTAACACCTCATACATTCGAAAATGACTTTTCTAGGATTACAAATCTTATTCTATTATAATACAACATCTGGAAAAATGAAAGAGGGCTTTTTTGTCGAAAGCCCTTATTTTCGTGTTTTACACTTCAATTTGCGACTTTATCTGTAGGACGGCAAAATAGTTTATAATTCCTCTATGGTTTCTGCCTCTAATCCTGTAAAGTCTTTGATTTCCTCCAGTGGCTTACCCACTCTTTTCATTTTTTGGGCAATCTCAATCATGGCGGTCTCATACCCATCTTCTTTCGCATATTTGAGCCATGTAGCATTGTCATGCTCTGCCTTAATCTGGCGCTCTAACATTTCTCTGGCTATATCGTCTTCTGTCAATTTCTTAAAAACATATTCAGACATGTTAACAGCCTCCTCTCCTGTTTCCAGCAGTTTGTTCACATAGTCTTCTCTTGTCTCATCACCGGCAAACCGAATATACGCGCATAAGCGCTCCAGCGGCGTCATGTCGGCAGGATCTTTCTTCCCATCAATCTTTCCCAATTCTAAGAAATGGATAGACAACTTGTCCGTCAGTGCAAAGTGCACTTGTTTCTCCTGCATCAAAAATTCTGTATGCAGACATTGTACCTGCGGAAAAATCACTCCATCGATAAAAGAAATGACTATGCTTTTCTTCATTTTATCATAGTCTTCCCCTGATGCCAATGCTGAATTTACAAGGCGGGCGCCATAAAAAAGTGACCTTTCCGGATATGCGCGAGATGCACCTTTTGCCGTCAGCCTGGGGCTTTTGTCTGCCGCTGTCAACAGATTCTTTGCCGGATGGATCGCCTTCCGCTGCGGCTGCACATAACGCTGCATTTCCACGTCGATCAATTCCCCGGAATCGGCCTCAGCCTTCACATCCATGATGGTGCTTTTGTCCCCGGGCTTAAATCCTTTTTGGACTGTGTTTAAAACGTGTACCTTTACGATCGGATCGTTCTGCCGATTCAATACCACGTTGAGCAGTGCGATTAACGCCCGGTTAGAATCTTCTGTATCGGCACCGTATACCAGATAAAAGACCAAATCATTCGTCAGGCTGAACTGACTTCTATATGTATTATCGAATAGTTTTCCCATTTTCCAGTTCCTTCCTTTTTCGTCATCTACACGATAACACCTTTGTATGGGGAAGTCAAGAGCCAAAACCATTGAAATATCAACATTTTCTAGATATTAACGGCACAGTTTTTGCTAATTGGGGAAAAAAGAAAAGCTGCCGAAATGTAGGATGTCCCGACAGCTTCAAATCTATTTTATTCTAATACCAATGACGGAGCGGCATACACTCTCGCCTTGTACTCGTTATCCAAAGAATACAGCCCCTTGGGGTCGTGGCCGAACAGTTCATATTTTGTGATCATGTCCATGGCATTTTTTTCTTCTTCACCCTGTTCGTTGATGAACCAGTCGATGAACTTTACACTCCGGTAGTCTTTCACCTCATGAGCCGCACTGTAAATCTCATTAATCAGTCCCGTCACGTAGCGCTCATGCTCTAACGCTTTTTTTAACGGATCATCAAAATTCTTCAGTTCAGCCTCAGGCTTATCCACCGTCTCAAAGACGACCTTGTAATCGTTATTCTGCAAATACTGCATCATGAGCAGCGCGTGATCCATCTCTTCTTTTGCCTGAATCCGGTACCAGTTTGAGTAACCGTCCAGGCCCTTCTCGTTGTAGAAATTGGCAAACTCCAGATAGAGATATGCCGAATAAAATTCTTTGTTAATCTGTATATTTAGTAAATTTCCAACTTTTTCGTTTAACATATGGTTCCTCCTAAATTGTTTATTCGTTAGGATAGGATACCCACTTTTGCCGCAAATGTAACTCAAAATTTGGAGTAGGAAAAAACTGCCTCGTTCATCACGAGGCAGTTTCTCTTTGCTTATGTATGATTCTGTTTTTATTTTGAATAATCGTAGAAACCAACGCCAGTCTTTCTTCCCAGCTTGCCGGCTCTTACCATCTTTCTCAGCAGAACGTGTGCTCTGTATTTAGGATCACCATATTCAGTGTAAAGTACATCCATGATAGCCAGGCAAACGTCAAGTCCGATCAGATCTCCGAGTTCAAGAGGTCCCATTGGGTGGTTAGCACCAAGTTTCATTGCTGTATCGATACCTTTTACATCAGCAACTCCGTCAGCTAAAATGCCAATACCTTCGTTGATCATTGGAATTAAGATTCTGTTTACTACGAATCCTGGAGCTTCTTCAACTTCTACCGGAGTCTTTCCTAACTTCTCAGCTAATTCTACGATTGTAGCCTTAGTTTCTTCTGAAGTAGTCAAGCCTTTGATGATTTCAACAAGTTTCATTGCTGGAACCGGGTTGAAGAAGTGCATGCCGATAACCTTGTCAGGTCTGTTTGTAGCGGCAGCGATATCAGTGATGGATAAGGATGAAGTGTTTGTAGCGATGATAGCTTCTGGTTTAACTAACTGGTCAAGTTCAGCAAACAAAGCTTTCTTTGCTTCTGCATCTTCTGTAGCAGCTTCGATGATCAGGTCAGCGTCTTTTACGATGCTGATATCAGTTGATCCCTGTACTCTGCCCATGATCTCAGCCTTATCAGCTTCTGTGATCTTTTCTTTCTTGATCATCTTGTCTAAGTTTTTCTCTACTGTAGCAAGACCTTTGTCTACTGAAGTCTGTCTTCTAGCTCTCAGTACAACCTCGTAACCATTCTGAGCAAGTACCTGAATGATTCCGGCACCCATTGTGCCCGTTCCTAATACACCAATTTTCTTCATTGTGATAACCTCCTACTATATTGTGCGTTGATTTCTTATGAGTAAGTTTTGTTAAAAAATTAACTTATTACCGTTACTTCCATTATAACACAGAAATAAAGAATGTAAACCCTAATTATTTAACAAAAATTCTGTGATTCCGTTGGAGAGTTGGACAAATGCGGCAAGCTGTCCCAAATTGTAGGAATCAAGCCGTTCTACAGAGATCTGTACACCAGTCTTCTTCCCATTTTTCTCAGAAAAATACTGCCGCGCGGTTCCGGTCAGTAATAAATTGAGTGAACCGTCCTCGTTGCATCCTTCAAAATAAGGCATCATGATGTCTTCTTGATCCTCCTCAACAATAATCTGCGTATCAAAGGCGTCCCCGCAATTTACTTTGTCGTCGGCCGGCATTTTCAAAACTCTCTTCTCGATACCGTCAGCAAAGTTTTCCTCCCATTTGCCAAAGTGCACAAACTGATTTTGCCAGATCAAGAAATGTTCTTTTATTCCGCCCGCATTTTTGTATAATGCCCGCGCGATGCCGTAGTCCGTCGCATCAATATCCCACTGTGGTGATGCCAGCATGTCCCGAAACCCATCCAGGTAAGCCAAAAGGTCCGCACCCTTGACCGCCATAGGCAATAACACCGCTGCTGTGTTTGCGCCGTAAATCGCAGGCACGTCTTCTGGATAAGAAATGAGCGGATAGTCATTTTCCGCCGCGTCCTCAGCAACCAGCTTGCTCTTCTTTCCTGCGATTGCAAAAATACGTTCCGTCGCTTTCTCTGCGCCATATTTTGTAACCAGCAGACTTTTCAAGCACATAAAAGCACCCCTCATGGACACAGTCTCCAAATCCGGAGCGACAGAAATCAGCACAAAATCCTTCTTCTCTAAGTCCGTCATCAGCTCTGCATATTCTGCTGGAGAAAAACTGTCGCCAAACACGAGGACGTCTGCACAATCCTCCCTCTGCTGCACGGCAGAAGTACAGGCCTCAATCGTCCTTGCCATATCGCCGGCGGCTATGACTACTGCCACTTCGCACTGGCTGCAAATCTGCGCGGCCGTCATCTGGAGACTTTCCAAATGGATGCGGTCCAGTTTATTGATGGAGTTCTTCAGCCATGCTGTGCTCCAAAGCGCATCCAAAGCATCGTTGCATTTCCCTCTCAGCGAATCCAGTTTTTCTTTCTCTATATTCTTTTTTTCTACATTCAAATTCATGTATGTTCCCTCCCTTATAAAGCTATATTAAACTGAAACGGAATTTTTTGCAATATACCTGCTTTGAAATCCCACGGCAAACGCATGAAGCCCTAAAATATGTTCCGTCGTTTTAAATTCGGAGAAAGCGCCAGAAACGAGCAATTTTAGGTGCATTTATGGCAGATTTCAGCTTTCAGCAGTCTCTTCTGGGAGGCAAAATAGCTCAAATTTGACAGGATAAAGCATAAAAACATGTTTCAATACGGAAGTTTCCTACTATATATGTTTCTAGTCCATATGCATTTTTACAATTTATGGTTAATCATCCAAAAAAAGGATTATATTTTTAAAAAAAGTGCCTGAACTAATCAAAAATCGAGCATTTATGGCGAATTACCTGGTTCATATGCATTTAGCTTATCCGTTTTTTCATGCCTTTGCCGCGTTTGGAATCCCGGCAATTGCATGAAAGGCGGATGCCGAACGATACCGGTCCGTCTGCTGTAGAAATTTTACTATCAGAGGGCTTTTTTATAAAAATGAGTATAAAAACTTCCAGAATATCCCCTAAAAAGACTCATTCCAGGTCGATAACAGCCAAAAACATCCATTTTATACCAAATAATTATACTTAATTTTAAAAAAGTAACGCTATATAGTAAAAACTATATTCGTAGACAATTGGAGCGGTTGTCGTTTGTTTCCTCTGACATAGAAATGAAGATTTGTTACTTTAATACCGCAAGGTTTTTCTCCGCTATTTTTTGTCGTAATTATGTGCACGTCCCCTTAAATTAAAATGAGCGTATTTAAAACAGCCAGTTTTAGCGGTTTCAGCACACTTGATAAAAAAAATATTATGCTATATTCTCATACAGAATGTAATTTTGTTTGTTATCACTTTAATGAGAGAAATAGAAGGAGAAGTAAAATGAGAAAAAAGACACTGTGTTTATTACTTGTACTCGTTTTGACTATGGGACTCACCGCAACGTTTAGTTTTGCAGATAGTATTGGTAATGGGGATGCCAGTACATATGCAACAGATATAGTTTCTTTTGCAACGAAGAGATCTAGTGATACTAAAGCATCTGCCTCTGTTATGGTTCAATTTTCAAGAACTGCTGATGATTATGTCGTTGCAATTGTTTTGCAAAAGAAGACAAGCAACGGATGGGTGACTGCAACAGACGTTTCCAACAGTGTTCATTATTATAGAGGGACTAATAAAAATAGTATAATGACATATGACTCTTGGACCGTCAAAAAAAGTGTTGTTTACAGGATAAAATGTGTAAGCACTGATAAATATGATAGCGGATTAACATTTACAGACACAAATTACTCAGATCCATTTTAGTGAGGGGGGGGGACTCCCCCCATTAATTTATTTTATGTTATTTAATATTTTAATTAACTCTTCATCTGATATACATCCTAATATGTAAAAAGTTCCTTTTTGAGATTCACAAGCTGCTGTAATATTTACATCTTCCATGACTAATATATTCCCTAAATCACACTCTAACTTCCTATCATATCTGCTGAATATAGTGGTATCTGCCCCTGTAATTTGTTTGATTTCCAATTGATTTTTATTATTGGTATATAGATACGAATAATTATCCATTATGTCACTGTCTTTAACTGTCAATGATTTAAATTTATACCCGTCTGGTATGTATTGAGGCTCAAACAATTTGGGATATTTCTTTTTTATAGATTCAACATCGTCAAGAGATGTGCACTGCACTTCTCTTACACCTGTATTTTCTCCCACGCCCTCTTCACTCGGTTTCACTACCGCATTATTCCCTTCTTCGGTCACTTTGTTGTCGTTTTTCCCTGCTGTGGCGATGGAATCGTCGGGATCAAACATCAATTTAAGGCTGAAGGTCCCGAGGCAAAGAATAACAAAACAGCTTGCGACGGCGAGGATCCGTTTTACCTTTGCTCTCCGTCTCTGTCGGTCTTCTTCTACCCACGCTTCCAGCTGGGCCAGATCCAGTCTTTCCTTTCGCGACTGATTCCTCAGCGCTTCTCCAATCCTCTGTTTTATTAACTCATCATAATAAGAATCATCTCGCGGCTCATTGTGCTTCTTCTCCATCATGCTTTCTGTAACCCCTTTCCTCAATCATCACTTTCAGCTTTTTAAATGCTCTGCGTTCAATGGTCTTTACTGTATTATACTTCATATTCAGCAAATCCGATATCTCTTTTAAGTTAAAACCCATTTCAAATCTAAGCTTGATAATATATGGTGCAGGTGCTTTCAGGCTGTTGATCATTTCACAAAGTTCTTCATCAGTCAGACAATTATCCATCGCTCTCCAAACATAACTGTCCTCTTCAGACTCGATGCCCGGTTCACCGTAGTAGTCGGGATAAGATATTTCCTTTTCAAAACGGATTCGATGCGCTTTGCCAAATAAAATCATTTTGCGGTACGAAATCCGATATAGCCATGCATTGAGCCGTTCCATGTCATTTAGTTTATGTATATTGATGTATGCTGTCACGAATATTTCTTGAATTAAATCTTCTCTATAACTTTCTGGAACTCCCAGGTTAGCGACAAAGTCTTTGATTAGAATGTATTTTTCGCACAAGATGTCATGCCGCTTGACCAGCTCTTCTGTTGCTAACTTCATCTCTGCTTAATTGCCTCTACATAAAATCTGGCAATCTGCTCCATACACTTCAACTGCTGTGTATTGCAAATCTTCAGCGGTTCAAGGATTTCTTCTTTCAATCGATCCTTTTCCACATCGACAGTATTGCCATACCTTTTGCCGGCTAAAATGTAGTCCGCTGAGACTTCAAGAATTTGTGACAACATATACAACTTTCGAATTGATACGCCCTTTTCACCATATTCTATATCCGCTATAAATTTGCTCGACACACCCAGATAACCTGCAAGGTCCTCTCTCGTATAATCCAAAAACTCTCTCTGTCTTCTGATTCTACGACCCATCTCAATTTGGTCAAGATCTTTTAATTCAAATTCGCTTTTCACTTGATTTCCCCCTAATCGTTTGCAATCACTATTAGTTTATGTGTAGTTTCGCGTCTTTTAAATAAACCTATAGGGGATATTACTACAACTGTAAAGGGAAATTTTGCGAAAAATCGACTTTTTTCGAAAAAAAATTACAAAAGCTGAAACTTTTTCGATTTTAAATCGCTCTATATTATATGTGTGGGGTTTTGTGTCGAAATAAGAATGGATTAACTAGGAGGATGATGTATTGAAAATAGAAACACAGATGCAAGTGGCAAAGAACATGAGATATTTGAGGAGCGTCTTCGGATATACGCAATCAGAAGTTGCAGACGGGATCCACATGTGTCGAAGTACTTATGCACTTTATGAACTGGGAAGAAAAATCCCAGGCGCGGATACGATTGTAGATTTGGCTGACTTCTATCATGTCAGAGTAGATACGATATTGCAGTCGGAAGGAACAAAACTTTTGACTGATGTCATCTTTTCTGATAAATGCAAGGATCAATCAGTATCACTGGTTGATATATTTTATCAACTTTCACCCTATGCTCAAGGGTGTCTGATGGAAAGAGCAGTAACACTGCTCGAACAGGAAAGCGCTGAGGGAATACCAAATGTGATTCCTGTAGCATAAAGCGTTCATAAATACTACAAATTAAACGACCCACACATCCGGGGCGGCCATATGCAGTTGGCCGTCCCTTTTATTTTATCAAATACAAATAAAAACCCCACACTGGCGTGCGGGGCTGGACCAAAATCACTGTCTGATACTTTTACAGATATTATTTAATTTTTCTTCTACCACTTTGACGAAAGACTGGGAGCAGAGCAGGATCAGCCTGTCTCCTCCTTTCAATACCGTACTGCCACTGGGAACGATTTCCCGTTTGTCCCTCTGCACCGAGACGACCAGGCAGCCCGGCGGAAGCAGCATCTCTTCTATCTTCTCACCGTCCATGGGGCTGCCGATATATACGTCGCTTTCCAGCAGCACCTTGTGGCTCCTCGTCTCCTCTGTGGTGCCGTAATCAGAGTCTTTGGAGAGCATGCGGTACAGCAGCTGGTCATAAATCGGCTGGCCTTTGAGAATGTCTGCCACCAGATAGGAGACCAGGGCGACAATGGACAGGGATAGAAAATTCTTGAAATCCCCTGTCATTTCCGTAATCAGCAGCACCCCCGTAATCGGTGCCCTGACGATAGCGGTAAAATATCCCGCCATTCCGAGAATGACGAAATTTGCCAAATAGAGGTCTCCATATCCGGCAAGACCGCCCACTCCATCCGCAAAGAGTCCGCCGGTAATCGCGCCCAGGACCAATAGCGGCAGGAAAATACCACCCGGTACGCCCGATCCAAA
>UMIU01033152.1_pt1 | contig 12747 bp, 12 predicted proteins | sample 1965871 | NCBI WGS metagenome assembly UMIU01 (sample SAMEA4836132, study PRJEB28245) | human gut metagenome | biome: gut microbiome; material: fecal sample | place: Denmark | collected 2008
ATAAATTCCGCGGTTGGTAATCAGTTCATATCCCTCTTCCATTTTTTTAATATCCAATACTTCTGTATTGAATCGGAAGTCAACTCCATTTGCGTATGCATTTTCAGCCAATGCAATATTCAGATGGAACGGGCAGACGATCCCAGCCGTCGGTGCATACAAAGCTGCGTAAACCTGATCTACTACGTTAGGTTCCATCTCAAGAACCTCTTCCCGGTTCAAAATCTGAAGGCCCTTGACGCCGTTCGCCACTCCACGGTCATATAGCGCCTGAAGCTCCGGCATGTCTTCTTCGGAAAGACAGATCACAAGAGAGCCCCGTCTCTGGAAAGGAAAATCCAGATCTTTAGAAAGCTGCTCCATCATCTCATTTCCCTGTACGTTCAATTTTGCCATCAGAGATCCTGTCGCCGCATCGTAACCGGCATGCACAATTGCGCTGTTTGCTTTGGATGTTCCGCAGCACACATCTTCTTCCTTCTCCAGTACGCAGGCCTTGACCTGATAGCGGGAAAGTTCTCTCGCTGCCGCCGCCCCTGATACTCCGCCTCCTATTATAATTACATCATACATTACCTTTCTATCTCCTTTCCTGACGGGAGGATCCGGCGTTTCCTTACCGACGCCGGATGCTTCTTACGCTCCCGTGCTCATATACTGTCTTCTTTTTATCGATTCCAATATTGCTAATACAGCATTTCTAATACGATACTTCTAATATGATATTTCTGACAATGATTTTACCACGGAATCGCACCATAAAGTAATACGGCTGCAATCGCTCCAATGATTGGTCCCGCCAGCGGAACGATCGCATATCCCCAGTTGGAATCACCTTTTCCTTTGATTGGCAGAATGGTGTGTGCAAGACGCGGTCCCAAGTCACGCGCCGGATTGATTGCATAACCGGTCAAGCCGCCCAAAGACATACCTACGGATACGATAATTCCAAATACGAACAGTTTATCTACTCCACTTGCAATATCCGGTACATTGGCAAGTCCTTTGATTGCAAATACTAATACAAACGTTCCAATCGCTTCACTTAAAATATTTAATGTAAGATTTGGAATGGATGGGCTGGTACAGAACACTCCCAATTTCGTCTTCTGATCTTCCGTCGCATCAAACTGTCCTTTGAATAGGATATAAACCAGTATCGCTCCAACAAAGGCGCCTGCGAACTGTGCCACGAGATATCCCGGTACCATCGACCATGCAAAGCTTCCATCTACCGCCAGTGCAAGCGTAAGCGCCGGGTTAAAGGATGCTCCTGAAGCCACCCCAAATATATATGCTGGAATCAGAACCGCAAGTCCCCATGCAAGCGTAATTTGAACACTGCCTCCGCCCTTCATTCCAGATTTGTTAAGATTTACATTTGCAACAACTCCATCACCTAACAGAATCAAAAGCATTGTTCCTATAAATTCAGCAATATATGGCAACATTTGTCATCCCTCCTTCTTACTCTTCTTTTGCCCAGCCGTATGCATATTTCACAGCTTTGTCCCAACCGGCAATCCGGCTTGTTCTGCTTGCTTCATCGATAGATGGTGCAAAAGTCTTATCAATTGCCCAGTTATGAATCACATCTTCCTTACTGCTCCAATATCCCACTGCCAATCCTGCCAGATAAGCTGCGCCCATCGCCGTTGTCTCCACGCACTGTGGACGGTTTACAGGGGCATTGATAATATCTGCCTGCGTCTGCATCAGGAAGTCGTTGGCGCTTGCGCCGCCGTCTACCTTCAGAGAACTTAATGTAATGCCAGAGTCTGCTTCCATCGCCTTTAACACATCGTTGGTCTGGTATGCCAGAGATTCCAGAGTTGCCCGAATAATATGATACTTGTTAACGCCACGAGTAATTCCTACAATCGTTCCTCTCGCATACTGGTCCCAATGTGGCGCGCCAAGTCCGGTAAATGCCGGAACTACATAGCATCCGTTGGTATCTTTTACTTTCTTTGCCATGTATTCAGAATCCGGTGCGGAATCAATGAGGCGCATCTCATCTCGCAGCCACTGAATTGCCGCTCCCGCTACGAAGATAGAACCTTCCAATGCATAGTTTACTTTTCCATCTAAGCCCCAGGCAATAGTCGTAACCAGTCCGTTTTTGGAAAATACCGGCTTTTCTCCTGTATTCATTAACAGGAAACATCCTGTTCCGTATGTATTCTTTGCCTCTCCTGCGTTGAAACAGGTCTGTCCGAACAATGCTGCCTGCTGATCTCCTGCTGCTCCTGCAATCGGAATTGGGCCTCCAAGGTAAGAAGGATCTGCTTCCCCATATACACAGCTTGATGGCTTCACTTCCGGAAGCATACATTTCGGAATGTTAAGCTCCGCCAGAATCTCATCATCCCACTCTAAGGTATTGATGTTGAACAACATCGTTCTGGATGCATTGGAGTAATCCGTTACATGCACTGCACCTTTGGTCAGCTTCCAGATCAGCCATGTCTCAACCGTTCCAAACAACAAATCTCCGCGCTCTGCCTTTTCTCTTGCTCCCGGAACGTTATCCAGGATCCATTTTACCTTCGTACCAGAGAAGTATGCGTCGATTACAAGTCCTGTCTTCTCTCTGAATTTCTCGGTCAGTCCTTTTTCTTTCAGCGAGTCGCAATATTCGGATGTTCTTCTGCACTGCCACACAATGGCATGATAAACTGGCTCTCCTGTATTCTTATCCCACACAATAGAAGTCTCTCTCTGGTTCGTAATTCCGATTGCCGCAATATCTTCTGCCGTCGCTCCGATTACACTCATTGCCTCAACCGCAACACCAAGCTGACTTGCCCAGATCTCATCTGCGTCATGCTCTACCCAGCCCGGCTGTGGGAAATACTGGGTGAATTCCCGCTGTGCCACACTGCACATTTCCCCTTTTTCATTAAAAAGAATACACCGGTTACTCGTCGTTCCTGCATCCAGAGCCATTACATATTTTGCCATGTTCTTTTCCTCCTTTTTGGTGTCCCCACACCATGTTTTTTATCTAAACCACCATCATTCGGTGATCTGATTCTATAATTCCCAAACTCCCGGATTCGTTGTAGATACTGCAATCGCTCCCGCCGAGAGAGCCGCCATCACAGCGTCCTTATCTTCAATTAAGCCGCCTGCGATAATGGGCGTTTTGGTTGATTTACAGATCCTCCTGATCATTTCAGGCATCAACCCCGGTAGCACTTCTATCATATCCGGCTTCGTGCTGTGCTGTGGATGTCTGATATTGGTAAGCGCCAGAGAGTCTATCAGAAAGTATCGAAGGATCGTGAACATCCCAAGCTTTCGGCCTCGTTCGATCATTGGCGGCTTCGTACTGATAATTCCATCTGCCTCCGTCTGACTGTTAATAAAATCTACGGCAATCTCCTTCGATCCCAGCCCGCCAATCAGGTCTATATGAACAACCGCCATCTTTCCCGCTTCCTTCACTCTTCTTACAATCTCTGAAATCGTACAGATATTTCCAAAAAGAATGAACACCACTTGGATCTCTTCCAGTCTGCAGCATGTTTCTAAACCTTCCTGATCTTTTACTGCCGCAATAACCGGATTGGCTTCTACAATATCGTAATATTCCTGTTTCATAATTCGCCCCTTTATCCAGCAAAAAGTTTCCTATAAAGCCAAAAAAGAGCAAAACGAAAAACAACATCTCTGTTGTCTCATTTTGCTCTCCTCATCTCAGCACACGTCTTTCAATTGAGTTAACTATAACACAATCCGTCATCTTATACAAGATAAGTTTCGTATTCTATATTTTTTTGTATCATTTCACAATTATTTATAAGCCTTTTTGTGTATTATGCGCAAAAGCCTTCCGGAAACAACCTTTTACAGAAGATAACTCATCTCGTTCCATGCTTCTCCTCCCCAGGATGAATTGGCTGCGCCATGGTTTTGATATCCCATTTTCTCATACATAGGAACCCTGGAATCCAGACAAGTCAGAATCAATTTGCTTCTTCCTTTCTTTCTCTCCCGTTCCACATAACGGCGCATAATCTCACTGGCAAGCCCCTGCCTTCTATACGAAGGAAGCACATCCAGCCCTAACAGCATCACATTCTTCCCATCGGGATTATAAAGCTCTGCATCCACAAAGAATTCATCTCTGAATACTTCCTCATCGGTTGCAAGCCCGTTTAAGAATCCGGCAAGCTTCCCTGTGCTGCGGTCCACCGCTACCAGGAACAATTCCGGCGCACGCGCGACTCTGTCGAACATCATTTTCTCAGAGCATGCCTCTGTCGGAGGGAAGCATGCCTGCTCGATCGCTGCCGCCTGATCCTTCTCTTCCTGCCGGATATCCCGGAACTCAAATCGCTTTTCCAAATCGTTCATCTCTATCTTCTCCTTTGACATTCTTTCTGCTCATTCTGCCCCTTCTACATTTGGTGACGCACAATCTTATAATCGTCATTTGATCGGTAATATGGGCAGTTCTTATAATTGTTATGCACCAATCGGTAATATTCATCCTCATCCAGATTGACGTCGCAATAATAGCAGTCGTCCTCCTCATCGTAGATATAATTGGAACAATAATCACAGTTCATTGCCATAACGATATCTCCTCCTGACCTTCTTCTACAAAAGCATTGAATCTTAATGATCCAATGCTTTTACATTCATCTCGATATTACAGTCTGCAATCTGATCTCCGTTCACATCCAGTGCATAATTCACATGAACATGGATCTTCTTCTCTTCTGCTTCCACAGCCAGCTCCCGGGTATGAATTCCAATCATCAGTTTCCCATAAGGAGTCTCGTACTCCGTCATGTTGATCTTCTCCCGTTCAAAGGTCATATGGGTATTGGACAGCCCGCTCTTCATAATTTCAAGCTTCCCGTCTTCATAGATCTTGATCTTATTCTTAATTACCCCCGGCATGCCTTCTACAACCTCATCGTAAATTACATAATGCTTCCCATTTTTGTAATAATAGGCTGCAGGAGTAATCACCTCAATGGTTTCCTGTTCTTCTTCCTGTACCATTCCGGTCACATCATAGTGAAGACCGGATATACTCAGCAATACATCTTTTGTCATTCTTCTAATACTCCTCTATATTCACCAGCTTTGTTGCCGCCACATCATATGTAAGAATGGAATTCGCAAATTTTGTAAATTTCTCCGCCGCATCACTAACATAAAATTCATAAGAAGCCTCTCCGCCAACAGGGTGCGCCATCTCTTTTTCTTCCAGCATCGCTTTTAACTCCATCGCCGTCTCATATGCCGGATTGACGATATGTACCGCATCTCCAAAGTATTCCATAATACGAGAACGCAGAAGCGGATAATGGGTACACCCCAAAATCATTGTGTCAATATCTGTTTTCCTTAATTCCGAAAGATAAATATCGATTACCTCTTCGGCAATCTTATGCTTCGCAAACCCTTCTTCCACCAGCGGTACGAACAATGGGCAGGGATTCCCTATCACTTCTGCATCCGGCAGCATCCGGCGGATCACCTGGGTATACATCTCGCTTCGGATCGTTGCCTCCGTTCCAATCACGCCGATCTTGCCATTCCTGGTTTCCCTGACGGCCGCTCTCGCTCCCGGTTCTACGACTCCCATAACCGGAATGTCCGTCTCCTGTCTGAGTGTATCAAGCGCCAAAGCGCTGGCCGTATTACAGGCCACTACAATTGCCTTTACATGACACGTTTTTAAAAAGCGGACAATCTGCCTGGAAAATCGGATAATATTCTCCTTTGATTTACTTCCGTAGGGCACTCTTGCCGTATCCCCAAAATACACGATATTTTCATCCGGAAGCTGGCGCATAATCTCCCTTGTCACCGTCAGTCCGCCGATTCCCGAATCGAACACTCCGATCGGCGCCGCCTTTCTATTTTCTATCTCCACAATATCGATCTCCTTTACTACCTTTCATCTAACATTACTCAATATTGTAACGGTTACCCGGCACAATTGCAAGGGATTGCCACGGATAATCCCTGTACCGCAGATAATCCTTCAGTGCAAAAAAGACAGTGTCCATCAAGACACTGTCTTCTTAGGCATACTGCCATCTTATTCCATCGGATTCTATAATGCCAGTTCTTTGGCAATCTCATACTGATATGCCGGAATCTGCTTCTGCATCTTCAGCGCTTCATTGATATCAAAATCCACATACTCGCCGTGCTTGAATCCTACCACACGGTTTGTCTTTCCTTCTAACAGAAGATCCACTGCCATAGCTCCCATAATAGACGCATAGACACGGTCTTTACAAGATGGGCTTCCACCTCTCTGCATGTGACCGATGATCGTTGCTCTAGTCTCCATACCTGTAGCTTCTTCAATTCTCTTTGCCATGTTCAGAGAATCACCGATACCTTCTGCATTGATGATGATGTAATTCTTCTTGCCGCGCTTTCTGCACTCCTGAATATCTGCAATAATCGCCGCTTCATCATAGTCATGCTCTTCCGGCATCAGAATACGCTCTGCACCATTGGCAATACCGCACCACAGAGCCAGCCATCCTGCATCTCTTCCCATTACTTCGATTACAGAACATCTCTCATGGGAAGTAGAAGTATCGCGAACCTTGTCAATTGCTTCCATTGCAGTATTTACTGCTGTATCAAATCCAATTGTATACTCGGTACATGCGATATCAAGATCAATGGTACCTGGAATACCAATTGTATTAATTCCAAGATTTGACAGTTTCTGTGCTCCCGCGAAAGATCCGTCTCCGCCGATCACTACCAGACCATCAATTCCATATTTCTTACAAATTGCTGCTGCTTTCTGCTGTCCTTCTTCCGTACGCATCTCGTCGCAGCGCGCTGTCTGGAGAATCGTTCCTCCACGCTGAATAGTATCAGATACGTCTCTGGCGGATAAATCAATAATCTCTTCATTTAAAAGTCCCTGGTATCCTTTTCTGATTCCTCTGACTTTCAGACCTTTCCCTAATGCTGTTCTTACTACCGCACGGATTGCTGCATTCATACCAGGAGCATCTCCGCCACTTGTCAATACACCGATCGTACGTATTACTTTGTCTGCCATGATTATTCCTCCATCGTATTTATTTCATTCCATTACTTTCTCACGTGCTACATTGTACAGGAATTAATTCAGCTTTTCAATGGGTTTTTCTATTACTTTTATACAAGATTCTCCTATATAATTCGTCAATCTGCTTAATAACACCTCATCAATCTGCACATTTCGATTCGCCGGAAGCCTTTTTACCGCTTTTTCCTTGCGGATATAAATCACTACAGATGCCGAACCATCCGAATCCTTCATCAGATCTAAAAGCTCCTTTTCCCTTGCCAAATACGTTTCCTTATCCGGAAACTGAAGCCACAATTCCTGCTTTGTCTGCGCAAACGGAATCACCGTCTCACAGATCAGTTTACTTGGCGCGTCATCTTCCTCCGATACCCGCCCTTTGATAAATACTTTATTCTCCTCCGTCAGATACTGCTGATTCCTCTCATAATCCTTCGGAAAAATCACCACTTCTACCGATCCGACCAGATCTTCCAAAGTGATAAATGCCATGGTTTTATTATTCTTCGTATACTTGATTGTTTTTGTTGAAATCATTCCGCCTACAATCTCTTTCGCCCCGTCATAAACTTTGGCGTGCCCGGTCTCTTCATCCACCTGAAAATCAAGCGTCGTCTTGGAGATATTTTTCTTCCATTTTTCTGCATAGTCTTCTAATGGATGGCCCGTTAAGTAGACGCCTACCACTTCTTTTTCAAACGCAAGCTTCGTCTCTTTTTCATACTCGCCCACATCCGGAAGCGGAATATCAAACTCTGATTTCTGCTCGTCCGATACCATGTCAAACAAGGACATTTGCCCTGTCATAGAGTATTTTCTCTCCTGATTTACCTGGTCTAAGATCTTCACATAGACCATCATAAACTGCTTTCTCGTTCCCCCCAGGCTGTCAAACGCACCAGACTTAATAAAGCTTTCAATGGTTCGTTTGTTCACTTCCCGACTGGACAGACGCTCAATGAAATCCTTCAGCGTCTTAAACGGTCCTCCGGCTTTTCGTTCCTCCAAAATAGCGTGAATAACCGGTTTTCCGATACTTTTAATTGCCGCCAATCCATAACGGATATTGCCATTATCAACGGAGAAATTCCCCTCTCCCTTGTTGATATCCGGCGGAAGCACTGCAATTCCCATCTGCTTACAGGTGTAAATATATTCCGAGACCTTTCCCGGATTATCAATTACAGATGTCATTAAAGCTGCCATGAATTCTACCGGATAATAATATTTCAGCCACGCCGTCTGATAGGCCACCACCGCATATGCCGCCGCATGGGATTTGTTAAAAGCATATTTCGCAAAGTCGATCATCTCATCGTAGATCTTATTTGCCGTCTTCTCATCGATTCCATTGGCGATGCAGCCCGGCACGCCTTCCTCTTTATTCCCATAGACAAAGTTCTGACGTTCCTTCTGCATCACATCGCCCTTTTTCTTCGACATGGCACGGCGCAGAAGATCGCTTCGGCCAAGCGTATATCCTGCCAGATCCCGCACAATCTGCATTACCTGCTCCTGATAAACGATACAGCCGTAGGTCGGCTCCAGAATCGGCTCTAACTGCGGACAGTCATAGGTAATCTCTTCCGGATGCGTCTTTCCTTTGATATACTGCGGAATAAAATCCATCGGACCTGGACGGTACAGGGAAATTCCCGCGATAATATCTTCCAGATTCTGCGGTTTTAATTCCTTCATAAAGTTCTTCATGCCGCCGCTTTCCAACTGGAATACGCCTTCCGTCTTTCCACTTCCAATGGAGTCCAGCACCTTCTTATCATTATAATCGATGGCGCCCATGTCGATTGCCTTCCCCGAACTCTTCTCTGCCAGCTTCGCTGCATCCTGAATCACCGTCAGCGTCCGAAGTCCCAGGAAGTCCATTTTCAGAAGTCCAAGCTCTTCCAGTGTCGTCATGGTAAACTGCGTGGTTACCGATCCGTCAGACCCAAGAGACAACGGAACATATTCATCGACAGATTTCTGACTGATAACGACTCCCGCCGCATGCATAGATGTATGTCTTGGCAGTCCTTCCAAACGTCTGGACATATCGATAAGCTCCTGCACCTGAGCATCTTCCTGATACAGCTTTTTTAATTCCTGATTCATCGTCAGTGCACGATCCAGCGTCATATTCAGCTCTGTCGGAACCATTTTCGCAATCGAATCTACAAATGCATAGGGAAGATCCATGACACGTCCTACATCTCGGATCACGCCCCGCGCCGCCATGGTACCAAAGGTGACAATCTGCACCACCCGGTCGGAGCCATATTTTCTCACCACATAGTCAATCACTTCCTGACGCCTCTCAAAACAGAAATCCACGTCAATATCGGGCATGGACACACGCTCCGGATTCAGGAAGCGCTCGAACAGAAGCTGATACTTAATCGGATCAATGCTGGTAATTTCCAGGCAGTAGGACACAATACTTCCCGCCGCTGATCCTCTTCCCGGACCGACCATAATTCCATGGTCTTTCGCATACTTGATAAAGTCCCATACGATCAGGAAGTAATCCACATATCCCATGGATTTGATCACGGATAATTCATACTCCAGCCGCTCTTTTAAGGAGTCATCTCCGTCCGAATATCGCTTTTTTAGCCCTTCATAACAAAGCTTATTCAAGTATTCCCATGATGTATAGCCTTCCGGCACATCGTATTTCGGAAGCTTCGTAACACCAAACTCAATCTCTACGTTACAGCGGTCCGCAATCTTCTGCGTATTCTCAAGAGCTTCCAGCGCGTAGGGGAAGAGCCCTTTCATCTCTTCTTCCGACTTAATATAATATTGACCGCCCTCATAGCGCATCCGATCCTCATCTGCCAGCTTCTTTCCCGTCTGAATACAAAGAAGCATATCGTGAGGCTTCTCATCTTCCGCATACGTATAATGAACGTCATTGGTCGCCACCAGCGGGATCCTCGTCTCCTGCGACATCCGAAGGAGCGACTGATTCACCTGCTTCTGTTCCTGCATGCCGTGATCCTGAAGCTCCAAAAAGAAGTTCCCCTCTCCGAAAATCTCCTGATAGCGAAGAGCCGCCGCCTTTCCTTCTTCATACATTCCCCGAAGGACATTCTTCTGAACCTCTCCCGCCAGACACGCACTGAGCGCAATGATTCCTTCGTGGAACTCTCTTAATACCTCCATATCCACACGCGGTTTATAATAATAGCCTTCTGTGAATCCCCGCGATACAATTTTCATCAGATTGTGATATCCCTGATCATTTTCCGCCAATAGCACCAAATGATAATAACGATCCTCACCGCGCACTCCGGGTTCTTTATCAAATCTTGACCCGGGAGCCACATAGACTTCACACCCCAGAATCGGCTTGATCCCTTCCGCCTTCGCCGCGCGATAGAAATCGATCACGCCGAACATCACGCCGTGGTCCGTAATCGCCACGCTGTCCATGCCAAGCTCTTTCACCCGCGCGACACATTCTTTGATCTTATTTGAACCGTCCAAAAGACTGTACTCTGTATGGACATGAAGATGTGCAAAACTCATATTTTTCCTGCTTTCTAATCTCACTATTTGCCAGTTACCGCCGTCTTATCCCTATACTATAGCAAAATTCAGCAAAAAATCCAAGCATAGAAAAAAGGGGAAATACATCCCCCCTTTAAGGCTTCGTATTTCCCCTTCTTCATCCTTAACCGTTAATCATAAAACTAACCAGTCTATCGATATCTTCTTTCTCATATGCAATAATCTCAAGCTCTGGAATCTCTCCATTAGAGAAGATGTTCGCCATCGATACATACTGAGATAATTTTGATTTCAGATTTAATCTGTCGCCTTCTCCTGTTACCAGCTCTACTTTTCCGCTGCAGGCATCTACCACTTTAAAAAATCCATCAATATCAGAAATATTCTGTACTTTCATCTCTTCGCTCTCCTTTCAAGGTATTATCTATATTCTACCTTATTTTTCCACAAATTCAATAGATTTCTCGAAAATTTCCACTCTTCCTTCTTTCAGAAGCCGTCCCACTGCACGCTTGAATGCGTTCTTGCTAAATCCAAATTCCTTTTTGATCAATTCCGGATCTGCCTTATCTGTAAACGGCAGTTTTCCGCCGTATTCCTCCATCCGCTTCACGATGGCATCTGCATCTGCATCCATCTGAAGGAAAGCCTTTTCCCGCACGCTTAAGTCCAGCTTTCCATCTTCTCTTACTTTAGAAACACGGGCATGTACCCGATCGCCCACCTTCAGCCTGCCGCCGTCTTCCCTCTTGGGAATCAATGCGGAATACTGATTGTCCACTGCTACGAAAACACCGAAATTATCGCTGAGCTCATAGACAATTCCTTCCACCTGGTCATCCTTTTTATAAGGGGAGTCTGTCTTTAGCTTATGGTAAATCTTCATGGTTGCACAAAGTCTTCCTGATTTATCCACATAGAGTGACACCAATACTTCATCGCCTTTTTTCACTTTCGCTGTCTGCTCTCTGAATGGAAGCAGCAGATCCTTTTCCAGTCCCCAATCCAGGAACGCCCCGATCTTCCCGGTATCAACCACCTTAAGAACCGCCATTTGATCCAGCGTGATCTTTGGTTCCTGCGTTGTGGCAATCAATCGATCTGAAGAATCCTTATACAGAAATACTTCTATCGGATCTCCCACTTCTATATCCTTTGGCACCTGCTTTTTCGGAAGCAGCACTTTATCATCATTGGTACCAAGATAAACGCCAAAGTCTACCTTTTTCACTACCATTAACTGTCGTCTTTTTCCCAGCTCATCCGCTAATCTCATCTCAATCTCCTCCCCGGATTTTACTTCTTTTCTTCTATCTGCATTATACGCATATCCTCTGTAAAACTCAACGGAAACTTTCCCAGACTCCTTCGCCTATTCTTCCTTAAGTTCTACCACCGCGTAAGAATTTCCTCCTTCGTCGCACAGCTCCACTACCATCCGGTCTTCTTCCATCGCCACTTTCGGATAAATCACATCCCCTAGAACTGCCGACTTCTTGTATTCCACACGCAGTTCCTTTATCTTGCTGTCTTCCGGGATCATCTCCAATGCCATCTGAACGTACTGACAGTTATTCACATGCTCATTGGTATCAATGTGGTATCTTCGCACCGGAAACGCATCCCCTTCTTTCGTCTCTTTTGGCAGATCAATTTTCCTTGATTTATATTCCATCTCAAGAGGGGCTCCGATTCCATACGCTACAACCTCCTCTTTTGACGGACGGCATGGCCTTCCTTTCTTAAGATCCATATACGCCCATACCGAATTGGCATAGGCAACCACCTCTCCCGTTTCATCCTGCATACAGAAGTTACGAAGCCCCAGAAGCCCGCTAAACTCCGTCGCCCAGGTAGAGACTTTGATCTTTTCTCCCATCGCCGGATACCGTTTTACTTCTACCTGCCAGTAGGACAATACCCAGGCCTTCCCATAATTCGTGAAATAGTCTACCCCATATCCCAGGCTTTCAGACTGAAACGTACTGCAGTCCTGAAAATAATTAATGATTCCCGGAAGCGTCATCTGCTTGGTATGATCCACTTCGCTAAATCTTACTCTGCTGTCAAATGTATATTGATTAGTTCTTTGCACTTGCCACGTAACTCCTTTCTACCGTCATCACAAACTCATATCGGCTGTCATGCATTTTCAGCAGCCGTTT
>UMIU01004160.1_pt1 | contig 12736 bp, 11 predicted proteins | sample 1965871 | NCBI WGS metagenome assembly UMIU01 (sample SAMEA4836132, study PRJEB28245) | human gut metagenome | biome: gut microbiome; material: fecal sample | place: Denmark | collected 2008
AGCTTCAAAATCCGCGGGGCGCTGAACAAGATGTCAACCTTGACAGAGGAAGAGAGACAGCGGGGCGTCGCCACGATTTCTTCTGGCAATCACGGTGCATCGGTCAGTTACGCAGCCAGACTTTTGGGTATAAAGAATGCGAAAGTCATCGTACCAGAGACGACGCCGCAGGCAAAGGTTGATAAGATCAAGTATTATGGTGCTGACGTCATGCTCATGGGAAACGGCTATGACGAGGCCCATGCCATGGGAATGTCTTATATCGAAGAAAACGGCATGACCTATATCGACGCATACTATGACGATCCGAAGATTTACGGAGGGCAGGGCACCATTGCGATCGAAATCCTCGATCAGAATCCGAATATCGACACCATTGTCGTACCGATCGGCGGAGGCGGATTGATTACTGGCATTGCAGTAGCGGCAAAAGCCATCAAGCCAGAGATCAGAATCATCGGTGTCCAGACGGAGGCCTGCCCTGCCATGATTCGCGCTTACGAAGATAATGTATTCTACGAAGAATATCCGACCACAGGCGATACGATCTGTGATGCCCTGGTCGGCGGCGTGGGAAAGCTGTCCTTTGATATCCTGAAGGACTATGCAGATGACTTGATTGAAGTAAAAGAAGCGACCATCAGAAAAGCCGTAAAGCATATGATCAAAGAAGAAAAGTTCATTGTGGAAGGAGCCAGCGCTGCCACGGTCGCAGCGGTGATGGATGATAGCGCGCGGATCGGCGGCAAAAATATTGCCCTAGTCATGAGCGGCGGCAATATCGACGGAGATTTGATGGTCAGACTGTTAAACGAATAATGGAGGCTGAAAATGAATCGTGAATTAGAGAAGAAAATCATAGATACTGTAGAAGAGAATCTACCTGAGCTTTATGAAATCAGGAACTATCTTTATGAGAATCCAGAAGTGGGCGGAGAGGAAGAAAAAGCCTATGCTTTGCTGACAAAGACCATGAAGGAACATGGCTTTGCAGTGACAGAGAATTTTCATGGAATCGACCACAGCTTCAGGGCAGTGGCAGACAGCGGAAAGGCGGGTCCTGCCATCGGACTGACAGCAGAATTTGATGCGCTGCCTGGCATGGGTCACGGCTGCGGCCATAACATCATCGCGACAGCACCCATGGGTGCGGCCTTTGCCCTGCAATCAGTTCTGCAGGAAACTGGTGGGAAGGTAGTCCTCTTTGGTACGCCGGGAGAAGAATGCATCTGCAGCAAAGTACCTCTGGCCGAGGAGGGCGCTTTTGACGAGGTGGACGTGGTCATGACCGTTCACCCAAATCCGACCAACCTGTCCAGTGGCAAGACGACCGCCATTGATTCCTGGCAGATCGACTTTTACGGCAAATCTTCCCATGCAGGTGCCCAACCAGAAGAGGGCATCAACGCTCTGGATGCTGCTGTGCACTTTTATTCACTGATCGGTTTTGAAAAGCAATATTTGAAAGATACCAATATTTATGGCGTCTTTGCTGACGGCGGAGAGAAATGCAGCGTGATTCCAGACCATGCTGCAGTAAAGTATTTGGTGAGAGCAAAAGACATGAAGATCATTGAGAAGATTCGACTCATGTTTGAACGGTGTGCGGAAGGAGCAGCAAAGGCTGTAGGCGCGACCTACAAGATTTGGAGAAATGAACCTGCCAACAAAGATATGGTGACCAACGAAGCCCTATCGGAAGTCTTTAACAAACATTACGAAGGACTGGGTGGCGGGGAAATGCCTCATATCGACAGCACCGGTTCGACGGATATGGGGGACGTTAGTTACGTAGCTCCGACTATCCACCCGTGGATCGGCCTGGATTGCCCATCCTATCAGCTGCATTCAAAGGAGTTTGCAGATGTGACTGTAACAGAGGCAGGCGACAGAGCCGTCAAACTGGGTGCGGAAGCTTTGGCGCTGACCGGGGCTGAGGTATTGACAACGCCGGAACTGCTTGGTAAGATAAAGGCAGAATTTAAAAGTAGAAAATAAACGTAAGAAAAACGGCATGAGGTGATGTTATGACGAAAAAAAGCATGACAACAAAAACTTCAGATCGGAGAGGCTTTACCCTTGCAGAGCTTCTCGTCGTCGTTGCGATCATTGCGATTTTGGTAGCGGTATCTATCGTCATCTTTACCGGAAAACAGAAAGAAGCAAAGGAAACTGTGTGTAAGGCTAACAGGGAATCCCTCAAACATCATATCGTGGCTGATTACCTCAGCGGAGATTTGGAAACGCTGAATGACGAAGTTCTGAAAACGTACATAGAAATGGACAAAGAAGGGGATAAAGAAATGTGCCCTTCAGGCGGAACGTATTATATCCAATTTACAGAGAATACAAAAACTTTCGAGGGTGGGTTCTCTATTCGCTGTACTTATCACGATGATGGTAAAAATAGTGATGTGGCAAGCGGTTTCTCAGGCGCGGGATTCCTCAAAGCCTTGACTGAGATTGATAACAATGGGGTGATTAAGGAGTATTTTAAAACACATTTGACGATCGATTCCGGCGCTACTGATAGTGAACGAAGTAAAACCGTTGAACGAATATTAAAAGAGAATGACATTGACTTGGAGAAAGAAGGCGTCAAGACCTGGGCGTACAGATATTATAAACAAGGGGATAACAAGTATAATAAAATGTTGTATTGGTCGTCGGTGGATATACAGCAAAAGAATCCAGGAGAAGAGGTGCCGTTTATCAGATATAATGTGCAAACGAAGACCTATACCGTCTGGAATGTGAGCGTCAAGAAAGGCGAAGGGACGCAATATAAAGAATATAGGGCTATTGACAGTGAAAAGGGAAGCACCCTAGGTCCCGAGGTTGGCAAGCAAACCTACGAAAATGCAAAAAAAGTCTACGAAGATGCGCTGAAAAAATATAACAAACAAAAGTAACGGTAATCTAAATTATCGTGTGGGTTTGCCACAGCCGTCCCTAAACTATCGTGTGGGTACAAAAACTAGAAATCGGAGCACTTCAAGCTGCAATAATAGCCTGAAGTGCTCTTTATTTATATCCTGCTTCATCTATTCCTTTTGAAAGTTTTCGTCTAGTGACCTTGTAACAGAGAACTTTCAGGCTTAAATCTTTGTCAAGGTCGGCTTGAAAAGCCGTTAATTTCAACCTTTACAAAGATTGATAAGCCTGATACAATTTATGGCAAGGTCAATAAGAGAACTTCTCCAAGATTTCATAACAGACTATATATTTCCACCCACACGATAATTTAGAGCGCCAAAGTAACTAACCAAAAAGCTTGACACCAGTTATTGGCGTCAAGCTTTTTGGTTATACTGCCTGCAGTGCGGGAAGTCCATTAAGATAGACAGGTCTTTTCTCAGTCGATCTTCACACCGCAGCCGTGTCTGGCAGTGTTGTCGAAGGACTTGTCGTATAATATGTACTCATAGAAACCATATCCGCCAGACAGGTTATAGCACTGATACCCTGATTCTGACAAGATTCTGCAGGCGACGTAACTGCGCAGGCCGCTGTAACAGTTGACATAAATCGGCTTTTCCTTGTCCAGGAGGCGGAGGTTTTCCCGGAGGGTATCTAACGGGATATTGACAGAGCCTTCTATTGCACCTTCTCTGTATTCGTCTTCCGTGCGCACGTCAAGAACAGTGATACTGCCATCCTGCGGCAGATCCCCGATCTCTTCCCAGTGATACTGGCTGACCCTTCCCTCCAGGATGTTTTCAATGACGAATCCTACCATATTGACAGGGTCTTTGGCGGAAGAGTATGGAGGCGCATAGGCCAGTTCCAGTTCTGCCAGATCAAAGCCAGTCATGCTGCCTCTGATGGCTGTTGCAAACACGTCGATGCGCTTATCCACGCCGTCAAAGCCTACGATCTGTGCACCCAGTATCTTGCCGTCCTCAGGGTCGAAGAGGGTTTTGATGGTCATATCATTGGCACCAGGGTAATAGGTGGCGTGAGAAGGCGAGAAGTTGACTACTCTATCGTACTTGATTCCAGCAGCTTTGGCGGCTTTTTCGTTGAGTCCGGTAGAAGCGCAGGTCATATCAAAGAGTTTGATGATGGAGGAACCCTGGCTTCCCTTGTAAGTGCTCGGGCGGCCGCAGATATTGTCCGCAGCGATGCGTCCCTGCTTGTTAGCTGGACCTGCGAGAGGAATTACGGTTTTGATGCCGCTGACAAAATGGGTCACCTCGATAGCGTCGCCCACGGCATAGATGTCTGGCTCTGATGTCTGCAGATGTTCGTTGACGATGATTGCATCCTTGCTGCCAAGTGCCAGGCCCGCTTCTTTTGCGAGATGTGTATCAGGAGCTACGCCGATGGCAAGGAGGACCATGTCTGTCTCAAGTTCCAAACCATCTTTCAGCAGGACTTTGATGCCGTCAGGAGTTTCTTCATAGCCCGCAATAGGACTGTTCAGACGCAGATCCAGCCCCTGGCTGCGAAGATAGGCGTGGAGCTGGCATGCCATGTCGTAATCGAGAGGGGGCATGATCTGGCCGCTTCTCTGCAGCAGCGTGGTCTGAACCTGCTCGTGGAGCAGGTTCTCCGCCATTTCCAGGCCGATGAAGCCGCCGCCAACCACAACGGCAGAAGCAGGCTTTTGTTTCTCTATGTATTCTCGGATGCGGAAAGTATCTTCCACAGTGCGCAGTGTAAATACCTTATCTGAATCGATCCCAGGCAGGTCGGGTTTCATGGCCTTTGCGCCAGGGGAGAGAATCAGCTTGTCATAGCTTTCTGTATACATCTGGCCTGATAGCAGATTCTTGACAGACAATGTCTTTCTCTTCGGGTCGATGGCGAGGACCTCATTGTTTACCCGCACATCGATATTAAAACGCTCCTTAAAATCTTTTGGTGATTTCAGCGTCAGTGCTTTTTTGTTCTCGATGACGCCGCCGATGTAATAGGGCAGGCCGCAGTTGGCATAGGACACGTAGCCGCTCTTTTCAAAGATGATGATCTCCGCTTCTTCATTGAGTCTGCGCAGTCTGGTTGCTGCCGTTGCACCGCCTGCCACGCCACCGATAATTAAAACTTTCATTATATTACCTTTCCCTTTCTATTTCTCCACTGTAACTTGAGATTCCTCCGATATTGGTCGCTTCATATCCCTGCCCCTTGAGATAGGAACAGGCCTGTCTGCTTCTGGCTCCGCTGAGACAATAGACAAACAGGGGTGTGCCCTTATCCAGGTTTGTGCTGTACAGGTCGTCTAATGGGAAATTGACAGCACCCGGTACGTGACCGGACTTGAATTCCTCCTTGGTCCTGACATCCAGAAGCACGGCTCCCGCAGTGTTCCTGGCTTTTTCAATTCCTTCGTCAAACTGATTACCTCTATTAAAAATGTTGAATATAGACATGATGATCTTCTCCTTTGCTCTTTTGATAGTAGTATGATACCCCGAAATTCGTTTTTTTACAGTGACTTAGTTACAAATCAACGCTTGTTTTGCGACAGCACTTTTGTATTTGAAAATATCAACAATCCCCACAATGCAATTGCTTGTCGTGGTGTATACGGGATAGGGGTATGCATCGGACATTTTTTACAATAGGGTTAAGCTTTTTGATGCTGTCCAAAAGGTTTCGCGTAACTCTACAACGGTTTCAAACGTCTGTCTGGTTATATACCTTGAAACAAAGCCTGGATTCTTTGCTGAATCCACGGATATGCTACCCCTGGTTACTTTTATGGGGTGTAAATGGCCTTTGCGGCAGGGAAATTGACAGGAAAAGTAACTAGAATCGGATATACCCCTCTGTTAAGGCTTTCAGACGGTAATCCAGTTACGCGAGAATACGCAGATGTGCTCAAAAAGCGTAAGGTCATCGTAACAGGATTTCATCCTGTGACAATTCTCTATCCATTTATTTAAATCTTCTTATCCTTGAAGCAGGCATCTTCTGATAAGAACGGTCTTTGATTTGTATTTAGAAACGAGTTATGGTATACTATGAATTTAGTTAACAAAAGAGGAGATATACATATGTCGATAAAATTAATCTTGGCGATTATTACAATTACGGCTGCCCTTGTGTTCTATACCATCGGCGTCTTTTCCGAGAGGCGCAGCAAAACCTTGAAGAAGAAGCACGTGATACTTTTTTGGTGCGGTCTGGCTTTTGACACCACGGGTACGTCCATCATGTCCAGCATGGCAAAGGGCGCGGGGCTTCTCAGTGCCCATGGACTTACCGGTGCACTGGCTATCGTGCTGATGCTGTTTCATGCGCTATGGGCCACAGTCGTATATCGAGGACAAAACGAACAAAAGCTGCAGAACTTCCACAAATTCAGCATTGTAGTATGGCTGATCTGGCTGGTACCATACATTCTGGGCATGTTCATCGGCATGAGAGGATAAGAAGGAGAAGATTCATGAGCAAAACATTTCATATAACGACTTTTGGCTGCCAGATGAACGAACACGATTCAGAAGTCATGGCAGGGATGCTGCTTGAGAAAGGCTTTACACCTGTAAAGGAGCGGCGGGATGCGGACGTTGCCATCATCAATACCTGCAGCGTCAGAGAAAATGCGGACAAACGTTTCTTTGGAACCCTGGGGCAGCTTAAGCGCAGAAAGAAAGAGAACCCGGATTTTATCGTCTGTGTCTGTGGCTGCATGATGCAGCAGCAGCACGTCATAGATACGATCAAAACAAAATACCCCTGGGTGGACATCATATTTGGCACCCACAACATTCATCAGTTCCCGGAGCTTGTGGATAACGCTCTGAATGAGAAAAAGAAGCAGATTGAGATCTGGCCTGATGGCGGCGAGATTGTAGAAGGACTTCCAGCGAAGCGGCTTTTCGAAAGCAAGGCACTGGTCAACATCATGTTCGGCTGCAACAACTTCTGCACTTATTGCATCGTCCCTTACACCAGAGGGCGGGAGCGAAGCAGACGCCCCGAGGAAATCCTCAAAGAAGTTCAGAATTTGGTGGCTGACGGCGTCAAAGAAATCATGCTGCTGGGTCAGAACGTCAATTCTTACCACGGTAATGAGGAAACGGACTTTGCAGATTTGATCTATCGCCTCAATGAGGTAGGGGGACTTGAACGCATCCGCTTTATGACATCCCATCCCAAGGATTTGTCTGACAAACTGATTCAGGCCTTTGTGGACTGCGATAAACTCTGCAAAAACATCCATCTGCCGGTACAGTCTGGCAGCAGTCGTATTCTAAAGAAAATGAACAGGAAGTACACCAAGGAACAGTATCTGGAACTGACAGAGAAGTTGAAAAAGGCTGTGCCAGGTATTACCATGTCCACGGACATCATCGTGGGATTCCCCGGCGAGACCGAGGAGGATTTTGAAGAGACCCTGGATCTGGTCAGAACTGTCAGATACGACTCTGCGTTCACCTTCCTTTATTCCATCAGAAAAGGAACGCCGGCGGAGAAGTACGAGGACCAGGTGCCCGAAGATGTGAAGCACGAGAGATTCAACCGGCTGGTAGACCTGGTCAATGCTGTCAGCGCAGAGAAAAACGCCCAGTACGTTGGGCGGGTTGAAAAAGTTTTGGTGGAGGGCGCCAGCAAAACGAACAGCAGGACCCTTTCCGGCAGGACTGACGGCTTCAAACTGGTCAACTTTGAAGGGTCAAGGGATATGGTCGGGAAGCTGATCGACGTGGAAATCACGGAAGGCAAGACCTTCAGCCTGGAAGGCAGAGTGATAGAATAGAGAGACTTTTATGGAGAAACTGAGACATGCGATTGAAGATTACAGACCGGCCTGTGAGCAGGAAGAAAGGGACAAAGCGGTGATTCTGGCTTTTCTAGACGCGAACCCCGATTGTCTGACCCGCAATAACCAGATCGCCCATTTTACAGCATCCTCATGGATTGTCAACGAGAGACGAGATAAAGTTCTGATGGCCTATCACAATATTTACGACTCCTGGGCATGGACAGGCGGACATGCAGATGGAGAAGCGGATCTGCTGCATGTGGCTGTCAGAGAGGCCATGGAGGAGACGGGGATCACCTCTGTCCGTCCGGTCAGAGAAGAACCGTGCTCTCTGGAAATCATCACCGTAGATGGACACGTCAAACGAGGCGCTTACGTGGCATCTCATCTGCATCTGAATCTGACCTATCTTCTGGAAGCAGATGAAAGTCAGGAGCTTACAATCAAGGCTGACGAGAACAGCGGCGTCAGGTGGATTCCGGTTTCAGAACTGCAGAGCTTTGTCAGCGAACCGTGGATGATGGCATGGGTGTATGAGAAATTGATGAAACTGCTTTAAAACAAAGCAGTTTTCTTTTACACTTGAAAACTATCAATTGATAGTGTATAATGAATAAAAGAAGGTGATATTATCAAAAGCACACGCCGGGAAGTAAGTCGGTTTTTAACAAACTTGAGATTCATACTGACTGAAAAAAACTTTGATACTGACAGAGATTTACTTTTAATAAAAAAGAGAAAAAAGCATAAAACTGAATTTTCTACAGATTATACCTTGTTAAGTTTAAATTACGACCGCTTTGATATCGTAGAGCGATTGAAGGCATTGACATTAGAAGATTATTCACATACATTATTTGATTATCAAGATGTAGATCCGCCGCTTCTGTTCGTTTTTGGAAAGTATATTTGTGCTAGAGAGGTATATATCAAAATTAAAATAAGATGCCGGGACGCCTGCAGCCAGGTCATCTGTGTATCATTTCATTATGCAGAGCATCCATTAAATCATCCCTATCAGTGTAACGATCGGGTATAAGGAGTAATAACTGATGATAGAAAAGAATTACTGCCCAATTTGCGGACGACATCACGGCGTTCAAAAAGAAACTTCAAAAGCTGTTTTGAACATAAAAGGCGTAGATATTGAATATGACGAACTTTATTTTGTTTGTAAATACATCGATGGAGAGGATAACACTTACACCACAGGAAAGATGGAAGACCAGAACCTTTTGAATGCAAGAAATGCCTATCGAAGAACGACAGGTTTGCTGACATCAGATGAAATTATCAGGATACGCAAGAACTATGATTTGTCTCAGAGTGATTTCGCACTGCTCCTCGGATGGGGAGAAGTGACAATTTCCAGATATGAAACGAAAGCAATACAAGATCAGGCCCACGATAATTTATTGCGTATTGTTAAAGATGATCCACAGGTTGCATATCGCCTTTTGCTGAGAAACAAGCAAAAATTTGAAGGGGACCGTTACAAAGTCATCAAAGAAAAAGTTCATAGGGTTTTAGACGAATTTGGCAGCAAATATATCGTGCGCCAAGGTCTTACTTTGGATTACCTCAGTTACGATGAAGGATCTATTTATAATGGCTTTGAAATCCTAAATATGGATAGACTGGAGGAAATCATAGGTTATTACGCGCAGAGAATTCAGAATTTGAATCCGTCAAAGATGATGCGGCTTTTATGGATCGCTGATGCCTTGAGATACAAAGAGAATGGAAAAGCCATGTCTGGACTTGTTTACATTCGCAGCAAAGAATATATTTCACCTGTTGGTGAAAAGAAGATTATTCAATTGCAAAACTATGATGCGAATACTTTCTCAAATCATCCCGTTGCTTTTTTAGAAGAATTGGATATTCAGGTACTGGACACCGTAATCGAATGTTTTGGCAAAATGACTTTTATGCAGCTGCAAGATGCAGTCTGCGATGAAAAGACGATTCAGAATATGCCTATAGGTAACGTGATAGATTTTGAATCGGCAAAAACAATGAAAATCCTAAAGAAGCTAATGAAAGTTTCTCCCCAATCTGTTGACACGGCCAATTTAATATAATATAATTTTATTTGTTGAAATGAAATTGAATAGAAATATTGGTTGACAGAACAAGTCGTAATATGGAATCAGGTGAAAAACCTGAACAGTCCTGCTGCCGTAATGATTGAGTTTCATGCTGAGGCGAAAAGCCAGCCACTGAGGGATCCCCTTGGGAAGGTGCATGTGAGACGCCTGAGATCAAAGTCGGAAGACATCCCAATATTTGGCCATAAAAGTCACAGGATATGAGTTTTAGGTTAATATTGGAGAATTTATTTTAGAAGATATTAAGAACCCGAATCCCCTGCGATTCGGGTTTTTGTTATTTAAAAGGAAACAAATGGAGAAATATACGGTTAAAAACGGGAAGAAGCTGAGATTCGGATATACCACGGGAAGCTGTGCGACTGCGGCTTCTGCGGCGGCGCTGGAAATGCTGCTGTCCGGCAGCAGGATGGCACGGGCAGATATTACACTGCCATCGGGAGAAAAAGCTTCCTTCGAGATCGGGGACATCACTATAGAACCTGACAGGGTCAGCTGCTCCGTCACAAAAGACGGCGGCGACGATCCCGATGTGACCCACGGAGCAAAGATTTTTGCCAGCGTCCGGCTTACGGAAACGGACATCCTGCTCAAGGGCGGGGAAGGTGTCGGCATCGTGACTGCCAAGGGACTGCAGTGCAAGCCAGGTGAACCGGCTATCAATCCGGTGCCAAGAAAGATGATCATCGAAAATGCCCGCCGTATCCTGCAGTGTTACGGCGCGGGCTGCGGTGCAGAGATTACCATTTCTGTGCCGGGCGGAGGGGAAATTGCCAAGAAAACCTATAATCCACGTCTTGGGATTGTCGGAGGGATTTCCATTCTCGGAACCACGGGAATCGTAGACCCCATGAGCGAAAAGGCCCTGGTGGACACCATCAAGGCGGTCATCGACAAGCAGTACGAGGAGGATTCGGAAAACATCCTCATCTCCCCAGGCAACTACGGCAGGGACTTCTGTAAGGAATACCTGGGACTGGATATCGAGAGAGCAGTACCTGTATCCAATTATATCGGTGAAGCCTTAGACTACATCAGATATAAAGGATTCAAGAAAATCCTCTTTGTGGGGCATACGGGAAAGCTGATCAAAATCGCCGCAGGCGTCATGAACACCCATTCGTCTTATGCGGACTGCAGGATGGAAGTGATCGGCGTTCACAGCGCCATCTGCGGCGCTGATGCAGAGACTGTGGCGAAGATCATGAGCTGCGTCACCACCGATGAAGCCTTTGACCTGATCAAAGACAAGTCCTATTATGAGGATGTAAAGAATAGAATCTTAGAAAAGGTGCTCTACCATCTCCGCTTTCGTCTCAAAGGCGAGGCGGAAATAGAGACCATCATGTTCACAACAGACAGAAGGCATATTATCAAAAGCCAAGGGGCAGATATGATGATAGAAATGGAGTTATAAATGAAAGGAAAATTTTTTGCAGTGGGTGTGGGTCCGGGGGATCCGGAGTTGATCACCCTGAAAGCCATCAACACCATGAAGAACAGCGACGTGATCGCAGTGCCCAAAAGCGGCGCTTCAGAGAATATCGCACTGAAAATTGCGGGGGAATATATAGAAGGAAAAACATTGCTCGAGTGCGACATGCCCATGATCAAGGACAAGGAACAGCTCGACCGGTACCACGACAGGTCCGCGGAGGAAATCGGCGCTCTGCTTTCTGAGGGCAAGAACGTCTCCTTCCTGACATTGGGCGACCCTGCCATTTACAGTACCGTGATGTATGTACATAGAAGGCTGACGGAACGCGGGTTTGATACGGCCATCATTCCAGGCATTCCATCTTTTTGCGGCGCTGCTGCCAGCCTCAATACCTCCCTCTGTGAAAGAGACGAGATGCTGCACATCGTCCCTGCCACCTACAAAGGCCATCAGGCCGACCAACTGGAGGGGACCAGGGTATTGATGAAGTCCGGCAAAAAGATCATGGCTCTGAGAGATGACCTGATCAGGCAGAATGCCATGATGGTGGAATGCGCTACCATGGAGAACGAGAAAGTCTATAGAAACCTCAGGGATCTGAAAGAACAGTCCAGCTACTTTTCACTAATCGTTATCCCCTCAGAAGAGAGACAGAAGGAGAAATAAACAATGATCTATTTTATCGGAGCAGGCCCGGGCGCTGCAGATTTAATCACTGTGAGGGGCGCAGAACTTCTCAAGAAAGCGGACGTTATCATCTACGCAGGCTCCTTGGTAAATCCGGCGCTGCTGGACTATGCCAAGGAAAGCTGCAAGATTTACAATAGTGCCAAGATGACGCTAGAAGAAGTCATCGAAGTCATGAAGGAGAACAAAGGGAAAGAAGTGGTCAGGCTGCATACGGGAGACCCTTGCATCTACGGCGCCATCAGAGAGCAGATGGACATTCTGGATAGAGAGAGAATGGAATACGTATCCGTTCCGGGCGTCAGCTCTTTCATCGGCGCTGCGGCGGCGCTGAACGCCGAATACACCCTGCCAAATGTGAGCCAGACGGTGATTCTGACCAGAATGGCGGGAAGAACCCCGGTTCCGGAAAAAGAAGAAATCTCCAAACTGGCAGCCCACGGCGCTACTATGGTCGTATTCCTCACGTCCACTATGCTGGCAGAACTTTCTGAGCGATTGATCGAAGGCGGCTATGCGCCGGATTCTCCGGCTGCCATCGTGTACAAGGCAACCTGGCCTGACGAAAAAGTGGTGAGAACTACCGTAGAAAATATCGCAAAGGCTGCAGAAGAGAACGGCATCAACAAAATGGCGCTGATCATGGTCGGCGGTTTCCTGGGCAATGAGTATGAGCGATCAAAATTATATGATCCATCCTTTACCCATTTATTCAGAGAGGCGAGCAAATAATGGAAAAAGCAGCAGTTTTGGCCTTTACAGACCGTGGAAAGCGCCTTGCGG
>UMIU01012468.1_pt1 | contig 12663 bp, 9 predicted proteins | sample 1965871 | NCBI WGS metagenome assembly UMIU01 (sample SAMEA4836132, study PRJEB28245) | human gut metagenome | biome: gut microbiome; material: fecal sample | place: Denmark | collected 2008
CTGCCTTTGATCGTGCCGGGAAACGCTATGACCCGCAGCGAGTGCAGCTGTGTGCTGGGAAGCGACATCGGGGCATATAACACCTGCGGTCACGGCTGCCTCTATTGTTATGCCAACTACGACCAGGATACGGTGGAATCAAACATGGGCAAGCACGATCCCTTTTCGCCGTTTTTGATCGGCGATTTTATGGACGGCGATATCATCAAAGCTGCAGAGCAGGAAAGCTGGATCCAGCGGCAGGTGACATTTGATTTTCTATAGATGAAATTTTCTAAAAATTACAAAAAAACCCCTTGATTTTTGCAGGAAATATGCTATACTCTACTTAAAGAAAGCGATAAAGCATACGTAGCAAAGAGAAAGCGACGAAGCAGGTTCGCTGGATTGAAAGTTATTGCAAATAGTAATGAAAGGGGTGAGTCCACCAGAAGTGTTAGAACAGCAGAATAGATAGTACCAATTGCGTATTGCAGGACTTATGGTTATCCGGATGGAAAGCAAGAGTCAGGGAAATAATAATAAGCAATTGGTACTATCTTTTTTTGTGCCTGGAATACCGTGACAAATTCTTAAGATTTTCTTAGGTTTTCGTCATATAGTTGCAAAGCGCGTCTTCCTGCTATATAATGTTTAATGAAATTAGCGATATTTGGGTAGGGGCATTATGCAGATTAAGACTGATAAATTTAGCGGGTGGTATCGAGCGCATATGGAGAAGTTTATTCCAAGCTATGCGTTCTTTTCTTTGATTGCGTGCTTCGGGGTCAATTGCCTGGTCTACTGGCTTACGCAGCTTTTGGCATCGGGAATGTACCACTACGATCTGACCACGGCTTTTGACCGGATGGTGCCATTCACACCGCAGTGGGTTTCCATCTACATTCTCAGCTACCCCTTCTGGGTCTTCAGTTATGCTTTGACGTCAAAGCACAATTCAAAAGACTTCTGGTATCGCTTTGTATTTGCCGATATGCTGGCCAGAGTTATCTGCGGCGTAATCTTCATCGCGTTTCCAACTACTAATATCAGACCGGAAACTGCAGGAGATGGGCTGCTGGATATGGCGATGGATTTCATCTATTTTATGGACGAACCCTACAACCTGTTTCCTTCGATTCACTGCCTCGCCAGTCTGATGTGTTATCTTGGGATCAGAAAATGCGGCGATATCCCCAAATGGTATAGAGTGGCGACGCTGCTGTTTGCAATTTTGATCTTTGCTTCTACGCAATTCACCAAACAGCATTACATTATAGATGTAGTCGGCGGTGTCGCAATTGCACTGATTTGCTTTGCAATCAGTCTGCATACCAATGGATATCAGAAACTGATGTCTTTCTTTGACCGGCTCAATCAAAAGGTGTTTGGAGAAGTTGCAGATGAAGAATAAGAAAAAAACATTGATAAATATCATATTCCTGATCATTTGTTTTAGTGCGACCATGTATTATGTGTTTCACGATCAGGATTTTTCTGATATTATGATATATATGAAAGAGGCGGATTCTCGTTACTGGCTTGGCGGTATCGTTTTGGTAATCATCTTCATACTCAGCGAATCTGTCATCATCTATTATCTGATGCGCTCACTGAGCCAGAAACCGAAAATGAATCACTGTTTTCTATATTCCTTTGTAGGCTTCTTCTTCAGTCTGGTGACACCATCGGCAACGGGAGGACAACCGGCGCAGATTCTTTTCATGAAAAAGGATAAGCTGCCGATTCATTTGTCCACCATGGTGCTTTTGATCGTGACGATTACCTACAAGCTGGTCTTGGTGCTATTCGGCCTATTTATCATGATACTGCGCCCGCCTGTGGAGATGCAGTTCCTGAAACCGGCGATGCCATGGGTCTACCTGGGTGTCGCTCTCAACGTAGTCTGCGTAGGCGGTATGCTGGCTCTGGTATTTTGTCCAAAGATGACAAAGCGCATGGTCATGGCAATTTTTCGCTGGATCAAGAAGATCAGCAATTCAACCAGGGTTAACGCACTGGAATCGAGACTGGACCACGCTATGGACGGTTACCACGAGGCTTCGGTATATTTTCAGAACCACAAAGGCGTCATGTTCAATGTGCTTATGATCACTATTGTTCAGAGATGCTGTCTGTTTTTTATCACGTATCTTGTCCTGCGTTCCTTCGGCATCAGTCATATCGGCGTGATAGAAGTCGTCGTACTACAGGCCATGATCTCTTTGGCTGTAGACATGCTGCCGCTGCCAGGCGGCATGGGGATCAGCGAGCATTTGTTCCAACTTATTTTTTTACCGATCTGCGGCGCTTTGCTCACCACGCCGGCAATGATTGTGAGCCGCGGCATCAGCTATTATACACAGTTAATTATTAGCGCAGTCTTTACTGCAATTGCATATTTAATGATATTTAGAGGAAAAGAAGAATGATAGGATTTTACAATTACACGGTGATACTCACCTATATGAGCTTGATTTCGGCCATATTGGGCATGACCTTTGCAACTAACGGACACTTCAAGCTTGCTATTTTCTGCCTGGCGCTTTCGGGCTTTTTTGACATGTTCGATGGCAAAGTGGCCAGACGGAAAAAGGATCGCACGGATAACGAGAAACTGTTCGGCATTCAGCTGGATTCGCTATGTGATGTGGTCGCTTTTGGAGCGTTTCCTTCCCTGCTCTGCTACTGTATGGGCGTAAAAGGAAGTCTGGGCATGCTGGCAATCGGCTTTTACTGCATTTGCGGTGTCATCAGGCTGGCTTATTTTAACGTAGTAGAGACAAACAATTTCTTCTCAGAAGAGGAGCACGAAAAAGTGTATCACGGCTTGCCGATCACGTCTATTGCAGTCATTCTGCCGGTGCTTTATCTGCTGCATTTCGTCCTGCCTTACACCTTCCCGGTGCTTTTGATGGTCATGCTGTTTGCGGTAGGAACGCTGTTTATCGCTGATTTTAAGATGAAAAAGCCGAGCAATAAGGTTCTGGCGCTGATTGTAGCAGTGGTGGCAATTGCGATTATCATAACTTTTGTCTATTCGAGATATAGACTGATGCACGGTCTTGTACTGTGATACGGAGGCTTTCATGAGATGTAAAGACAGAGAAGGTAATTTCATAGGTGCTGACGACGGGCAGGACAAGTTTTTGGAGAAGTTGTACGGCAGCAGGATTGGCCGCCAGATGGTGAAAGTTCTGATACGCCCGTCTGTGTCAAAGGCGGGAGGATGGTTTCTGGACCGCAAGGTTTCTGCCGCGGCTATCAAACCCTTTGTCAAGGCAAATGGAATCGTTATGGACGATTACGAAAAAAGCCGCTTTGATTCTTATAACGACTTCTTTACGCGCAGAGTGAGGCCGGAACGCAGACCCGTAGACATGGAGCCGTCTCATTTGATTGCACCTTGCGACAGCAAGCTGACGGCTTATCAGATTACTGAGGATGCAGAATTTACCATCAAAAACACCCGGTACTCGATGGAAAGTTTCACGCGCAGCAAAAAGCTGGCAGAGAAGTACAGAGGTGGGTATCTGCTGCTTTTTCGTCTGACCGTTGACGATTATCACAGATATTGCTATGTAGACCGGGGGAAGAAGAGCAGCAATCACATCATCAACGGCGTCTTCCACACGGTGAATCCCATAGCAAACGATCACTATCCCATTTACAAGGAGAATACCAGGTGCATTTCCTTTTTGAAAAGTGAAAACTTCGGCACGCTGATGATGATCGAAGTTGGCGCGCTGATGGTGGGAAAAATCGTAAATTACCACGAAGAAAAGATGGTGGAGCGCGGAGAAGAGAAGGGGCGTTTTGAGTTCGGCGGCTCCACGATCATCCTCTGTCTCAAGAAAGACAGGGCAGAAATTGACGCTGATATACTGGAAAACAGCCGCATGGGCATTGAAACAAAAGTCCGATACGGCGAGAAGATCGGAAAGAAAACAGAATAAACGTGTAAAAAGCTGTGATACCCAGGATGCTTTTGGGGTCACAGCTTTTGTGGTTATTGCTCGTCATTCTTTTGAAGGGGCTTGGAGCTTTTCGTAAATCTGCTGGACGTCGTAGTCTGGGGCAAAGCCTTCTGCGGCAGCGCAGATGCGCTGAATGTGGGACAGATCCTCATCTAGATCCGATGCGATCTGTGATACCGGCTTGCCTAGGAGCAGTTTACGGCAGACCTGTTTTATTAGGTATCGTTCCATACCCTCCTCGATGACTTTATTAAAGCCTTCCTTAAAACCTTCTTTCCAGGCAAGGGAGAGCTCGGTGTTGCGATCCAGTTCAAACTTAAGTTTTCGTTCGTTTCTCTCATAGGCAATCTCTTCTTCGGTCAGAGGTCTGAATAATTGTTCCGTCATTTTGACTTCGTCACCTCCTTTGTGATTATTTGCTCGTCATTCTTTTGGAAGTAATAGGAGCTTTTCGTAAATCTGCTGGACGTCGTAGTCCGGGGCAAAGCCTTCTGCGGCAGCGCAGATACGCGCAATATGAGAAGGATCCTCATCCAGCTCCGATGCGATCTGTGATACCGGCTTGCCTAGGATCAGTTTACGGCAGACCTGTTTTATTAGAGTTAGCTCTTCACCCTGCTCAATGCCCTGTTCAAGGCCCTGTTCAAGGCCCTGCTCAATGCCCTGTTCAATGCCCTCTTTTTTAGCAAGAGAAAGCTCGGTGTTGCGATCCAGTTCAAACTTAAGTTTTCGTTCATTTCTCTCATAGGCAATCTCATCTTCTGTCAGGGCTCTGAATAGTTGTTCCGTCATTTTGATTGCGTCACCTCCTGATTGAATCAGATTCTGGATATAGTCCTCCTTCGTCTCGTCGCCGGCAAACTTGAGATAAGCTGCCAGCTTTTCCACCGAGTCTAGATGATCGACAGGTGTGTTCGGCAAAATTTTGCCCAGTTCCAGAAAGTGCAGCTCCAGCCGATCTGAAAGCTGGATGTCTTCCTCGATCTCTCGAAGCTGAAAGATTGTGTGAAGCTTGCCGGTTTCTGGGAACAGAGTACCGTTGACGATGGATATGACTATGCTTTTTTTCATTTTATCATATTTTTCGCCTTTTTCCAATGCGGAATTCACCAATCTGCCGCCGTAATAGACAGAGCGGTCGCAGTAGAAGCTGAGATTTTTGTTCTGTACCTCGATGTCGATAATTTCGTTGGAGTCGGTCAGCGCTTTGATGTCCAGAACGGAGTCTTTGTCTTCGTCCCGCTCCCCATAGAAACCTGGATTCTTGATCTGGATGTCGATGATGGGATCTGATTCTCGCTGCAGGATGACGTTGAGGACAGCGATGAGCGCCTGCTTGCTTTCTTCGGTGTCGCGGCTGAAGATGTAGTGGAAGACCCAGTCATCGTAGATGTTAAAATAACGACGCCGTTCATTTGCAAATAAGGATTTCATATGTTTTAGACCTCCTTTGAATGTAAAAAAATAACTGTATATATTTTACAATAATGTAGTTGTATGGGGAAGTCAAGGGCTTTTTTATGTTTGCAAATTCTTAATTTTCCTTAATAATTTGATTTTATAATATACTTTTTATAAGTAGATGCTATAATATATACATCAATCAAAAAATACTTGTACGCGAAAGGAAAAGGGACATGAAGAAAATCATAGCACTGCTGCTCTCTACTATGCTGGCTATCAGCATGATGCCGGCGATGGCATTTGCCGGGGTGAGCGCAAATGGTAATACATACGATGTCAACTCACTAGAATCGCTGAATGATGCAATTACAGCTGTCAATACGGCAGGTGCGAATTCATCGAATATTACGATTAATGTTACAGGAGATTTTACAATATCAAGTGAAACGACACAGCCTGATCAGATTACAGCTTTTTCTGGAAAACTAGTTGGAAACGGTCATGTGATCAGCGGGTTAAAGCAGCCGATGTTTGGAACGTTGAATAAGGCATCGGTTTCAGGTATCACTCTTTCTCTTGATTCCGCGATCAATGGGTCTGCACTTGCAGTGAGTGCAAAGGACTCAACAATTAACGGCATTCAGGTTACTGGCAGGTCTACGGCAAAAATTATTGCTAGAGGTGCTGTCGTGGAAACTGCTGATAACACTGAGATATCTAATTGCACCAATAACGTGGCAATCGAGAGCGCAGAACCTAGAGGTAATATCGTAGGCACTATGAGCGGGGGAAGACTCAGCGGATGCAGCGAGAGTTCCTTGCCGACAGCAGGCAGATTAAGCGGAAATGTGACTGCCGACGCACAAAATTTCAGAAATCAGTTCGAAACAGACAACCTGGTACTTACACTGAATAATGGGTCTTCGGTCACTTCTATGATGCTGTCACCTGCAAGTACGTCTTTATCTGTTGCAGGAGGGACTGTTTCCAGAATCAATACAGGTATTAATACTGTCAATATAACCTTAAGCAATACGACTGTAACCGACATCTCGGCTCCGAGCAGAGCCTCGGGGTATATCAACCTATATGTCAAAGGGGCTGCCGTGCTCAAGTCTATTACGGCAGGAACTGTTTCTATTTTAGAAAACAGCGGTGATATTCAGAAAGTCATCGTCGAAACCGGGTTTTTCATGAATGCCGGTGTAAAACTTCCTGCTCGGATTGAAAAATACGGAGTGGAGCTGCCTACTAGCGCTTTTGCAGGATCCAATTATACTGGGCCGACTGGATCAAACCCGTATGTTTATACAGCAAAATATGCCGTTAAAATCGGCAGCGTTTCTTATGGTACTCTGGGAGAAGCGTTTACTGCGGCAAAAAATAAGGATGTTGTTGCTTTGTTAGAAAATGTAAATGTTGGATACAGCAATACGATCGTTCCCAGTGGAAAGAATTTGACACTGGATCTGAACGGGCATACGCTAAATAACGGAAATTATATCAACATCGCGGGGACGCTGACCGTCAAAGACAGCAGTTATTACAGCGGAGGAACCTTTAACGGACTGCCAGTCGCAGCGGCAAGAAATAAATTGATGCTCCAATCGGGCAAGTTCAATTTTGATCCGTCGTCCTATCTGGATGCTGGAAGCAGCAGCAGCCCATCTTATGGCGGATACTATACTGTCACCAGAAATATTTCTTACTGCAATGCTTCTGTACCAAATGTCACTTATGCATATAACGGGACGGCGCAGAAACCGACGGTAACGGTCACGGACACGACAGGAAGTAAGCTGACAGAGGGGTATGACTATACGGTCAGCTATGCAAATAACATCAACGTAGGCACGGCAACCGTGACCATATATGGAAAGAATACGTATACGGGTACAAAGACGATTACATTTAAGATCGGCCAGAAAGCGATCAGCGCTGTCAAAGCCGATCCGCTGGAAAATCAGCCATATACAGGATATCAGATCAAACCGACAGTCATACTGAAGGACGGGACTTACACTTTGAGAGAAGGTGTAGACTACACTTTGTCCTATGGCGAAAACAAAACCCTCGGTGCGACGGGTATGGTGACAGTGACGGGCAAAGGAAACTACGTGGGAAGTACGACCCTGAGTTTTAAAATCTCAAAGGATATCAGTACCTGTACTTTTACAGATATACCGGATATGGACTATACTGGCTATCAGCTAAAACCAACGGTGACTGTCTATGACGGCGCTCTGGCTCTTCGGGTGTATAGCGACTACAAGATTACCTATGGTGCAAATGTTCAGACGGGGACAGGATCGGTGGTCATAACGGGAACTGGAAATTATGGCGGTACGAAGACCTTGTATTTTAACATCAAAGGCGTACAGCAGAAGATTACCACCAGATGGAACAAATATTCCAAGACGCCAGCTTCTGCCAGATTCAACTTAGGCGCAACAGCGCAGGGCAATGCAAAGCTGACATACACCTCACTGGATCCTTCCATTGTAACGGTTGACGCTTCTGGAAACGTGACGGTTGTCGATACAGGCATTGCGAAGATTTTGATCAAAGCGGCAAAGACGGGGGCTTATCCTGAAATGGAAAAGTATGTGACTGTGACCGTAAAACCATCTAAACCGGTGATTGAGGTGACTTCGCCAGAAAAGAAAAAAGCCAGCGTAGAGATTACCAAGGGACTTGGCGTGGGCAGATATCAGATTCGTTATGGCAGAAAGGGAAAATACTATAACAAATATGTGGACTATGAGGACACATCTGATCTGACACAGATCAAGGAATTCGGCAAGCTGAAAAGCGGGCAGAAATACTTTATCAAGGTTCGCGCATACAAGAAAACTGCAGATGGCACGGTCTGGGGCGCATGGACTGCCACAAAAGCAGTGAAAATTAAATAAACGTTTAAGAGGAGAGGCTGAGGTCAAAGACCAAAGCCCCTTCTTCTTTTTTGAAGATAGATTTTTTGCTAGAACTGCTTCTTTTGGACATTTGGAAAAAAGTTTTTGAGCGAGCATTTGCAAGAGGTTCGGGAAATATCTTGTGAATGTACAGGTTTTTTGTTTGAAGAATAGCTGATTTTCAGTGGTTTGTACTTTTTTCTAAAACAGCCGATTTGTATAATTTTGAAAAAGTTAAAAGGAAAAGAGTTGCTTATCTGAATGCTTCTTCGAAAAGATAGAACAAAAGTTATATAAGAGAATCAATTCTTAAATTTTCTTAATATTTGAAGAAATATATACTCATTTTTGGGGAGAGATGGTATAATAGTTCCATAATCTTACGACGTTGTCGAGAGGTAGGAACTATTGAATCATGACGTTTGATTGTATTTAAAGAGGAATCGTCATGGTATAATGTGACTATACCCTTGTGACGTTGTCGCAAGAAACATGCATTGCATCATAAGTGGTGATTCTGTTAGCAGAGAAACACATATACCGCAATGTTTATGGAAGCTAGTTTTTAGGAAGAGAGAATGAAGAAAGGAATGGAGATTATGAAAAAGACATTAGCGATAATCCTGTCGGTTTTGATGGTGGTCTGCATGATGCCAGGGATGGCGTTTGCGACGAATACTCATGGTGAATCGACTGGGGGAGGAGACAAAACCACAACTGCTATAACGGGTAGTTCTATAACGTTTTACGCCCCAGAGGATGTCTCAATGGTTGGTGAAGAAAAGACGGATTTTAATTATACGGGCAACGAAATTATACCAAATGTAAAGGTAGCAGTTAATGGAGAGGTATTAGAAAAAGGTACACATTATACTCTTAACTTCGTGCGAAGCGACAAAAAGAAGATGGCAGATGCAGGTACTATAACTGTGCAAGTTACGGGTATAGGCGAAACATATTCTGGAAGTAATGCTGAGAAAAGCTACAAGATTAAGCCGATAGATATTACAACAGAGGATAATAAGAAACAGATTACTATTATTAATCCGAAAGCAGGGGAGACGACATTAGCAGGAATAAAATTTGGTGAGAAAACTTTGATTGCTGGCACTGATTACACTGTTAAACAGTTGACCCCATCAACAATAGTAGCAGGATCAGGAAACAAGGCAAGTATTGAGTTTCAGGGAAATTACACTGGTACTGTAGAGATAGATTTTAGCGCAAAATATGATTTGAATGACTATTACAAGGTTACGGTGAATAGAAATTCGAATGCTCCTACATCATACGTTTATAGTGGAACTGCGCAGAGCAGCGACGCAGATTATACTGTAAATCTAACAGAGAAAAAAACTTTGCCTACAGGTGTATCTGCAGGAAAGGATGACTACGAAGCTAAATTAACAAACAATATAAATGCTGGCACACCGACTGTAGCGGTGACCGCAAAGGGAAACACCTGGACGGGTTCTGTTTCTGCACCAGCAGGGTTTAAAATTATAGCGAAACCCCTTACTGCAAGCGACATAAGTGTGACAATTGATTCAGCAAGCGGCCTTCCGCTAGTAAAAGATAACGGAATTAAATTAAAGGAAGGAACAGCTTACACAGTTTCACTCAATGGTGGTAATTATGTAATCACTGGTAAGGAAAACTATTCTGGAACGCGTACAATCAACGGTTCTGCAACGAATCTTAACAACTGCACTATCACATTTGATGGATTTGATCGCAGTGGTTATCCGACCTTCACCGTAAAATACGGTTCGACAACTTTGAGGGACACCTACGACTACAGGCTGAGTTATACGCCTTCCTATTCAACGTATGCCTCATCTTATACAGTGACATTGAATCCTGGAATCAACAACACATACTACGGAAGCAAATATCAAACGATTTCGACTTCCGCGACGAATAACCTGGCGAACTGCTCTATTACAGTATCGCCTACAACCAGCAACTATACCGGCTATCAGATTAAGCCAACAGTAACGGTTTATAACGGTTATTCAGTAGTATCCTCGGCATACTACGATGTAAGTTACTACAACAACATCAATCCGGGTACTGCCACGGTAACCGTAACTGGCAAAGGGCTTTACTACGGAACAAAGTCAACTTACTTTACCATTACAAACTATTACAATTTGGCAAATTGTACTGCGACACTTTCGCAGACGACCTATGCAGCTGATGGCTATGCAAAACGTCCGACTGTCACGGTCAAAGACGGATACACAACGCTGAGTCCTTATTCTGACTATACAGTTGATTACAAAGATAATGTTCTGCCAGGCATTGCTTCCGTCGTTCTGACCGGAAAGGGAAAATATACTGGCACAAGCAAGATCGTTACCTTTACAATCACGGGTTTTACACAGACAATGACCGTTGACAAAGATAAATATATAAAATATTTGACCAGCGATTCATTCAAGGTAAATCCAAAAGCGACGGGAGACGGAACAGGGTTCTCTTATTCCTCAAGTAATAATTCCGTCGTCAGCGTCAATAGCTATACTGGAGAAATTTCGATAGTTGGCACCGGCCGTGCCGAAGTAAAAATCAGTACGATCGGAAACAAAAAATACACACCGGTAACAAAAGTAGTTACTGTTGATGTAAAGCCGAAAAAACCATCATTCAAAGTTTCTTCTAACGCTTATGGAAAATTGACCACTAAAATTACAAAGGTTGCAGGTGCGACGAAGTATCAGATTCGATATGGAAGAATGGGCTCGTATAAGAGTGTATACGTGTCACAGGATGCAGGCGGTGATTCAACTGTATCAAGGACCGTAAAAGCTAACCACGGGAAAGCATACTTTGTAAAAGTACGCTCCTATAAAACCATGTCAGATGGAACAAAAGTTTGGGGCAACTGGACTGTAACCAAAAAGGTATATGTGAAATAGATCTGATTTTCACGGATGCTTAAACACGCAATAGCACAGGACCCATTTATCATTATTGATGAATGGGTCTTGTTTATTCGCGTTGGAACCTTAGCACGAAAAAAAGAACTGATCCATATGAATCAGTTCTTTCAAGTAATGCTTATATTTAATTTTTTAAGGGACGATAATAATTAATCTATATTAATGTTTATACTAATCCTTTTCTGTTCAACTATAAGCAACGACTGATTTCTGGCTGGTACAACTTCTACTTCAGATTGGTCTATCTTGTCTCTGCCAGTTTATGTAGGTGGGTCTATCCCCTCATACCTTTCAGTAATTACTCTTAGAATTTCTGGCTATCGTGATAATCTTTCTGAAGCAGAAGGTCCTGCCACCGATGAGTCTCCTGGTCCTAAAAAACGCTTCAACATTTCCCTCGCTCCTTTCTGTAGATTTCATAAGTTCCATACACTATAACTTTTTATCTGTAAATAATGTATTTTCTTTCTGTTGAGATTATAATAATACAACCCTGCACAAATGTCAATACTTTTTGCAAAAATAATAGAAAATTTAGAAATTTATCTTTTCAGAGACATTTATGTTATAATAGTTCCGATATCTTTCACGGCGTTGCCGAGAGGTAGGAACTATTGAAACATGTGCTGCGATTGTATATTCAGAGGAATGCACATGTTAGAATGGTTCCACGATCTTGCGGCGTTGCCGCAAGGTAGGAACCCTTGAAACATGAATTCCGATTCAATTCTCAAAGGTATATTCATGTTAGAATAACTCTGTAACAAACAAAGGAGCTGATATTTCATGCAACTAACGGATAAAGTAAAGAACTGCAACGGCTGTGAGGCCTGTGTTTTGGGCTGCAAGCACGCGTGCATCAAGATTGTAAAAGACGAGAATGGTACCAAGAAACCGATTAAGAATGAGGACGGATGTCAGAAATGCAACAACTGCATTTTGTACTGTCCGATTTACAACCCTGTAGAATTGCCGACCTTCGAGGAGTTCTACGAATACAATGACGAATACTACCATAGAGATATGGCGAAGGTTTATCGTGAGACCATGAGAAAAGTCAAATCGGGCACTGTTACGGAGTTCGTGGGCACGCTGTGCCAGATCGCGGCGCTCAAATCACTGATGGGAGATAAGCTGAGCCACGACCTGCGGATTCTTCCTCTTCACTGCGATCCGGAAAATCCAAAGCGGCCGGAATGCAGAGGATGTCAGTTCTATAAATGATGAATAAGATTGAAATAAAGAAAAACTTAAGAAAAGAAATCAAGGCGAGGATAGCGCTGCTGGAAGAAAGCTACTGTCAAAAGGCCAGCGATATCATTTGTAAAAGAGTGATGGCAGAACCAGCCTATCGGACGGCCGAAACCGTATTTTGTTTTGTGGGAACCAGAGGAGAGCCGGATACCGTCAAAATCCTGCAGGATGCCCTGGAGAGTGGCAAGCGGG
>UMIU01009653.1_pt1 | contig 12648 bp, 14 predicted proteins | sample 1965871 | NCBI WGS metagenome assembly UMIU01 (sample SAMEA4836132, study PRJEB28245) | human gut metagenome | biome: gut microbiome; material: fecal sample | place: Denmark | collected 2008
GCTCGGACGTGGCAGCGGGATCTTCGGTGGAAGCTTCCGCGTCTGCCAGCGCGCCGCCGCAGAGGGCGAACACCATGACAAGAGCCAGGAAAACAGATAGCAGCTTTTTCATATCAATTCTCCTTTGTCTTAGTTTCGGTCAGCCGTCCTCATTCTTATGGCTGGCCTAACGTAAGGTATTATACTATGCTGTTTTACAAAATGGAACACCCAAAAGCGAAAAATCCTGTAAAAAACCTTGTAAACTTCGGGTAAAACCGGCGCGTGACCAAAGCCCGGCGCGGCGCCGTTGACCGCGCGGGCACAGCTGCAGACGTCAGATATGGCGGCCGGCCCTCCCGGCGGCCCAAAGACGCAAACAACACTTGATTTTTCCCCGCCGCACAGGTATAATGTAATGCACTGTGCAGCGGTATCGAAGTGGTCATAACGGGGCTGACTCGAAAACGAATGCCCTTTTTGGAAGCTCACCTCTGAAAAACCTTGATTTTACGGGGTTTTTCGGCTATTATTGAAAAGTGAATATCCCTTAGTTCTCTCCATCAGTTCTCTCCTTTTTCCGAGGTGTTTTTGAGGGCTGATGTGAAGATAAATACACGGAGTGGTATCGAAGTGGTCATAACGGGACTGACTCGAAATCAGTTGTACCTTCGGGTACCGTGGGTTCGAATCCCACCCACTCCGCCAGAAAACTCAGTCTGCAAGCGGTTTTTGCCGTTTGCAGGCTTTTTCTTTGTTCTGCACCTTTGGGATTTTTCCGTGAGTTCTCTCCTGAAAATCGGTAGTTCTCTCCTAAATTTTCTGAGATTTGAACTCTGGATATGTAGTTGGCGTATCTTTGTGAAGCGATACGCCGCAGAAGCTATGAAATAGCCTCTAATGCGCCACTCAGACCGTTTACCATTGCGTCAGCCGATGACAGTTTGGAATTATAATCCAAATGGGCATATACATTTGCCGTAGTTGAAAAATCGCTGTGTCCGAGCCATTCCTGTATCTGCTTCATCGGAACACCGTTTGCAAGAAGCAGTGAAGCACAACTATGGCGCAGGTCGTGGAAACGAATGTGGCGCAAATTGTTCTTTTCAAGCAGCTTCGGAAATGATGCTGTGAGATAGTGCGGAGAAATCAATGTCCCCATCTCATCTACGCAGATATATTCCAAATACTTTTTGTTGTAGCATCGTCCGCATACCCGCCTGTATTCTTCCTGCTGTTCCTTGAGTTTTAGCAGCTTCTCTTTGAACACAGGAACAAGGGGCAGCGTTCTCATACTCGATTTGGTTTTGGTCGTATCCTGTGCTATCTGGATATGCTTGCCGTCAAGTGTGCAGGAAGTAACGGTGTGTCTAATGGTAATCGTATTGTTTTGAAAATCAATAGCGTCCCATTTTAAGCCGAGGGCTTCACTTCGCCTTAGTCCATAGAACGCACCGAGAAAAATCGGTATTTCAATCAGCGTTCCTTTGGCGGCTTCAAATAGTGCCTGTACCTCGTTGCTATCATAGAAGCTGCCGATAAACTTATCAGCTTTAGGGCGTTCCACTTTATCCGCAGGATTTACAGAAATAAGGTCAATCTTTACAGCATATTTCAAAGCCCTATGAATAACAGAATGGTAGTGGATAACCGTGCTGGCTTTTACTCGCTTCAACTGTTTCATATAGAAAACCTGAATGTCTGTTGCCTTTATCTCGGAAAGTGTAATTTCTCTTTCCTTGAAATACGGAATGATAACGCTCTTTGCCATACCTGAGTATGATGCGAATGTGGTAAGTGCGATAGTAGACTTTGCGATTTCCAACCATTGAAGCAGAAAGTCCGAAAACAGCATATCGTCCTGTATGGGTTTACACTCAGGAACAAAGGTCTGCCTTGTTTCCATTAACATCTTTTCCGCTTTCTTTTTATTGCCCTTGACAGGCAATCCTGTCGGAAACCATTTCGTTTTTCTTTTTCCCGCAGCATCGGGATAGCTCAAAACCATATAAAAATAGCCTTTTTTCTCTTGCAGATGTCCTGCTACCATAAATATAACCTCCTTTGCGTAGCACCGACTTCTGCTGTTGACCATATACATTGTAGCAATTTAAGCCAAAGAAGTCGAATGTGCAAATTCTTTAATTTTCCGCATTTCGCAGACCTAACCTCAAATAAGAAAGAAGATGGGCTTTCGGTACTTTGTACGCTCTGCCCACCTTCAAGTGTTCTATTTTGTTTTCACGAAGTAATTGATAACCTGTTTTTGTGCTAACACCAAGAGCCTTGCTCATTTCATCAACGGTTAAAATATCTGGGTATTCTTTTAAGACTAACGCATATATATCTCCAAAGTTCATAAGCTCCTCCTTTTTTCAACTCCGATACTGATGAGGAGAGGAAATTCAAGCGATTTCAAATACTGCTCATCAAGGTGTGTGAGATGTTCTTTCAAGCGGCTTTTATCAATCGTGCGTAACTGCTCAAAGAGAATGATTGAGTTCGCAGGAAGCCCCTCAATTTGCCCCAAATATAAGTGTGTAGGTAATTGCTTCTTTTTGCGTATACGGCTTGTTATGGCGGCAATAATGACCGTAGGACTGTGCTTGTTTCCTATATCATTGGAGATAACAAGTACAGGTCGTGTTCCTCCTTGCTCCGAGCCGACAACAGGGTTTAAGTCTGCGTAGTAGATGTCACCACGCTTAATTGTTTTATCCATTAGTTTGACCTCCTATCTGGATATAAGCAGGTAAGCTCTGCCTATGTAATCAGCCAAACACAAGGAAGTTTTTAAGGTCGGGAGAGCATAAACAATTCTCTGTTTCAATAGACCGCCTTGTATTTGGCTTTATGATAGAAGCATCTCTATTTGTCCTCGACACCCCAAGATGCAAATGCGTTTCACGCAGGGAAGTCGCCAAACGGTCAGCAGCGAACTGACGCCACGGGAGTTGCACCCCAACTGACGGTCTGCCAGAGCCGCCCTCATTGCCTGCGACGGTTTTATCACGCTCGGACTGTGACTGGACGGGAGTATCATTATCCTCTTTGTGGATTACGGCGAAATCGGTAGCTATCCGATATTTTGAGTAGGTAATTATCGCTCTCTGCCTTGCGGCAGGTCGTGGCGTACCTCTCGACACGCTTATGCTTATCACAATCACAAAGAGAAAGTATTTGGCGAATGATTATTCGATTGACAAGGAACAATCCTGTTTTCGCCACACAAAGGAAAACAGGTGAAAGGGTTTTGATACCCCTTCACCTGTTTGCTCACTAAAAAAGGAATGGTGTAGTGTTAATCTTAAAAAATCCCAAAATCTTTTTTCAGCTTTTCAATAGCAATATCAACACTAAACTTGACTGCTCTTTTCGTACAGCCCTCTAAGGCTGCAATCTGCTCATAGGTCATCTCACCGAAAAAGTACAGTAACAGCCTGCGCCGTTGTATTTCGGGTAGTTTTGAGATTGCCTTATGTAACAGCTCGTATTCTATATTCCTCGATACTTTTTCCTCAATACTTTCTGGCTTACAGAATGCACGGTCATTCAAGGACGCTTCCGTCAGTTCAGAGTGTTCAATATGCCTGCTTAGCTTGTTGAGATATGATATATCCTCAAGCTCAAAGCGGTTAAACAAGCCGTACAGTATCTCGTCAATCTCAATGGTCTGCAAATCACCTCGACTGTCCTTAAAAGAAAGGTAATAACGCCCGTCTGATATAATCAAGGTGTATGGATTGTACTTGTCTTTTTTACGATTTGGATGCTTTTCACCCATTGTCTGTTCCTCCTATCAATCTGAAATTTGAAAAATTCAGACTGATAGGGGCGGCGAACGGCAACCAACAGCAAATATAGGCTTGTCCTTTATTCCGACAAATAACGACAAAAGAAAAACCGCAAAGGCTGTCATACCTTTGCGGTTATAAGCAATATAAGCTCTATTATGTAGATATATGGCTTCTACTTTAGGGGCGTAATAGTACCACGAATAACTTAGGATTTTTTTAACAGGTTATCCTCACTTATTCGTGATGCTATGTAGATAACTGCTGCTTCTGATAAGCAGCAAGGCGCTCAGGGCAGACCAGCGCATAAAAAACCCCTCCAAACTCAAAACGGGTTTAGAGGGCTGTGATATTTTGTTCGGGCGTGCCAAAACAGCCCACCAAAGCACCGTTTTTTTTATTTGGTGGGCTTGTCCAAGTATAAGAGAAAGAGCCGATGATCTGTGAGTTACCTCACAAGTTCATCGGCTCTGCGTCTGTGCGTCTGGCTCTTTGATGACGGTTATATGTAGTTCCTTTGCATTTATCAAAGTTTCCTGTTTGCATTTCGGGCAGTAGAGAGGATAGTTTTTCAATACCGTATCCTCTCTAAACCTATCACGAGTTTTGCTGCCACAAATAGGACATAATATCCATTGTGTATCTATCAAATACATACCTCCCTCAATTCATTTTAGTTTTCAGGAAGCTGAACACAAATACTTAGTCTGCCATTTTTGTATTGTGCAGTTATTTCACCATTCATTTTACCAATCAATATCCTTGAAATAGACAGTCCAAGTCCTGTTGATTTCCGTGCATTTTCAACCGTATAGAAACGGTCAAAAAGTCTTTCTACTTCCATATCGTTTAAGTCAGAAGCAGAATTAGAAAAAATTATTTTTCCCGTATCCGTCAAACATATTTCCAAATCACCATCACTGTATTTAATTGCGTTGCTCATAAGATTGGAGAAAATACGGGACAAAGCTATACGATTGGCTTTCCTAACTATTTTATTTTCTGTAATAAGAATATTTGGTGTAATCTTTTGCTGTTGTAAAACCCCGTAGAACTCTAAAATGCTTTCTTCTAACACATTATTGATTGATAGGCTCTCCATTGTTAAATCGTACTCGGCAGAGATAACAATGGAATATTGAAATAGCTCCTCTGTTAGTCGTTTCATTGCTTCAATTCGATTTTTTATGGTTTCAATATAACGATTTACAACATCACTTTTTTCTTCTCTGTCAAGCAAATCCAAATAACCGCTTATAGCCGTAAGAGGTGTTCGCAAATCGTGAGAAATGTTGGTAACAGCTTCTTTTAGCTCTAAATCGCCACGATTAAATCTATGTCTTTCTTTTCGAAGTTTGCGAAGTTCTATATTTAAGCGTTCAGCCAACTTACGCATTGTTTTATCTTGATAAGAAATGTCAATAAGCGTATTTGTATCGGTCATTAGTCGTTCGGCAAATTCAGTTTCTATTTCTCGTGCAGCTTTCTGTACGAGAAGAATTTTTATTGATAAGATAATGATGATAATCAGCAAAATGCCGATGACGACTAATAACCAAAACTCCATAATAGCTCCTTATTTATTTCAATTCTTTTTTTCTAAAGAAAAACATTCCAATTCCCGTAGTCAATATAATTATAATCAACGAATAGACGGGCAGAACAGCAACATTATTCGCTCCCAGTGATATACATTGTACAACTTGACCACCAGGGATAAAATCATAAATAAACTGAACAACTTTTCGCTCTCCATCGTCCAAGTATTTGGGATTTGGAATTCCTTCATATTCCGGTCCATTTTCTATCATTGTAAGTCCCATATTTATTTCAGGCTCGTTTAACATTCTGTTAAGCTGCGCCCCTGCAAGTAAAAGCAGAAACGCTAATAAAATAGACACAACGGCCGTAATCGCCTTGTTATGACTTAACATAGAAATCAAAGTAAAAATTGAAGCAAATGCAACGGAAAGAACGAACACCGCCAAAGCGTACAGTAAAACTAATTTAATTTCCATCTCAAAAAAGCCAAGCAATGGGATACCTACACAAAGATAAGCAATAAAAAATGCTGTACACATTATGACGCTGACAATAGCACAAATAGTTAAATCTGATAAATAAATTGAAGTTCTTTTTTGTCCGATAATCACTTTATTACGGATTGTACCATCGCTGTATTCTGTTCCGATAAAAAGACTACAAAATACAGCCATAACAATACCAATAAAAGGAGTGCAGGCAAAAAAACCATTATCAATATTTTTGATATAACCTGATTGCTGCATGTCCATATATCGCATTACTGGGAAAAATACACCTGCTCCGAACATAAAAATCAGAGCAACCCAAAATATTTTATCTTTTCTCAGTCGGATAAAACCTGCTGATAATAACTTACTCATCTCTCTTGCCTCCCACTAAACTAACATAGTAACTTTCCAAACTTTCATCTCGCTCCTGCATAGAAAGAACTTCACAATTTTCTTTCGATAGTGCCGAAGTTAATTTTGAAACATTGACTTTTGCAAACGCATCAGCGGCTTTATCTGAAACGATGTTATAATCAATTTTCATTCCATCTAAAACACGAGCGAGCGTTTGGACATTTGTTACTTCAATGCGGACACACTTGCGGCAAGCTGCTTCTAATTCTTCCGAGCTGATTTCTTTTACCATTCTTCCCCCGTCAATAAATCCATAGTGTGTTGCAAGGCGTGACAGCTCATCAAGAATATGGCTTGAAATCAAAACGGTTATTTGATGTTCACGGTTGAGCTTCAAAATCAACTCACGCATTTCAATAATGCCTTGAGGGTCAAGACCATTAACAGGTTCATCAAGTACCAAAAAATCAGGATCGCCTGCAAGAGCGATTGCAATTCCTAAACGCTGCCGCATACCCAGAGAAAAGTTTTTAGCTTTTTTATTCCCTGTATTTTCAAGACCTACTAACTTTAGAAGATTTGGAATATCGTCATAAGAAGGCAATCCAAGAATTCTATACTGTTCTTTCAGGTTATCAACGGCTGTTAAATCCATATAGATTGAGGGGGTTTCCACAACTGCACCCATTCTCCTGCGTGATTTCAAGATTGCTTTCTCTGTATTTTTTATTCCGTATAAAGAATAATCACCAGAGGTAGGCTCCTGAAGCCCACATATCAAACGAATTAAAGTTGTTTTGCCAGCACCATTTTTACCGACAAAACCATAGATTGCCCCTTTGGGGACACTCATAGTAAGTCCATTCAATGCTTTGAAGTTCTTATATGTTTTACTCAAAGCATTTGTTTTCAGAACATACTCCATAGTTTTACCTCCTTTTATTTGGTACTGACAGTTTATCAATAAACAGTTAAGAAAACGGTAAAGAAAATAGTTAAGAAACGGTTGAGATTTTATTCTGTTTCAACTTGAATCCAATCCCCCAAATCGCTTCAATATAATCTTTTCCTCCCGCATCACGAAGTTTTTTGCGTAAATTACTTATATGTGTCTTTAATGAACTCTCGGTACAATCTGGCGTATCTTCACTTATACGGTCAAGAAGCTGCGATTTTGCAACAACTTGTGTCTGATTTTGTAATAGGATTTTAAGAATGGCATATTCTGTCCTTGTTAATTTGATTTCCCCGCCTTTTACACTTACAATATGAGTATTTGTGTCAAGGCTGATTTCTTCAAAAGACAATTCTTCTGATTTGCCAAGTGTATCAAAAGTACGAAGATGTACAGCAATTCGAGCCAATAACTCTTTTGTATTAAAAGGTTTTGTAACATAGTCAACAGCGCCGCTAAGCAATAGTTCCACTTTGTTATCAATATCGGCTTTTGCACTCATAACAATTACAGGAATACCTTTAATATGCGGCAATACTTCTTCGCCGCTTAGCCCCGGCAGCATCAAATCAAGTAAAATAAGGTCTGGTCTTGACTGAGAAAGCACAAATACAGCTTCCGTTCCTGAGTATGCACGGGAAACAGAATATCCCTCATTTTTCAGGATTTCCTCAAGTACATTTCCTATATCTAAATCATCATCTATAATCAAAATGTTTTTCAAAATCATTCAACTCCATTCTTAACTCTTGCATCAGAAGGTTTTTTTGCGCTTTTCGGAATAATCCATACACGATTTATATTCATAGCCCCCTCAATACGATTTTCCTTGCAAAGTCGTTGCACCCACCTGAGAGATACTTTCCATTTTTCGGCAGCTTCTTGTGCGGTCATATACTCAAACATATTATCCCTCCAAAGCATTATATATAATATTATAGCCGTTCAAACGAACTATATCAAGTGTGTAATTATGAATTTTTACTTCTGCTTACAGGAAGTGAAATATCTTATAATCAGCATTTTCACATCGTTTAATAAGAAGCCACAAATCCATACAATATAATAAGAGAATTATATTGGCGCAAGGTGGTGAGCTTATGGACGAGAGAAATAACGATTTTGATTTCGATTTTATGCCGATAGGACAGGCGATTAAGAAAGCCCGTGAAGCAAGGGGAATGACGAGAGAGCAGCTTTCTGGGATAATCGGCTATGCCCCCAGACACATTCAATCTATCGAAAACGAGGGAAAATATCCAAGTATCGAGCTGTTTATTCAGCTTATTACAATGTTCGATGTTTCGGTTGACGAGTACATATTTCCTAACAAAGAAGTCAAAAAGAGTTCCGTCCGCAGACGCATAGACGCACAGCTCGACAACTTAGATGATAGAGAACTGTCCGTGATTGAAGCAACTGTAAACGGTCTATGTAAGGCAAAAGAGCCAGAGGAATAAAATCCTCTGGTATTCTTTTGCCCATTTTTTAATAAGCAGGGATACCGTAGCCGTAGATAACGCTGCTGCCGATAGAATAGCTGTTTTGTCGGCAAGCATCGCCTGAGTTGCCTTCAACGGTATAGACCGTTCCGTTTTCCACACGCTCTACAATACCCACATGGTCTGTAAGACCGTCACCTTCCCAATCGAAGAAGATAATGTGTCCTGCTTCTGGCGTAAAGCTACCGTCCTGCCATTGTCCTCTTTCCTTAAACCACTCAGAGCCTTGTATGCAGCCCGCAAACTTCGGAATAATACCGTTCTCGATATAGCCGCATTCGTTCGCACACCACGAAACAAAGCAAGCGCACCATTCTACACGAGAGTTGAAACCATACCACGACCAATAGGGCTGACCGCCTACATTGCCTACCTGCGACAGAGCCACGGTTACAATTTCGCCGTCACCTACGGATATGCCGTAAAGCACCTGCGACCATAACGAATTGTTTTCATCGGCAAGTAATTCGGACAACATCTGCCGCTGCTCGTCATCAAAACCGTATTGGTCTGCCATTTCCTCGGCGGTTTTGTGGCTGACTGTAATATACAGGTAAGTCCGTGTTTGGGTGGTTTCAGTCTGGACGATATTTCCGTGACCGTCATCTGTTTCGGTTATCACGGTTTCGGTCTTGCTTTCCGTTCTGGAGCTTATTTCGTTCATTTCCCAGAATATGTCCGTCAGAAGCTGCTTTTTATTATCGTCCATTGTCGCTACTTCCTGCGGATTATCTGGGTCGGTAGTAGTCTTGACCGAGTAAACCGCAAGCACCTCTTTCCAGACGGCACGGCTTCCCGACATTTCCAAAACATCATAAGCCGTATCGCTTTTGATTTCATCAAGGCGGGTGTCATATTCGGTATTGATTTCTCTAACCACGGTCTGCATTGTCATTCCGTTTCCTGAGTCCTCGCCCGAAAAGAAAATACCAAATACCGAGCTTACGAGCAGACCGATAAGGCAAATAACCAAAATGACAACAACCGCAACCCAACCGCCCGCCGCAATCGCCGCAATTAACGCTTTTGTTCCTGCAATAATCGCCTTAACTGCCGCAATCGTAGCTTTGACCGCCGCTTTCACGGCAACAATCGTAGCCTTCGCCGTGGCTCTTGCTGCCTGTGCAGCTCTCTGAGCCGCTTTTACGGAAGCCTTCGCCGCCGCCTGTGTTGCTTTGGCGGTATGCTCGGCAGTTTTTATCGCTGCCTTTGAGGTTGCCTGTGCGGTTTTTACGGATTTTTGCGTAGTCTTTACCGTACCTCTGGCGGCTGTTTTTATTGTCTTTTTTCCGCTTCGGGCAGTCTGCGTTATGGTCTTTTCCGCCTGATTTGCGCCCTTGACCGCCTTATCTGCGGAACGGCTGACGGTACTGTGGTAGGTCTGTACGCTGTTTCCAGACATACGCTTCTCGGCGGCTTTAGCGGCTCGCTTCTGCTTGAAATCGGATAGTTTATCCTTTGCCTTAACGATATTGTCCTTTGTGGTTTTGACCGCCTTTTGACCTTGCTTATTGAACTGATGAACGCCCTCATTTGTAATGCGCTCTGAAGCCGCCGAAACTCTGTCGGCGGCATACTCGGTAGCGGAGCCTTCCTCAGCGTAATAGCCTTGCTCTGCCTTGTCCTTTATTTTGGAATAAGCCGACTTCATACGCTCGGAAGCTACCGCAGCCTTGTCAATGGTCTTAATCGTACCCTTGACCGCATCTCTGGTTTTTATATCAGCCATAGATAACCTCCTTCCCCAGAAGATTTGCAGTCAAAATTAAGCTGTCTTTTTTGCGACCACCACAAGCCTGCCGTTCTGCGCCGAGTATTCACAGGTAGAGAGTGTGATGAGCCTGTCGCCGTATTCTGCGTTTACGCCTGTTTCATACAATGCAAGCTCCTTGCATTTTTCAATGTAGGCGTTAAACTCGTCCTCGTTTTCCGCATCGACAAAATCATAGTAGCGGAAGCCCTGAGAGCTGTACGCCACAGTCTTAAAGACAGCGACAATCTCATATTCGCCACGCTCCGTAAGGGTATCAAACTGAATGGTCTTGTGTTCCTCATAGAAGCTCTGGGACTTGTAATCCTCCAAAGCTCCGAACATCTTGCCGCCCGTAATGTGATGACCGTAGATAACAAGGTTATCGCTGCCTGCAAGGTCGCAGTTTTCCTGAATATACGGCGTTCCCAAGTCGCTGTATTCTTTATCAAAGTTGCGTTTCAGATAGTAGTTCGGCGCATTCGGCGTCTGCATCACGGGGTAATTGACGGTTGTGCCTACAATGGAAAGCCAGCCGACCATATCCGTGTTTTTCAAAAACAGTTCGCCGTACTCTGCAAGGACATTTTCTTCCTCAGTCAAGGGGACTTCTGGGGCGTTACTGTCCTCTGTCTGAGCCTGCTCTACGATTTCGGCAATATTCTCAAAGGCTTCGGTCTGTTCAGCTTCATCGGCATAATGGTCGTAAATGTGATAGCCGCAAAAAGCCGCCGTACCTAAAAGGCACACGGCGGCAATCAGACAAATTTGCTTTTTATATTTTTTCATAGACATATCCTTTCTTTTTTTGCAAAGAATAACGCCCGCTTTGTAAAAAGCGAGCGTTACGATTGCCGTATTTGTTTAGATTTAGATACAGAATGCGGCGTAAAGAGGAACAATCTTTTTGTTATCCTCAAAACCGAAGTTCTTTGCAGAGAGCTTAATCGCATAGGCGGGCTTGTAGGTTTCCATATAGACCTTTAAGCTCTTTGCCCGTGTGTTATCGGCAGACTTGACCTCGATAGGAATAAGCTGACCGTTACGCTGAATGACAAAATCAATCTCAGCCCCACGCTCAGACTCCCAATAGTAGGTTTTATACCCGTTTGCGGTAAGCTGCACATTGACATAGTTTTCTGCCATACCGCCCTTAAAGTCATTGATTTCCTCAACCATATAGAGGACATCATTTGCTGTCAAATCTTTTTTAGCGCAAAGCAAACCCAAATCAGATACATAGATTTTGAAAGCGTCAATATTACGATAGTTCTCAAGGGGCTTTTTTACCTGCTCCACTTTGTAAACCTGTGAAACGATACCTGACAGACAAAGCCATTCGATTGCGTTTTCAAACTCGGAAGCTCTGCCGCCTTTTTTAATCAGTTTATATTGGAAACGGGTGTTTTTCTTGGAAAGCTGCACGGTGATGTTATCATAAGCAAGCCTTGTTTTTTTGATTTCATTCAGATTGTTATACTTGCTCATATCATTGAGATAGCTTGCCAAAATCGTATCCTGCGTGTGGCGCACAAGGATATAATCCTTTGTCTCTTTGAACTGCAAGACGCACTCAGGCATACCGCCCACAACGAGATACTGCCTGTAAAGCAGCATTGCCGCATCGTGCAGGGCAGAGGGCATCGGCGTATCGGTTTCAAAGCACTTTTTAATCTGCGCTACCAGAGCGTCCTCACCTAAAGCCAGCATAAATTCCTCCATATCCATAGGGTACAGGGTTTTCATATCGACCTTACCCACAGGGAAAGAGAATTTCGCCCTGCCTACCGCCACGCCGAGCAAGCTGCCGAGAGCTACGATATGATAGTCTGGAGCGTCCTCACAAAAGTATTTCAGAGAAGTCAAAGCCCGTTCGCAAAGCTGTACCTCATCGAATACTATCAGCGTCTTTTCCTTTACTATCGTCTGCCCTGCAATGTGCGATAAAATGGGTATCAGATAATCAGGGCTGATATTTTCCTCAAAGGTTTCGTTCAGCTTTGGATTTGTTTCAAAATTGAAGTATGCCACATTTTCATAGTGGCTGCGCCCAAACTCTAAAATCGAATAGGTTTTTCCGACCTGCCTTGCTCCCTGCAAAATCAGGGGCTTACGGTGCTCGTTTTCTTTCCACGCTTCCAAGAAGCTCATTATTTTTCGATACATTGCCAGACCTCCTTTAAGGTGCTGAACATAGTATAGCACATATTCGTGTAAATATCAATGATTTCAAATTGATTTCCAACACTAAATTACACGAACTTTCTTTTGAGCTTCTCAA
>UMIU01031082.1_pt1 | contig 12539 bp, 11 predicted proteins | sample 1965871 | NCBI WGS metagenome assembly UMIU01 (sample SAMEA4836132, study PRJEB28245) | human gut metagenome | biome: gut microbiome; material: fecal sample | place: Denmark | collected 2008
AGCATTTAAAGGCTTTTAACGACTTATACGGACATGCATGAAATCAGGCAAATAATAACGATACCTAATTTCATTTTTATCTTTACCCATCTGAAAACCCTTGATTTATAGGGGTTTTTGCCTTTCTTTATATTCCTTCTACGTAGATTTTTACACATTTACTACGTAGACATTTCAAAGTTTAATGCAAATATAAAGTATAGCACATGGTCTATGCTTTTTCAATCTTATCAAGCAAATATTTAGGTTCGCCTTTGTTTAAGCCCTTACCTGCGCAAAAACCGAATAATGAGATTTTGGAATGAGCACTCCAAAATCAAAAATGTCAATTTGACATTTCCCATTCATTGATAGCCAAAGATCTCTTCACATTGCCACAGCTTTTTCTTTTACTCTTTCAGACGGCATTTCTTTTGATAAGTTATATGGCTTTCTCCGGAAATCAGCTAGTGCATGGCTGTCTACTTTTTGCCTTTCTAATGATCCAAGATAATTCTGAAAATCCATATTGATTACTTTTGCACTTCTTCTATTCATCATTCTATTTCACCTCAACAAATCACTTTTTTCTAATATATCCCCCTTTCATTAAGTATCTATGTATAATAGATTAAATACGAGTAAATTTCTTCTTACACAGTTATATTTTTAAGTATGCAACAAAACTTCCTTATCAAATAAAAAGAGAAGCGTTCAAAAATCCACTTCTCTTTCACTCTACCTTTATTATCTTTTGTATGTTATTCTAATTTCCCGCATACTCAAATTCACGCAAGCTAATATTAGCCTTTTTCTGAACCGTTTCAACCGAGCGCTCCAGATTTTTCTGGGTCTGTTCTGAATACGTTTTCAACTGTTCCTTATAAATGTCTTTTCCAAGGAAAATAGAGGATGCAATATCTCCAAAATCTGGCTGAACTGGTTGAATAATACTGTAAACCAATTCAATATTTCCATTTTTTTCTATCGGGTTTTCAACCAAAATGCTCTGTTCATTGACATAACGATAATAATCTTTCATGTTATCATTTAAAATATCATTCTCTCCAAGATCCTTTCGAACAGAAATAAAACCACCTCTTGCCATCAACTCCTGTTGGTATTCATAAGAGTAGAGATATCTTAAATATTCCGCAGCAACATCTGGATGCTTACTGCTTGAAGAAATTCCCATCCACCCTCTGGTAAACGGACGGACCACCTGTCCTTTCTCTTCTTTTTCGGGAACCGGAACCTTCATTACCCCAAATTCCAAATCCGGATTTTCTTTTTCCCAGATCGGAATGCACCAGGAGCCCTGAACAATAAATGCTGCTTTCCCTTCTCCGAATAATTTTCTTGCCTCCGGTGCCGTCAAAGATGCCGTATCCGGATGGAAGCACCCTTCTTTGTAGAGTTCAGAATACAAGTCAAACGCCTCTAATACCGGACGGCTTGCAAATGGAATTTTCTCCTTTTCAAGAAATAGTTGTCCCGCCGGACCAAGTCTGGCTCCCGCTGTTTCAGCAAACGCCCGAAGTTCGATATCCATTCTGTTCTTCTGCGCTCCACTGGCAACCATTCCATAGTACTTTCCATCGCCATTCTCTGTTACTTTTCTACAGATATTCTGAAATTCTTCCCACTCCATCTGCTCCGGCACATCCGATACACCAGCTTCTCTCAGAAGCTTCTTATTATAGAATACGAGACAGCTGGATATCTCAACCGCTTCCGGAAGCAAATACACATGACCATCTTTTACCGTCACATTTTCTCCCAGCATTTCCGGCTGAAACTGATCAAAAAAATCCTGTTCTAAATATAAATCCATTGGGAGAAACCACCCTTCATTTACAGCTGTAGAAAAGGTTGTCGTTGATGGAAGCGGAAATAAATCCGGCGCCTCCCCTGATCGAATTCCCGACAACATCGTCTCATTAAACTGCGCTTGTGTAAGTGTCGTGTAATTCACCGTTACATTTGGATGATCCTCCATAAATTTTTTATTCAGCTTCTCTCTTTGTTTTTTGGTACTGTCACTCCAGTCCACAATATTAAGTACCACCTTTTCTGTATCTGGAGTCTGTATTTTTTCCACATTTTTGCCTGCAGATGGCCCTTCTGTCCCCGCTGGTACTACTTTGACCCCAACACATCCGGTAAGAGCAAATGCCCCAGCCAAAACCAATGCCAATAATCTTTTTTTCATCATTCTACTCCTTTACAGCTCCTGAGATTCCCTGGATAAAAGATTTCTGGAACATCACAAACAAAACAAGCATCGGAAGAATCGTAATGCAGGCGCCTGCCGCAATATTGCCCCATTCCACCACATTTTCTCCTTGAAAAGAATAAAGCCCTACCGACAACGTCCGTATCTCCGGCTTATTCACAGATAGAATCAACGGATACAAAAAGGAGTTCCATGTCCAAATTGACTGTGTAATAACCACCGTTCCAATCATCGGGGTAGCTAATGGAAACATAATTTTAAAGAACACATCAAACTCGTTTGCCCCATCCAAGAGCGCTGACTCCCTAAGTGCTCCCGGAATCGAGAAGAAGAAACGGGAAAACAGTAAGATAAAGATCACATGCCCTCCTCCTACTTCCGCCAATATCATTCCAATCAAGGATGTATCACAGTTTAACATTCTCAAAATCTGATAAACAGGAATGGTAAAGAAAATCGTTGGAATCCCCATGGAAAGCATCATAACCGCTGATATCAACTTCTTTCCCTTAAAATCGAAATATCCCATAATATAACCGGACAATGCCGTTACCATCAATACAATAAGTACCGACACCACTGTTATAATCACTGTGTTAATAAAATATCTGGAAAACTCAGCCTCCTGCCATGCAGTTATAAAATTGTGAAAGGTCAAAGGGTTATCCGATAATAACTCCACGAATGAATTTGTATTCTTACTGCTAAACGCAATCAAAAGCATAATCAGAAATGGAGCCGTCCATATCATGACACCTAAAAATAATACAATCTTTTTTATCATCTTTTTCTGCCCGCTTTCTGCTTCATCAAAAGCTTCATCAACAAACTACCCACAACCAGGAACACCAGACACATCACAGTGGCCGCACTCGCATAGCTTAATCTCGGCGCTCCAAAGGAACTAGAGAAGGCCGTTCGATAAATATATGTAGAAATCATATCCGTCGAAAAATATGGCCCTCCTGCAGTCAGAGTCTGTATAATATCAAACATTTTCATTGCATTCAAAAATGCAATAGACCCAACAGTAACGATCATCGGCTTCATTGCCGGAATCAATACATAACGCACAAAAGCACCTTCCGATGCTCCATCCACCTTTGATGCCTCAATTACTGTCTGTGGTATCATCTGAAACCCAGCCATCCAATATATAAATAAAGTTCCCGTTTCTTTCCATACAGACACTAATAGAATCATAAGAAATGCCCATTTAGGTTCTGTAAGCCACTCTATTTTTGTCCCTGCCAAGCTGCTAAATATGGTATTTACAAATCCGTCATAGCTAAAAATGCTCTTCATAATTATGCCAATCGTAGCAGAAGTAGCTACAATTGGCATAATGAATATCAAACGCATTATTTTACGATGTTTAAAGGTATTATATTCTACCAGATATGCAAGGAAAAACGAGATTGTCACCTGTAAAACTGTTCCTATCACTGCAAACAACAGACTGTTTCGGATTGCATTCCAGAACAACCCATCCGTCAAAACCTCTCTGTAATTTGAAAAGCCTATAAAATTTGCCGTTTTCGTAATCCCATTCCAATTCAAAAGAGAATAAAAAACATTCAAAATGATCGGATACAGCTGGAACACTACATACAGGAGCAACATCGGCAGCATAAATGTCACAATGATCTTTTTACGGCCTTTATCGTTCATTTTTCCATTTCTCCCTGTTTCAAATTACATTTACTGTTACAATTTAAATCCTGCGTAATTTTTGGCAACCTCAATCACACGATATACGTCGAGATTTGGCTGAAATGCCATTTCATTTCTGCGGATAAAATCAAGAACCTCTCTCCAGACACACTGTGCCTCTCTATTCTTGCCTTCGCTGATCAGCTGTAATGCTGTTGCCATTTTTTCTACGTATTCTCTGTGATATCCAAGGTTCTTCCACTCCAGCTTCTGATTTCCGCTTGTCTTCACAGTGTTTTCTTCTATTAAAGAAAGCTTTTCGCGGCTTAAATTCACGCACACGCCATATCGATCAGACAGCACAGGATTCAATCTTTCTCCAATGGCATTGAAATAATCGCAGGATGAATACTGAGATAACGCCTCCAGATATTCAACAACTTCTTTCCATGCTTCACCGTACATCGCGCTGAAGTACTCTTCCTTCAAATCTTCATAGCTTAAAGTATTATTCCATAACATATGTCCCATGACATAGTTCGGCAGATTATGAGGGAATCCTGCGCGAAGCTCCTGACAGCTGATATATCCATTTAAGCCAAGATTTTTCAGGAACTTTACGTCTCGATAGATCACATGACTGATCTTCATATATCCGAGATCCCCATAATGAGCACGTCCTAATGGATAATCATATACGAAACTGTCTCCCTGGAATCTTTCTTTCCACTGGAACAAGTAAGAAAGATTTTCTTCTAATGAGTTCGGCAATACGATTTTATTTCTTACATATGGTTTTGCTTCCGGAATTGCATCATAATCCACATCTGCATAACTCATTTCAAACGTTCTCGTAATTGGTGCAAACATCATGGTGAATCGTTCTGGATTTTTCAGTGTTTCTTTCTTTGGAGCAAATAACAGCTCATGGTAAAGAAGGAAACAGATCTTTGTATTCAGCCCTTCTTTTGTCAAGGCTTCATCCAGCTGATTCAGGATTCTGATATACTGATCAGATGGAAGATCTTTCTGACATTCTTCACATTCACAGATATTGTTTCTCGCATCAGAAAGCCATACATGAAGATAATCCACATCACGTCTTGCCTTTGCATAATCAACAATTAATTCCACCATTCTGTTCCCAACCTCTGGGTTTGCAAAATCCAGACTGGTCAGAATCGGCGCTGTATCAAAAAGCTCACGCTTTCCATTCAACTCTGCTACCAATGGTTTTTTCTCTTCCGGAAGTGTCAGTCCCGACTCCCATCCATATTTAGATGAGTATCCCAGAACCTCGCCTGTCCATCCGTGACCAACCCTGTGATGAACGATTCCTCTAAGCTTCATCTCCCCGTCAATGCGATCGCTCATCTCCTGTGCAATCTCTGCGCTGAATGGTTCTTTCTCTGCATATGGGTTAAACTCATGCTCATACCATCTCTTAAAGAAAGAGTACGGATTTTCAAACTGAATAAAGAAGCTGTTCATTCCAATCTTCGGAAGCCAGTCAATAAAGTTTTTTAAATTATCATAAGAATCTGCACCTTCGATACATACACCTCTGTGTTTGAAGCTTGCAGTCTCTTCTATGTGGATTTCTTTCTCAAAGAAATCCTCTTCCGTAAGAGACGGATACACCTCATGCTCTTTTCCAGGTCTTACATATCTTACTCCAAATTCATGGAAAAATCTATACAGTGCAATCAAAATTCCAACCTTACTATTTGAAGTAATGGTACCTTTTCCATGCTCCAGCCCAATGTGAATCCGATCCAGATCAGCACTATTTTCCTCAACGGCAAGCTTAAGATCTGCCTCTTCCCATTCACATTCTTCTACTTGAATCGCAAATACTTTTTCAAAATAGTATTTTGCTTCTGCTTTTATAAAATCTATATCTTCTAATTTATATCCAATTTTCAGAATCATTTTACTTATCTGCTCCTTCTTTTTTCACAGACTCTTTTTCCAGGTTTCTCTTATCTGCCGCCTTGAAGAACGGGAAGTAGATCATAAAGGATACAGCTACCAGAACAATCTGAAGAACTGCTCCTCTCCAGCTTCCTGTTGCAAGGAATCCACCAATGATCGGCGGTGTCGTCCAAGGAAGTGTTACTCCTGTTGTATAAGGAACCAGATTTGTCATCATTGCTAAATATGTAATAATTGCATTTACAACCGGTGTCAGTACAAACGGAATCAGCATAATTGGGTTCAATACTGTCGGGAACGTAAAGAGGATTGCTGTATTAATATTGAACAATGCCGGAATTCCAGATACCTTTCCAAGTGTTTTATAAGCCTTACTCTTACTGAAGAACATCAGGCATAATGCCAATCCAATTGTGGCTCCGCCTCCACCAATATATACGAAAAGATCCATAAATGGAGCCGTTACGATATTCGGAAGTGCTTCTCCTGCCATCTGTGCAATACGGTTTGCATCTGCATACTGAATCCAAAGCGGATTCATAACAGCTCCTACAACCTGTCCACCATTTACACCACAGAACCACAGCAGTGAGTTCAAGAATACCGCCACAAAAGTTCCCGGCAATGTACCTGCGATCAATCCTAATGGCTTACCGATAACAACTGCAAGAATTGCATTCAAGCTTCCCAGACCTGTAAGTTCAATTACTTTAAGTACCAGTCCGAAAAAGGCAAGAATTGTAATACCTGGAATCAATGCTGAGAAAGATTTGCTTACCACATCCGGTACTCCTGCCGGCATTTTAATTGTAATATTTTTCTGGATAAACCAACGGTAAATCTCTGCTGAAATCATAGCTACAACAATTGCTGCAAAGATACCTTTTCCGCCTAACATTCCATACGGAATACCTGCCGCACCATCTTCTGCTACAATAGATGGAGTTGTAAGCAGAAATGCTCCAAGTGAAAGTACACCTGCTGACGGTCCATCTGTATCATAAGACTCTGCCAGACGATAGGCAATACCAAAAGCTGTAATCAGCGCCATTAATCCGAAAGAGTTGTTTGCCATTGTATTTAAAAGGACATCCAATCCCCAATGTGATTTCAACCACTCTGTCCATGCAGCGATCGGGAAGTCCTTAATCAGAACGAAGAACGATCCCAAAAGTACTAACGGCATTGCCATCATAATACCTTCTCTTAACGCTTTCAAATGTCTTTGTTTACCAATCTTTTCCCCCATGGGAGCTAATTTCTGCTCCAAAAAACCAAAGATGCTTTTCATGTTACCCTCCTGTTTTTTCATTCGTTTATTTTATTTATTTTTTATAAATATATAATACCTTTCATCCTGCCTTTTGTAAAGATTCAATTTATTTTTCGTAAATAATTAACATTTTCACGATTCTGTTTTCGTACATTCTGACGAAATAAAAAATCGCATGGAAAAATATGTCTTTCCATGCTACACTAATAGTATACTCACGGTTTTTCTAAAAACCTGAAAGGACTTATTTATTTATGTATAAAAAACAATCAGATATTTACAAAAACCATGTCGCTTCTGTACTTGAGTTTATCTACCGTACAGGGCAGACCTCAAGAATCGAAATTGCCAATAACACAGGTCTTACACCGGCTCTCATGACTTCTATCACTGCAGATTTAATGAAAAAGGAAGAAATCATAGAAACCGGGGATGAAATCAGCGGCATTTCTGGTTCTGGCCGCAAACGCAAACTTCTTACTCTGAATGCATCTTCTGGATATCTCCTTGGAATCGAAATCAATATGAGAGGAATCTTTATCGCTCTGACGGATTTGGTCGGAACCGTAATTCAATGTACCTCCAAACCGCTTTCTTCCTATAATGTAGATAACATCAACGAAGAACTGGTATCTCAGATCAATATTTGTATAGAGAAAATAAAAGTCGAAAAGATATATGGCGCGGGAATCGCCATCCCTGGACACTTTGATTATTTTAAAAAAACAATTATATCAAACAACCCACTATGGAACGCTTTTAACCTGGAAGAGATATCCAGTCACTTTCCATTTGCATTCACCGTAAATAACAACGTAGAATGTATGTCGCTTGGCGAGTATCTCTTTAACGCTTCAAATTCGCCCGATAAATTCTTGTTCTATCATATCGGACACGGATTATTCTGTTCCTTTTTTAATTCTTCACAGTTGGGGATTAAGGAAAATTCTTATATCGGAGAAATCGGCCATACCGTTGTTGATATTAATGGTCCTGTCTGTGAATGTGGAAAGAAAGGCTGTCTTCAAACCTATATTTCAGAATCTTGGCTTATTAAAACCGGGCAGCTTTTGTTTAACAGCTCTCCCAATAATATTTTAAGAAGCCTTGTTGCTTCCGAAAATGATATCACTATTGAAACCATCATCAAAGCATATGAATTAGGTGATTCTTATTTCACCACTAAGATTGATCAGGGTCTAAAGCTTTTGAGCACTTCAATTGCCAACACTCTCATCCTTCAGGACAGTGATAAAATTTATTTAAACAGTAAGCTCTTTTGCCATCTGTCATTTAAAAATCAGATTATTTCACAAATACAAGAGCAGCTTAACTTCATTCCAACGAAAAGAAATATCGACATTGAAATCACTGAATTTGATAATTTCAGAGGTGCAAAAGGCGCTGCTGCTCTGGCTGCATTTACATTTTTTATCAAAAGCCCTAATTTTGAATATCACACATAAAAAATACGACATAATAATGCCATAGGTTAATAATGAGTATAACAAACTTACTATATTCGTGGCATTACATAGAAAATTATCGGTATACAAAAAATAAGGCTCAAATTTTGGACAAAAAGCTGTAAACAATATCTTCTTTTGCCTTGTAGAATCTCAGCGAGCAGACCCTTCGGATATACAAAGGGTAAAGCCTTTTAGAGATGAACGCTAAATACATGGTGATTTGCACTACATTTTAAATATTTCTTTTAAATCTGTAAATAGCTTTATAGTGTCAGTTAATCAAAGAATTCGGCTTTATCATAGAGGTAAAGCTAATTAAATGTGTTATACTCCTTACGAAACGAAGAAACCAAGTATTGAACAAAGTCAGAAAATAAAAAGGGAAGGTTGATATGCAACTTTTGAATATTGACAAGACAAGGCTATTTAATTATAATGTAATGATTTAGATTTAGCTAAATGGGCGGCTTGGGCAGAAAGGAGTTTTATTATGTACGAATATGTAAATGATAAAGAGTTTCTGAGCTGTATGCGTTCTCTCTGTGGAGAAATAATGCAAGAGCTTTGCCATACTTTAAAAAGCGAGTATGACATCGGTGCTTCATTTTACCTTGTGGGTAGTGGTGCAAGAAATCTTATAATGCAAAATGATAACAGACCTATTGATTTGGATTATAATTTGGAAATCATAAGGATAAATGATTTTGAAAATTGCCGATATATCAAGGAATGTGTTAGAAAGGCATTTAACATGGTTCTTAGAAAATACCGGTGGCGTGATTGCGAAGATTCAACCTCTTCTTTAACCACAGAAAAACGCCATTTTAAGAAAGGCAATCAAACGGAGTTTTCAATAGATATTTGCATAGTGTGCAAGGATACCGAAGACAATTCTCATCGTCTAATCCACAAAAAACCGGTTCCACATATAATGACCAATATTTTTGGAATCAAGCACAAAACTCAAAAGGAATCAGAGAAAAAGCTAAATTTATCAAAGATAAAGGAAAATGGGAAAAGGTCAGAGAACAGTACAAGAGAATTAAAAACAAATATTTGACCTCGAATGATTACCACCATCCATCCTTTATATGTTATATTGAAGCCGTGAATAATGTTTATAATTCAAGAAATCATTGGAATCAAAAACAGAATTAACTACTGCGATAATCGTCACTTGATGAAGTGGCGATTTTTTTATACCAAAAAGGAGGCTTATAAAAACAATGATTAAAAACCCTTCCCCCCCTTGCTTAAGCAGGACAAGGAAAAGTTTGTAGTACCGAAAGAAATACAGGACTGTATCTTCATCACCGAAATACATGATAGAACTCACCGGTAGACTCAGCATAAAAGAATATGGTGCAACCCATTTTCTGAGATTACACCACATCTTCTAAAACTCTATTTATCGCGAGTCTCCATCAGAATTACTACACCATCTGGAAATCGAATCACCGCTTCCTCTCCTTCGATCTGATTGCTGACACACAAGCTGTCATAAGGTGTCAGAGTGTGTTCTCGAAGCGGATACTTCGCCCCTTCAATGTTAAAGCCGAACACTTCTTGCCCCAGCGGAAATACAGAAAAGTAAGATCCATAGGCTTCTGTCTTCAAAAGTCTGGTCTCTCCGCCTCCAATTAAGCGGATTCGATTCTGACAATCCAGAATCTGCGCGTCAATCCCCGCCTTAAACGGAATATACAGAGACTGGATATTTGCCCACAAATGATCCACCCGACCGCCGGTAGCGCCTAGAATCAGAATACTTTCACAGCCAAGAGTCATGGCAAGCCGAATCGCGATCTCCGTATCAGAGGCATCCTTCACCGGATTATATTCCCGAATCGGTACATCCGTCTCTTCCCGGTAATAATCTCGTATCTTGCTGCTTGCACTGTCAAAATCTCCGACAATGTAGCTTGGCATGATATGATGATAATATAGAAATTCTACGCCTTTGTCCACTCCGATGATAAAGCTGTTTTCATCCTCACCAAGAATCTCACAGGTTAATGCTTCGTCTAACTCTCCTCCGCTTACAATCACAATCCTCTTACTCATAGCTTTTTAATATCTCCATAAACCTTCTGGTATTGTCTCCCGGATCTCCCTTAAATACGGCCGATCCGGCTACGATTACATTCGCACCCGCTTCCAGCACTTCACGCACGTTCGTCTGATAGATTCCTCCATCAACCTGGATGTCCACATCCAACTCACGCTTCGTAATCATCTGTCGGATTTGACGAATCTTCTCCAAGCTTTCCGGAATAAATTTCTGACCGCCAAAGCCTGGATGAACACTCATCACCAATACCATATCCAACTCGTCAAGGTAAGGCCCCACTGCTTCTGCCGGTGTATCCGGACAGATCGAAAGCCCTACTTTCATTTTGCATTCTTTAATCTTCTCAATCGTTGCCGAAACATCCTCACACGCTTCTAAGTGAACCGTCACCAGATCTGCGCCCGCTTCTTTAAATGCTTCAATATACCGAATCGGCTCCTGAACCATCAGATGCACATCCATCACTTGTTGCGTCGCACCATGAATGGATGCCAACACCGGCATTCCAAAAGAAATACTTGGTACGAACATCCCGTCCATCACATCAAAATGGAGGTACTCTGCTCCATTTTCCGCAGTCTGACACATCTCTTCTCCCAGTTTTTTAAAATCCGCCGCCAGAATTGACGGAGACAGTATATACTTCATATCAGTACCTCCTCTTATTTTTCAGTTCTTCATACATTTCTATATAATTTTCATACCGAATCCTGTGAATTTCTCCGGTCTCCACCGCCTCTTTTACCGTGCAGCCCGGTTCATGCACATGATCGCAGCCATGAAACTTACAAGTGCCTTCATACTTTGCAAATTCCGGAAAATAGTATTTCAGTTCCTCTTTTTCAAACTCATTCACATATAAGGAACTAAATCCAGGCGTATCCATAATATAAGCATCTGATCCCACCGGAAATAATTCCGAATGGCGAGTCGTATGTTTCCCTCGTTCAATCTTACGGCTGATGCTTCCGGTCTCCATGTTGGCTTCCGGTTGAATCAAATTGATAATCGATGATTTACCCACACCGGAAGGTCCTGCAATAGCCGTCGTCTTTCCCTTTAATAATTCCTTGATCTGTTCAATATTCTTCTCTTCTCTTGCGCTGGAAAAAATCAGCGGATATCCGGTTCCCGCATAAATTTCACGAAGCGCCTTGATTTTTTCCTCATCTGCCGCATCCTCTTTGTTAAAGCAAAGAACTACCGGAATCTCTTTACATTCCATCATCACCAGAAATCTGTCTAACAGATTAAAATGAGGATCTGGTTTTGCAGCCGCAAATACCACCAGCGCCTGATCAATATTCGCCACAGCCGGACGAATCAGTTCATTCTTACGTGTCAGAATCTCTGTGATATTTCCCTTCTTCTGATCCTCGTCCAACACCTCCAGCTCTACGTTATCACCCACTAGAGGTTTCATTTTTTCCTTGCGGAATACCCCTTTTGCCTTACATTCATAAACACCGGATTCTACTACGTGAACGTAGTAGAATCCGGCAATTCCTTTTACTATCTTTCCCTGCATACCCTTTTCTTTCATTTCTTTGCGTGATCTGATTATCCCTAAGGCCTAATCGCTTTCTCCGGTTTCTCCGTCACCGCCCGGTCCCTGTGGTTTCGATCCAAGACTGACTACATAACTAACCGTACTTCCCTTATCCAGCTTTCCAGATGCCGGACTCTGAGAAATAATGACTCCCTTTGCGTAGCTATCGCTATACTCGGATCCAGAACGATTCACATACATTCCATTTGCAGAAGCCCAGCTTGTCAATTCACTTTCGTAATGACCTACAAAACTTACTACCTCCACGCGTTCATCCGGCTTTGGACCGTTGCTGACAACAATACTTACGCTGGTACCGGAAGCCACTTTTTCCCCTCCGGCGATAGTCTGAGAAATCACTTGTCCCTTCGGAA
>UMIU01030778.1_pt1 | contig 12536 bp, 10 predicted proteins | sample 1965871 | NCBI WGS metagenome assembly UMIU01 (sample SAMEA4836132, study PRJEB28245) | human gut metagenome | biome: gut microbiome; material: fecal sample | place: Denmark | collected 2008
TGAAACGTCACGGCGTCATGGAAGAGCAGATCGAAGTGGCATGGTGTCCAGGGGCTTTTGAAATTCCGCTCGTTGCTCAGAAAATGGTTGGCAGCAAAAAATATGACGCCGTCATTTGCCTGGGCGCCGTCATACGAGGAAACACTTCGCACTACGATTTCGTCTGTGCTGAAGTATCCAAAGGCATCGCATCCGTCTCCCTGAGCGCTGACATGCCCGTCATGTTCGGCATTCTCACAACAGACAATATCGAACAAGCAATTGAAAGAGCCGGCACAAAAGCCGGTAACAAAGGCTACGACTGTGCAGTAGGTGCCATTGAGATGGTGAACCTGATCAGAGAAATCGAAATGTAAGGTCTCTTTAGAGAAGATGGTAAGGCAGAAGATAATCTTTCTCGTTGATCCGTTTGATTTCTTTACAAGTACATATGATACCGCCGTCGCCCCTGACGATTGATTTTCCTTCTAGAAAGTGGAACTTTCTCGTGTCTGATTCCGCAGGGGCTGCGGCCTTTTTTATGTCGAAGGGGTGCACCACGCTGCCTTTCACGATGACAGCATCGACTTCTATGGTGCTGGAGTTTCGAAAATAACAAAGCTTGACATCCTCAGATCTGTTGGCTAAACACTTTACCAATTCCATGATAACGAAGTTTTCAAAATAATCGCCGCTCTCTTTACCTCTCATCAGTTCTTTCGGCGTTTTCCAATTAGAAATATAGGAACAAAAACCCGTATCTGTAAAGTACAGCTTCGGCTTTTTGATCAGCAGCCTCGATTCGTCGTTTTCATAGGTTTCCAGCAGATAGATAATTCCCATATCTATCAAGATGTTCAGCCAGCTGATGGCCGTTGGAGCGGAGATTCCAGCAGCCAATGCCAGCCTTCTCACTGACAGAACCCTGCAGATATTGACAGCACAGGCAGCCAGAAAATCACTGACTTCTGCCGGACGATGGATTTTTCTATTCAGCCCTATCTGATACATCACACTTTCATAGAAATAATGCCAAAAATACTTTGCCTTGTCATCCTGCCCGATGTCCTTCATCTTTGGCAGACCACCCTGCCAGATACTGCGAAAAGTACCCAGCGCGCTTTGCTGCGGCATGTACTGCTCTCTGCTTTTCATCGACTCATAGGTAAAATCAAGAGAAGACGGCATTGCGATTCCCTCTTTCTCCCATATAGAAAGGCCATACATCTCCAAAACGACTGCATTCTCACCCATGATCTTCTTAAACTGCTCTATAAATGAAGCCTTTGGCTGGCAGGCCAGCCAGAACAGCCCCGTTTCTTCGCTGTGATCACAGATTTCTTTTATTTTATGTAAGATGGAAGGCGCAAAATGCAATTCGTCGATGATGATAGGAAGTCTGAAAATTTCGAAGAACAAATCAGGTTCAGTATCTGCCAATGTACGCGGGTGCAGATCGTCCAGCGATACATACATCCGTTTTTCTCCCTGCGATAGATGTCTCATCATAGTAGTCTTGCCAATCTGGTCCGCTCCGACGACTAGAACGGCCTTATGTGTCCGGCTTGCTTCCAGAAAAGCATCTTCTATGCTTCTTTTGATATACTCCATCTGTCCTCCTCTCCAGAATAAGTCCCAAATATCTATAATATTGAAAGAAATAAAGACCCTGTGTCAGAGCTGCGTCTGGCACAAGGTCTTTCTCATGTTGAGATATTAAAAGCGGCGCAAAGCTCTCATCAGCTCTTATAAAGCTCGTCTATAGATTTCCAGAACCTGGCTTCCAGTCAATGGAACATAAGTGTCAGTATTTATATCAGCTGCAGCTCTGTAAGTTCTGATAAAATCTGCTCCATTTCGTCATTACGTTTCGTCTTCGCCGTCGTCGTCTTGATCGTAGGTTTATCAGAAAGGAAGTATTTTTTCACCATCTTATAGGCTGGCATACCTGCGTTGATTTCTGTCATGTCTTTTTCGAACTGTTCCTGCAGCTGCTCAAAGGTCATATCATTTTCGGTCAGGTAATTCTTGTCGTAGACGACCTTTGCCCACAAGACGAAATCGTTAGTCTTCTCCCTCGTAAAGACCATGCTCTCCTCCACATACGGCAGCACGTTGATCAAATTTTCTATTTCTTCCGGGAAGACATTCTTTCCGTTCTTCATGACGATGACATTTTTCTTACGGCCACAGATGAAAAGATAGCCGTCTTCATCAAAATATGCCAGATCCCCCGTATAAAACCAGCCGTCTTTGATGACCTCGTCGGTCGCTTCCTGATTATCATAATAACCCAGCATCACGTTATCGCCGCGGACGATCAGTTCACCGATGCCCTCTTCGTTCGGTTCGATAATTTTTCCCTCTACGTTAGGCATCAGCTTACCCGTGGAGCCCGGCTTGAGATAGCGGTAGGTTTCGCTGGAAATGGTCGGCGAGGTCTCTGTCAGTCCATATCCCTGCACCGTCAAAATTCCAAAATCATTCAGACCCTTTGATACGACTGGATCCAGTGCCGCAGCGCCGTTGATGATGAAGCGCATCCTGCCGCCCAGCTGATCGATGATCGGCTTGAACAGTCTTCTTCTGAGGTTGATACCCACCTTTTCACTGGCAGCACAGATCTTTTGGGCAAACTGGATTTTGCTCTCCATGCCCTGGGCCTCAATGGCTTTGTTGATCTTCTTGTACATACTTTCCAGGAGAAGCGGCACGCTCATGATCACCGATACGCCGTATTCTTTCATGTTCATGGTGATGTACTTGAGTCCCTCGCAGAAACAGTTCTTCATACCTTGTGAGAGGAAGGTCAGAAGTCCTGACATGCCATAGCAATGGTGAAGAGGTAGAATCATCATATTGACGTCATCCGGGAAGAACAGCTCTTCGCAGTTCATGCCGTAATTGCAGCTCATGAAATTTCTATGTGAAAGCATGACGGCTTTGGACTGCTGTGTCGTCCCCGATGTGAACAGCAGAAAACCCAGGGCGTCAGGATCGATTTCTGCATCCAGATACCTGCGGTCGCCGCTTTCAACCAATTTCTGTCCCATGTCGATCAAATCGATCATCTCTACGCCGATCTCCGACTGGAAATCCATGGCGATCAAAAGAGAGAGGTTCGTCGTCTTATCTGTGTAAATCTGTTCAATCACTTTCGATTGCTTCTTGTCGTAGAAGATGACTTCTGCATTGCTCCTGTTGAGACAGCTTTCCAGTTCTTCTTTCTGGAGCCCCTTGTCGAGAGGAACCACTACACCAGCTCCGCAGCCGGCAGTAAAGTAGGAAAGGCACCAGTGGTAGCTGTTCTCACCGATGACAGCGATCCGCTTATCCTTGTACCCCTTTTCTATCAGTGCCGTACCCAGATAACCCATGGTTTCAAACATGTTTGCGTAAGTGGTATTGATATAGTTTACCTCTTTGGTCGCCTTATCTTTGATCTTCGTGACAAAAGCCACCTTGTCCCCGTACTTCTCTGCGGAAGTTCTGAGCAGTTCACGCAGATCGCGGAACTCATAAAATTTCTTTTCTAACTTGTAATCTTTCATTGATTCAACCTCTGTGATATAAATTTACCCATCCTTCAGTCTCTTTGAACAGACAGTCGAAGGTTTCTTTCCATACTAATAGAGTACCATTTCGAAGGTCCCCTGTCAATTTTTAAGTCATTCTTTGATGACAACACCGAGAAGTTTTGCAAGTTCTGCTGCCTGGTAGACGTTTACAATCGCCCCTTTCAGCTCATTGCTTTCTGTCGATATGCTGATTCCTTCCAAAATACAGGTCGAAAAATCAAGATTTCTGAGAGGTGTTTTAAAAAATTCTGTGTTGATAAACTGGGAGTTCTCTAAAATCACTTGTTTTAAAGAACAAGAGGCGAAGAATGCCTCTGATAAATCACTTTCTCTGATTTCGCACTTCTCCAGCTTTGAAGAGGTGAAATTGACGTATTTCAGACTGCTTTCTACAAATTCAGTATTGGAAATACTGCTCTCGCTAAAGTCGGCTCCTTTCATCTGACAGTTAGTGAACTTGCACTGATTTAACCAGCTATGAGAAAAATTGCAGCTCGGAAAAGCACATCCATCAAAGCATACGTTTTTAAAGGTACAGTTGAGAAGGGGGACGCCAGTAAAAGTGCAATGGTCAAAGAGAACATTCTCAAAAGTCAGTTGACTCAGGTCTTCCGCTTCTATCTCCTGGCCTTCTACTTTCAAATCTACAAGGTCGGTTTCTTCTTCCCTGCTGTATCTCACATAATTCTTCAAGTCGACAACTGATTCCATCTCTGCTGGCAGATTCGTACGTTTTATTCTAATCGTGGTCATTTTCTTCTCCTATGCTATATTATGATTATGCTCATTCTAATCCTTTGGGCAGGAAATATCAAGGAAGATTTTGCAGAGTTTCAGCTTTTCATCATCACTAAAATAACTTCTATTTACAGTTTATTATAATATTTTTTGCTTAAATATACAATAATGTAAATAGTATATCGGGGTTGTTGTGAAAGGAATTCGCATCATGGATGATAGAGATAATGCATTTGAACTAAATTATGAAGCAATAGGACGCAGAATCAGAACTGCGCGTAAAGAAGAAAAACTGACTCAAGAAACTTTGGCGGAGAAAATGGATATCTCTGTCGCACATGTCAGTGGGATAGAAAACGGAAACACAGGTATCGGCATTCAGACCCTTGTCAAAGCCTCTAATGTCCTGCATGTCTCCGTAGACTGGCTGCTCCATGACAATTTTGAGGACTACACGATGAATTACGAGGCAGAAATCAGAAACATTCTCAGCGGTTGCAGTGATGTGCAAAAGAAAGCGCTGCTCGTTCTTTTAAAAAACAATCGAAAGGCATTGGACGAATTAGAGGAAGAAGAATAGGTTCTGTTACAAAATAAAGGCGATCTCCAGTCCTTGGAGGTTGCTTTTAAATTTTTTGCTATTGCACAAATGACCTCCCATGGGATATAATTTTTAAATATGGAAAATGTCGAATGATAGATCATTTTAGGAGGAACAAATGAAAAAGATAACAGCGGTTTTTCTAATCACAGTTTTAACTTTCGCCTTTACGGCATGTGGTTCTGGCGGAGAAGACGGCAAAGCAGATGGAACAGCAAACTCTTTTCCAATGACAGTGACAGACTATCTGGGTACGGAAATGGAATTTGCTGAAGCGCCACAGCGTATCGCTTCTCTGTCGCCAAGCTGCACCGAAATCCTTTTTAAACTGGGGCTGGGCGATAAAGTCGTTGGCGTTTCCAACTGGTGTACTTACCCGGCGGCAGCACAGTCCATCGAAAAAATCGGAGATACCAACAGCGGTAATGTAGAGAAAATCATAGAACTCGACGCTGACGTGGTCTTTGTATCAGGTCAGACAGCGGCAGACTCTGTCTCTGCCTTAAACGAAGCAGGCATCAACGTCTACTCTATCGGTGCAAAGGATCTTGAAGGGATTTATAAAGGAATCAACGATGTCGGCCAGATTACAGGCACTAGCGAAAAGGCGGCAGAAATCGTAGACGGCATGAAAAAAGAAGCAGAAGAAATAAAAACGGAATTTGCCAAATATGATACAAAAAGTGTCTTCATCGACCTGGGCGACCTATATTCTACAAGCAAAGAAGATTATCTGGGGAACAGCCTTGATCTGATCAATGCGAAGAACATCGCTTTGGACTTCGATTACAGTTCACCGCAGCTTTCTGCCGAAAAAGTCATCGAAGAGAACCCGCAGGTTTATCTCTGTTTCTCATCAAAGAAGGAGTTCGTAGAACCAGACGGATTCGACCAGATCGCTGCCTTTAAAAATAAAGAAGTATATTTCATCCCTTACGAAGATCCGACCATGGACAAGATCACTCGGAACGGTCCACGATTCCTGGAAGGTTTGAAAACTCTGGGAGAATTGATACATACAGGAAAGTTGGACAATTAATATGAAAAAAAGATGGATTGCTGCAACTTTACTTTCCTTGCTGTGTGTAGCAGCAGTAATCTTGGTATGTACTTTTTTTGGCGCAGCAGATATCACGATCAAAGATACCCTCATTGTATTGGTCAATAAGACGACTGGCCTGCTTGGATCTGAAGCTGATGTCCTGGGAACCAAGGCGACGATCATATGGAACCTCCGCTTTCCAAGGAGCCTGCTGGCCTTTCTTGTCGGCGGCGCTCTCGCCCTATGCGGCGGTGTATACCAGGCGATTTTCAAGAATCCCATGGCGGATCCCTTTGTCCTTGGAATCTCTTCAGGGGCTGCCTTCGGTGCTACCATCGGCATCATTCTCGCCATACCTGCCAGCTTCATGGGGCTCAACACGATTTCCCTATTCGCTTTCGGTGGTGCCCTTTTAGCTATTTTCTTTGTATATAATATTGCCAAGGTCGGAAAGCAGGCCAACACCACCTCCCTGCTGCTCTGCGGCATCGCAGTCAATCAGCTGCTGACGGCAGTGATTTCTTTTGCCATGCTGCTTTCTGCCAACCAGATGAAGAAGATCTATTTCTGGACTTTAGGGAGTTTCTCCGCTAAGGGCTGGGATCACGTTCTGAGCGTCCTGCCCTATATTATCATCGGTCTGATCGTCATCACGATCTTTGCCAAAGAGCTGGATATCATCGTTCTCGGAGACGAGACCGCCATCCGCTTTGGCATCGACGTAGAAAAGAACAAGAGAATTCTCTTTGTCGTCACATCCCTGGTCATGGCAGCCTGTGTTTCCGTCAGCGGCATCATCGGCTTTGTCGGCCTGGTGTCGCCTCACATCGTCAGACTGATCTTCGGACCGACTCACAAAAAACTGCTGCCCATGTCCTTTCTGCTGGGCGGCATCGTCCTCTGTATCTGTGACACCATTTCCAGAAGTATCATCACATCAGAGATTCCAGTGGGCATTGTTACGGCAATCATCGGCGCGCCATTCTTCATCTATCTGCTCAGGGCAAAGAATACAGAGGTACTTTAATTATGGAAGAAATATTGAGATTTGAAAACGTGACCATTGGTTATGGTGAACGAGATATTATCAAAGACTTCTCCTGTTCTGTAAAGCGAGGAGAATTCGTCTCCCTGATCGGTCCCAACGGTTCGGGAAAATCTACTTTGATACATGCCATTACCGGCATCGTCGGCATCAAAAGCGGAAAGATTTACATAGACGGAAGAGATAATGCGGCTCTGCCTGCAAAGGAACGGGCGCAGATCACCGCCGTCGTCCCGCAGACATTTCAAGCGAATTTTGCCTTCAAAGCCAAAGAAATCGTCGCCATGGGCAGGCATCCCTTTCTCAAGAGGATGCAATCTGAAACAGAGGAAGATTACAGACTGATCGACCAGGCCTTGGAACAGACTGGTACCCTGCATCTGCGGGAGCGGAAGATCACCCAGCTCTCTGGCGGCGAACGGCAGCGAATTATCATCTCAGCCGCTTTGGCGCAGCAGCCGCAGCTTTTGATCGTGGACGAACCGACCAATCATCTTGATATTCAGTACAATCTGGAAATCATGCAATTGATGCAGAAGTTGAACCGAGAGCAAGGCATCACTATTTTCGCTGTTCTTCACGATATCAACATGGCGGCTCGTTTTTCTGACAGAATTCTCGTTTTAAATGAGGGACAGAAAGTCAGAGACGGCAAAGTCAGCGAGGTCATCCGCGAAGAGGTGTTAAAACCGGTTTACAAGATCGACCTGGTCGTCCGGGAAAATCCACTGACAGGCGCTTCGGAAATCGTACCCCTGCGCAGCAACAAGACAGCCCACCGGAAGAGTAACGGTAAGCGGATCCACATCATCTGCGGAGGCGGCAGCGGCAGTTACATCATCGAAGCCTTCCACAACAAAGGCTTTGAGGTCAGCTGTGGTGTACTGAATTCCAATGACAGCGATTATGAACTGTGCCGATCCCTGGGAATCAAGACCATTGCAGAGAAACCCTACTGCGAGATCAGCGGCGAATCCTTTGACGAGAACCTTGAAACCATTGAATCCGCGGATCTGATCGTTTTGACTGATGTAGATATCGGCAGAAGCAACCTGAAGAATATAGAAATTTTAGAGCATCTCTCATCACAGAAGCTGTATATCGTGAGAGAAAATGCCTCAGATTATACAGGCGGTATCGGAGACAAAATCATCAACGCCCTCCTCAACGAAGGAAGAGCGATTTCGCTGACTAAAAAAGAGTTAATAGTGATTTTAAATAAAGACTGATTTTAGTCCCCGTAAGGCTGCACAAAAACTGATCGCGCAGAGAACTACTAGCAGGCATATCACCCACAGCAGGTTATGCGAGTGGACTTCTCCCTGTAACAGCAAGGTGCGCAAAATGTTGATTACGTGGGTGAGGGGATTGAGATTGACTATTGTTTTCAGCGGACCTGTCAAGGTATCTCCTGGAAATAAGGCGGTGCTGAGAAAAAAGGCTGGCAGCACGACTGCATTCATGACAGTTTCGTAGATGACCTCGTTGGGCAGGCGCAGGCTGATTGCATAAGTCAGACCTGACATGAAAAAAGCTGTCAGGAATACAATCAGTACAATCAGCAGCATGCCGACAAAACCAGAAGCAATTCTCACAGAAAAGAAAAGCCCTGCCCCAAATAAAATACCTACGCACTGTATCAGTGGCAAACAGCTCCGGCAGACAGCTCCTTGCGTCATTGGCAGAGGCCTGGTCTTCGAAAGACACTTTCAAAAAATTTTGCTTTAAATATCTGCGCAAATCTTTTGGGCTGCCCTGGGCAGCCTCCTTACCGCCTCTGATAATACAGATTCTGTCACTGAGGCTGTCAGCTTCCTCCAGATAATGGGTCGTCAAAAATATGGTCGTGCCAAAATCTCTGCGGATTTTCTTCATCATTATATGCATGGCCTGCCGCGACTGTAAATCCATACCCACTGTCGGTTCGTCCAAAAATAAAATCTTCGGATTGGACATCATGTTGAGAGCGATATCGAGACGTCGTTTGACACCGCCAGAGTATGAATTTACGGGATAATTTAAATACCGTTCCAGGCCAAAGGCGGCAATCAGAATTTTCATACGCGCCTCTGCTTCTGCCTTAGGTATCTTGTGCAGACGGCTTTGACTTGTGATTTCCTCGCTTTTGGTGCGCTCTTTTGTAAACATTATTCTACCACAATCCGTCAGATACTAGCCAATCGGATAGAACAAAACCCGGTGATTTCCCTTGGGACGTTTTGCCAGCTGTTACGTATATCATTTTGATGGAAGAGCTGCTAAAAGCTTTGCCGGTGCTCTGTTACGCCCTGTTTGAAACTGCCATTCTTGTCTTATTAAAACAGCCCGGGCATAATGCTTAATCCAGCGTTACACCTGGGCTGTTTATGTTGTAAGAGCTATTCTTCTTTTTGAAATATCAATGGAAGCAAGGAACTAAGCCTCTAAGGGGTTAACCTCTCCAGCTTCAAAAGCTCTCACGGACTCGAACACGCATCTGCACATGTCGGAAACTGCTTCATCTGTATAGAATGCAGTATGCGGCGAGAGGATGACGTTCGGAAAACTTTTCAGAATGGCCATCTGCCTGTTAGAAATGACCTCTCCCGATCGGTTGAGGAAATAAAGACCGGCTTCATCTTCCAGCACATCCAGCGCCGCACCGCCTACTTTGCCGGACTCAATTCCCTCGATCAATGCATCACTGTCCACCAAAGTCCCTCTGGCTGCATTGATAATCATACACCCGTCTTTCATGGTTTTGATCGCTTCGCGGTCGATCAAATGATAATTTTCTTTTGTTGCCGGCGTGTGAAGGGTGACGATGTCTGACTGCGCAAACAGTTCTTCTAATGACACATATTCCGCCCTCTCTGACACCTCCGGATTTTGATAGAGATCGTAAGCCAGCATCTTGCAGCCAAAACCGGTAAGATGGTCGATTACGGTCTTGCCGATTCTGCCGGTGCCGATGATACCCACTGTACAGCCTGACAGCTCTCTGCCCATTTTGTTCTTAAAAGAATAGTCCTGCAGTTCAGCTCTTTTCATAATGTGGGCAAATCTTCTGCAGACCATGAGCATCAACATAATGGTGTAATTTGCTACGCTGTCAGGAGAATACTGTGAATGGCCGACACGAATACCCAGTTCTCTGCACTTTTGCAGATTGATGTGATCTGTACCGATGCTTCTGGTCAGGATATATCTGACACCGTTATCGGCAAAGGCCGCAAGCATCTCGTCCGTACATTCTGACGCGAGAATAGAAACTGCTTCATGGCCTCTGACCATGGGAATGTTCTCCACTGTCTGATAGTCGTCATAACCCGTATAGTCAAATCCATATTCCTGTGTCAGTTGATCAAAGAAAAACTTCTCGTCATACTCTCTCAAATTATAAATAAATATTTTCACTCCAATCCACCTCTATTTCTCGCCAAACATGCGCTTTAATCGAGTAATCCCCTCTCGTATTGTCTCTTCACTGGAAGCGTAGGAAAAACGCAGATAGCCTTCCCCGCTGTCGCCGAAAGCGCTGCCCGGTGTTGTGAGCACCTGCACTTGATCAAGAATCTTGACAGCCAGATCCTGAGATAAAATCCCAAAAGACTTCACATTTGGGAAAACGTAGAAGGCACCTCCCGGATTGATGCAGGAAAACCCCTGTACCTGGTTCAGACCTTCAACCAGGATATCCCGCCGTCTTTCATACTGACTGCACATCTTCTCCACAGTCTCCTGAGAACCTGTAATCGCCTCGCAGGCTGCTATCTGGCAGGCTGCTGTCACGCTGGAGCCCATGCTCTCCTGAAGCAGGGGCATCTGCTCTCTCACCTCCACAGGTGCCGCCACATAACCGATCCGCCAGCCAGTCATGGCATAGGACTTCGAGAAGCTGTTTATGGTGATGACCAAATCTTTCATCTCCGGAATAGATCCGATGCTGAAATTCTTTTGTCCGTCGTAAATAATGGCTTCATATGGTTCATCAGAAATGACGATCAAATTGTGTTCTACTGCAACGGCAGCAATCTGCCGTATATCCGCCTCTGTCAATACCGCGCCCGTAGGATTACACGGCGAATTCAGAATGATCGCCTTTGTCCTAGTCGTAATCTTTGATTTGATCTCTTCTGCTGTCACCCGGAATCCATTCTCTTCACAGGTGGGTACGATGACTGAAGTGCCGCCAGCCATGTGAATATATCCAAAGTAGTTTGGAAAGCACGGTGTAGGCACGATCACTTCGTCTCCTGGTTCCAGAATGGTCTCCATGGTCAGAAGGAGGGCCTGGCCTGCGCCGAAGGTGATGTGCAGGTTTTCTTCTGTCACATACTCCATCCCATTATATTTTCTCATCTTCTCTGCCAAAGCACTGAGAAGGGGCGCGATACCCTGGTTAGCGACATATTTTGTCCATCCCTCATCCAGTGCATTGCGGCCGGCATTGATGATATTTTGCGGCGTCGGAAAATCTGGTTCTCCTAGGCCAAAGCTCAAAACATTGTCATACTTTGCAGCCAGAACTGTCATGGCCCTGATGCCGGAAGTCGGCATTGTCAGAGCACTTTTACTCATTTGCATCATTTTTATGTTCTCCTTTTGAAACGCAGAGCTGCTAGTCGGCAGCCCTGCTCCATTGATTCTGCTATTTTTCCTTTGGTAAAAAGTTAGGATCACTTGGCAGTTCTCCTGACAGATATCTGTCACGGATGCTCCGCCAGGTTTCTGTGCCAGGCCAGTTGAACTTGTCCGGATCAAAGATCGGATCCTTCCCTGCTTTTTTCTGTTCTTCAAAGTCCAGAAGCAGCTTTCTGGCTATCGGCAGACAAGTGATCAGGAAAATCATATTGCCCCAGGTGATCAGGCCGATCCCCACATCACCAAAAGCCCATGCAGTCGTACTCTCAATGACACCTGCGTATACGACAAATGCCAGAAACAAGATTCTAAGCCCCATGGTCGCCCACTTTGGCGTAGTGCCTTTGAAGAAGAAAGTCAAAGTAGATTCGCAGTTGTACATCTGGTTCATGCAGGTAGTGAATGCAAAGAACACGAGAGCGATGGAAATGAATCCAGGCCCCCAGGAGAACACCGTGCCAATGGCTGCCTGAACCCATGGAGCGCCAGGATCTGCGTTTTCACCGAGGATGCTTGACTGAATCAAGTATTCGCCGGATTCACCCACACAGTTGAATACATTGGTCAGAATCATGATGATACCTGTTGCAGTGCAGACAAACAGGGTGTCGATGTATACGGAAAACGCCTGAACCAAGCCCTGCTTAGCGGGATGTGATACTTCCGCCGCGCCGGCAGACGGCGTTGCTGTGGACATGCCTGTTTCAGAGGAATAGACGGCCCTCTTTGTTCCCCAGATGACCGCGCTGCCCAGTGCCCCGCCAAAGACAGATCCCGGTGTGAAAGCGGATTTGAAAACCAGTCCGAAAGCCGCTGGTACACTGGTAATGTTCAGTGCCAGAATAATCAGCGCAACGATGATGTATGCTGCTGCCATGACAGGCACGACGATTTCGGCAAAACGTCCGACTCTCTTTGAACCGCCGAAAG
>UMIU01000396.1_pt1 | contig 12311 bp, 10 predicted proteins | sample 1965871 | NCBI WGS metagenome assembly UMIU01 (sample SAMEA4836132, study PRJEB28245) | human gut metagenome | biome: gut microbiome; material: fecal sample | place: Denmark | collected 2008
GACTCGTTTGTATCTTGCTCAACGTAGGGCTTTTGTCTGCAGAAAATCCCGTATGTCCTGCTCAGTGTCCAGCTCCATGACCGCGGCAGTCACGACATCGGCCTCCGCTTTACTCCACTGGGCGATAAGGCGGCGAGTGGTCAGGATAGAGCCGCCGCCCACGGAAAACTCGTCCAAGCCGAAAGAAAGCAGCAAGGGGATCATCAGAGGGTCGGCCGCAGCCTCTCCGCACATGCCGACGGGAATACCCGCAGCCTTGCCGCAGGAAATGATATGTTTGATGCCGCGCAGAACAGCCGGATCCAAAGGAGAGCCTATAGACGATACCGCCTGATTTCCCCGGTCGGCCGCCATGATATATTGACATAAATCGTTGGTGCCAATGGAGAAAAAATCGGACTCCTTTGCGAGTACATCAGCCATCAAACAGGCTGCCGGCGTTTCAACCATAATGCCTACCGCTATGTCTTTGTCATATCGGATTTTTTCTCTATCCAATTCGTCTTTCAGTTTATCTACAATGCACTTGGCCTGCCAAACCTCACTGACGCTCGTAACCAGAGGCAGCATAATCTTCAGTTTACCAAAAGCGGAGGCACGAAGGAGTGCCCTGAGCTGTGTTTGAAACACATCCCTGCGTTCCAAACAAAATCGAATGGCCCGGAGACCCAAAAAGGGGTTATCTTCATTTTCAAGCCTCAGATAAGGGATGTCCTTGTCGCCGCCTACATCCAGCGTGCGGATGATTACCTCTTTGCCCGCAGCCATCCTATGGTTGTCCCGAGCTGATTCAGTGCGGATTTAAATCGCTTGTCGCGTTTGCCTCCATAGTAGTTCGCCCCGACGTCACCGAGAATGACGAGAATATCTTCTGCAGTCAAATGCACTCGCTTGCAAAAACGTTCCACATCAAATGGAAAGCCGTGAATATCTCCTGTGTAATAAATCATTTCCATTCCTTTCCTGAATCTTGCTTTACTGCTACCAGTCAGCAAGTCCCATTCCGGATAAATCATCATTCAAAGAGGAGGTGACATACCACTTAAGTATGCGAATCGCAATTTGTGTCACTTTTATTATACAACAGATTCGATGGAAAGTGTTACGCCACAAATGTTACTGGTTATACCCGTAGTTTTTCGTAGTCATAAACAGGATGATTGTTGCCGTTTTGTCTGCGGGTCTTATGATAGCTAATCTTTAGAGCATCCATACGACTTAATAGGTTTAATCAAAAGGCTTGGAGATTTATGACCTAATCTCCAAGCCTTTTGATCTAATATACGCAAAATAAGAAAAAGGGGGGTGTTAACCTAATAAATTGCTAATTTGCAGCATCATCAACAAGGCCTCTGGGCAATCCATTTCTTCCATCGGCGTCGAATTCTGCTACGATGCATTCAGCAGGCAAAAATTCAGGATATCCATTATTCACGACAATCAGTTGAATATCATCTTTTTTGGCCTCTGCTATTTCATATAAATATTTTATTATAGCATTAAATATTTTTTCATCCTTAAATTCTTCATCTTCATTCTTAGCTGCCTGGGCGCCTAAATTTTTTCTTGGTGAATCAATTATCAGCAAGTTAGGGTGACAAAATTCTGCCGATGTACCTACTAGCATGACAGTCAAATAGTATGCCATTGTAATGAGTGTAACCCCAGCTAAACTACCTATATCATCATATTTACGTCCACGTACATAGGGAAGATATCTTTTTTCGTCAATATATGCAGTGTTTAACTTTGGATACTCAAATGCTTTAAGTATTCTTTCAAATTCTTGAGAGAGATCATTTAATAATTCCTGCTTGTCAACTGTGTTTTCTGATAACGCCTTAATATTAGCCTTTAATATTTGAATTGAAGCATCTTTATCCTTGATGAGCTGCTGATAGCGTTCAACTTCTTCAAACATTTTCATATCTTTTTGCAATTCAAGTATTAGCCTGTTTTTCTTTCCAATTTCATAATTGAAATATTCTATCTGCTCGATATTTGGGTTTATGTAATCTTTTGATAATTGGAGCAATTCTACTTCCTCTTCATGTAGCCTTATTCGAAAATTAGCTTCATTATGAAGAATTGCATCATATTTACGGTCTTCAATCTCAATGAATTTTAATAGTTCATTTGATTTTCTTCTAATAATTGATATATCTTTTTTTATTAGTAAAACCTCGCTCTTATCGTCACTCTTTTCACTACCACATAAACAACACGTTTCCACACTATTAGTACGAGCAATCGGCTTTAAGCAATTGGGGCAAAAAAGAAACTCATATTGATTAAATGCAATATAACCTTCGATTGCCAATTCTTTCTTTTCAATCTCACTAGCGTACTGATTATATAGTAGCCGAAGCTTGTTAAGATATTGTTCTTGATCTACTTTTTCCTCGACAATCTTTTGCAGGTCATTTTTTAATTGTTCTATCTCTTCTCGTAAAGCAGTTGATGCAACAGTATCATAACTTTTGTCTTTTTTTATAGTGGATAATTGTTGCTGTAAAGATTTTATTTCCTGCTCTTGTTCAGCTTTCTTCTGAGTACATTCCTGTAAGTTAACGATATCAATAGATTTTAAAAATTCTTGTATTCCAGAGAGTTTAACGGCCAATTCCCTGGACTCCTCTCGCCTTGTCTCCAAGTTAGACTTGAACTCTTCCAAAGTTTTATCATAGATTTTAAAAATAATCTCAAAGGTAGCTTTTCTTTTAAAATCCTTCTCCCAAGATTTTTCTCCTAAAATGTCTTCATTATCAATCTCTGTTTGCTTAATATAACAGTATTTATATAAGTCTCGAAAGCTAAATGCTTGTCCAGATATTGTCATGTTCGCCAAGCCCATTTTCTCTAACAAAAATGCCGATAATGATTGAGAATTACTGGGAGTATCTATTTCCAATCGATTATAGAAAAGAAACTTTTGTTTTTCTTCATTCCAAGTTTCAGCAATAACTGCCGCTTTAAAATCGAATAATTGACGCCGCAATCTATATTTTTCACTACCGATAAATAGTACCAACTCTACTTGTGAACATGTACTTCCAATCTCAATATACGATTTGTGTCCTTTAGAGCCTAATGCATAATCAATCATTTCCAATATAGATGTCTTGCCAGTTGATGTATGACCGGAAATATAATTAAAACCGTTGCGAAATTTAACTGTATAATTTTTTCTCGTGCCAATAAGGGTTAAAGTTACTAACCTAATTCTAATTTTCATATTTAATCCCTCCCGCCCTTAAATACAAATTAGATTTTTCACGAATGAGTTGTTCTATTGCCGATTCTGAAAGTTTAATTACTTTTGGAATAAGTTTATCTGACAAACCCATCAGTCTGTTTTTATAGGGTGTATCTATACTACTAAGCACCTTTGTACCTAGTTCTTTAATTCTAAAAACCACCGCATGATTGTCTAACACTTTTTCAATAAATCCTTTTGAAATAAGAAAGTTCAAGCTTTGTCTATACCTGATTAAATCAGGTTGCCAATGAAAAAACGCATAATATTCATCAAAATTCCATTTCATATTTAGTTCGTGCACCTCATCTCCAAGCATAGTACACGGAAATTTTAAAAAATAGTCATATAGTTTGATTTTATTCTCAGTTGTTTTTAATGATTTGCGGTTTTTAACTGTCTCTAATAATATTAAAATTCGAACTGCATCATTGATATATTCGGAAAAGTTAGCTTCCATGTTCTTCACCTCCATTTCTTAAATACTCTTCTAATTTTTCTTTATAATCCTTGAGCCAGCCTATACTGCATTCTTCGGCCCATTGATGAAGAATGCCTTTTTTTGCCATCAAACTTATTTCAGGCAACGGAGGACAACTCAAAGTTGTTGTGTCGGCATCTTCAATACGCTCATACGTCCTAGTGAGCAAATCATTACCATCGGTTTCGTCCTGATACCTTCTATATTGAGTTTGCCAGAAAGTATGTACTTTACGTTTAAGGTTATCCAACAATCGAATTCGTTCTGGATCGCCTTTACTCTTTATAATGTACTCAGCAAATTCTGCATTAAAAAAGTCTTGTTTGCATCCGTCAATCAAATTGATATTTGCATTTTCTAGCTTTTTTACAAATATCATATTATCATAGTCATCAGCTTCTACATCATTTAAGAGTAGAATAATTTCATTGGAAATACGGCTTTTTTCAGATTCAAAATATGAAAGAATTTCGTCTAGTTTTTGCCTTACATCATCATCAAATACGCTGTCATACATGGAATTCTTTTTCAATTGAGATATAAGATAACCTCCATCGAATAAAGTTATATCAATTCCATGAATTTTACGTTTTTGTGCGCTCCATTCACTCCACCACTTAAACTCTTTTGCACTAAGAGTGCAAGGAACACATAGAATCCATCTTTTCATTGTATAGTCCAGCGATTCAACTGCAGTCTTAAATGATTTTCTTATTTGATCTTTTTGGGAATCTCCCAAACCATCTATGAAATATTTGCATTGATAATTATCTATGGGGTTTGTAAAATCACTTACCAAAACGTCTATACCCCATCACCTTGGCTGACCCGAATATTATGAGCATCATTTCCAAACCAGGATTGTAATAATTCTGTACAAATTCTTTCAAATATTTCTCGTGCACCAGCATCCCCATGCTGATCCCTCAAATATCTAAAATCTCGTTCCATATTGGTACCTCCATAATGTACTATATAAAGTTAAATCTGCTAATTTGATATCTTCAGGCCGCTTAATACCAAAATATTGAGTTAAAAAATATATCTACATCTTATTTTGTGCTTTATGTGAAAATCATACACCACCAAAGATTTTAGCTTATCATTCACATGACTTTCGGGCGCAACCATTCTTTAATGCAAATTACTGATCACAAAACATCACCGACCAGAGTTTTCATAAACTCCTGATGCTCAAAAAGTATGTGTAGTAATTCCTTCTCTTGCGACCAGCTCAGTGGTTCTGAATGGCAGCAGGTGTTGCGCAGCTTTCGAAATTCCTCCAGCTCCTCGGCATACGCTTTCCACCACTGTTCGTCACAAACCTGCTCAAACAGGAGGGCCTTGCGGGAAGCCAAACGCGATCGCAAATCCTCTTTGTTTAGAAGATACGTAAAGGTACCTGTCGTTACTTTTTGCTCCTTAATCTCCCGGAGTTTGTTCTTGTATATCTGCTCGTCCGGAAACAGCGCTTTTAGCTTTCCTAAGAGTAACTCTTTCAGCATGGATTCCATTGTCTTGCAGAACAGGATACCGGCGCAAGACGCGTCCATCTCCTCCAAGCGATACCGTTCTCTCATCATAGCAAACAATTCATGCAGCAGAATGCTGCTGGTAAGCCTTTGCCTGATCACCGGCGGCAGGCTTTTCATGTCCGACATGGTAAGGCCGAACGTCTCCAACTGCGCCGACGTGAGGGAACTGTTTTTCCACAGAGTATCCAGTTCCTGAAAAAGCGGAGCCACCAAACTGTCGTCCAATTCTCCGTCCATGGTCAGAGAGTCGGCGTCGGGTGTTTCTTTAAGCAATCTCTCAATTTGTTTTCCGTCTCGTGGCGCATCCGGATTGTCAGAGACTTTCTGTAAGGCGCGCAGAGCGTAGCTATCCAGAATGCCTTTCACTTTTCGGAATAAAGCGGAATGCTGCCAAACGGTATAGTCGCCGATTACATACAGACGATATTTTGCCCGAGTAGCCGCCACATTGACAATGTTGGTGTTCACCCAGCGAACCGCCGGCAAGGCGTTCCGATCGCAGCCAAGCAGAAAAATGACCAGATCCGCCTCTTTGCCCTGGAACGTATGCACCGTCCCGATGCTTTTTTCTGCCCACTCAGCAAATCGCTCATCCTCTTTGTATTCCGGCTTGGAACGGATCAGCTTTTTCATTCCGTCCCGCACGGTGGTAAACGGGGTGATGACAAAAAGGCTTGGCATTTCTTCGGTTAGCTGAAAGGCTTTGCGGATAAGTTCCCAAGCTTTTTCTCCTTGAGTTTTCACATAATGATCCTTACCCGCTGTGTTATTCTCACTTCCGCTGACATTGATCCAACCGGAACTTTCCCGGCAGAAGCCAGCTTCTTTTTCTGGTCCCGGTAAAGCAGTCTGCTGCTTCATCATCTGGTTATAGGACAACGCATTGGATAATTCAAACATGGGACTGATACAGCGCCGATGGACGACTAGCGGGCACCCCACCCAGGTTTTCTGTCCGTCATCGATATACGTAGTCCCCACCGTATTCAGCCGATCGGCGAACCCTTGGACAGAATGGGTTTTGGATTGATAAAAGCCGGTATAGTCATTTTGGATCACCTGTTTAATCAAATCCAGCTCGTCTGTCACAACCGGTTCCACCTGCTTGGGATCCCCAACCACAATGGCGCGACGGCAGCGAAAAAGAGACCCCAACGCCATTTGCGGAGCGGCTTGTCCCGCCTCGTCAATGATTAAACATCCAATTTCTCCCGGCTGCCGGATGGAGGACAGCATATTCCCCGCCGACGCAAAGGTGGTGGAAAGCACCGGAGTGAGTAAAAACACCGTGTTCAGTAAAGAACTGAACGCGGCCTCCCGGTCGCGCTGTGAAAAGGGCGCAGGAGTTTTCCCATCATCTCCCGGTTCTTTCCAAAGCAGCAGCAGATTTTTGAAATTCCACAAACAAGCTTTGGATCCCAACAAAAATGCCTTGTGAAGCCTTAATGCCTCGTAGAACAGTTTTTCCCGTTCCCGGTTATAAACCGCCGTTTGCCAGGGATTAGCCACTTGCGCCGCCGTGGATTGTCCGTCGTCCCCGCTGTCATACAGACGGAAGAAATCCTCGTCCAGAACCGCCATGGCCTGATCCGACTGTCGTTCGGAGGCCTCCTTTAAAAGCGACTGATAGAGGATGCGGGCCTCCGCCACCTTTTCCAAGTACTCCTCAATTTTCAGACGCAGTTGGTTGCCCTGTTCAAGACAGTCTATCCGTTTCTCCGAAAGCCGGCTTTGCCGCTCTTCCAGACCCGCAATCACATCGAATTGCGCATCGTATTTTTGGACTTGCCGCTTTAACTCCTGTTGCAGCTTCTCTGTCTTGGCTGCCTCGCTTTTAAGAGCTTGTTCGGCCTCGGTCAATGCCCGATACTGCTCCTGTATGGTACGGGACAGCATGGTGGGGCGGCGAAAAATCTCCAAAACGATGTCCCGAACCCGGCGACTATCCTCCAGTTCCCTGATTTGCAGGCGAATAGTCTGAATTGTATTTACAACCGCCGCTTGATTCCTATCCTGCTGTACTTGACGATGTCGTATGCCAGCCAGCTCCGCTTGATAATCCTTTCGCGTCTGCTCCGCCAGCCTCGACTGCTGGGCCAAATTCTGCAGTTCTTTTAATATCTGTGCCGCTGTCCGCTCCTGTTGGACCCGCAGCGCCTCGGCTCTTTGGGCTTGGTTGTGCAGCGATGCTTTCTGCCCTAAAAAGCGTTTTCTGGCGCCACTGACCTGCTGGAGTTCTTGTTCCAACCGTTGTACTTTTTCAAGTTGCTTTTGAAAGCGCTCAACCGCAGCTGTATAACCGGCTTTATGCCGTCCTATGCTGTCGTTGGAACCAAAGCTTCCGATATAGGGCTTTAATACAGCAGCCATATACTCTTTCAGATTGCTCATCTTCCCAAACGGTGCGGAAATCAGCCCCCAACGATCCCACTCGCCTTCTTTCCTTTTCGCTAGGTCATTGGCCAGCTTGGTAAAATAGATATCCGGGTAAGACTGAGATTCATACCTTCCTAACTGTTGATTCCATGCCGTATAGGTCTCCCTATCCGCCTCGTCCATCCGAAATAAAGCCTGCACTTCCAAAAGACCTCGGCGTACCGACTCCTCTTCCTTCTTGCCGGGTTCCATTCCTTTGAGCAAAGCTGTTCCGTCCGGCAGTTCCTTCGTTATGTTTTCCACAGCCGCGTTATTGCAGGAAGCCACCAGCATCCCGTAGTCCTTCAGCCGCTCATCGGCAAAATCATAATAGCCCCAGCAGTACTGAGAGTACCCCCTGTGTGCTTTATCGCCATCTTGATAACACCGCCGGATAAACGCATCGTCCGGATCTTCATATTGTGCGAGCAGGCAAGCCCGTTCCACCACATTGCCGGCTACGATTTCTTTCAGTAAAGTGGTTTTCCCCGTACCTGGCGGGCCATTGACCGAGAATATCGGCAGATTATCCGAAGAGGGACGCCAACTCAAATTCACCGCCAATTGCTGCATCAGGCTCGGCATAAACTTGGAAGGCCATTTGCCGAGAGGCGCTTTGGCAATATCCAAATGGCGATGGAAGAAATCAGCGCGCTCTTCTTCCCTTCCGTTTTTCCAGGCGCTGCGTATATCCAACCGCTTCCCAAAATCCAGCCAATGCAAATCCGGGTTTTCTTCCGCATACAACCCGGTTATGTAATCCAGTATCGCCTGCTCCAACGGATTTTTTCCAAATTCTCCGCTACGTATTGCTTGTTCTATCATATGCAGGTCATCCGCAAAAAAGCTGTTGGACAGATCGCTGTCGTGAAAAACCTCCGTATCCCTCGCCTTTGTTTCTTCCGTGCGATACCTTCGATAGATCATGACGCCGTCCCAGTTTATTTCCTGTTCCGGCCCCACGATACGCCGTAAGTATTTCTTTTCCAATTTATCCATCATAGATTCCAGCAGAGCCGAAGTGAGTGATTTTCCAACTCGCGCATTCTCTTCCGTCTCCACCAGCTGATTGTCCAAAGGCTGCATATCCGACTCATACGCATCGATGGATAAAAAATCCGCCATGTTCTCTTTTGACAATTCGTCGGCGTGATCCAAAAGCCGATGAATTCCCCAAGCTAAAGGAGAAACCTGGATACTGCCCGGAATATACCGGCCTCGTTCATCACACTTCAATCCAAGGAGGCAGACCGATTTATGATTTTTTTCCGGCAGTTCCAAATCCTGGCGAAAGACCTGTTGTAAGCGTTCGGCAAAAAGATGCCGTTCCAGCTTTCCCAAGCAAATATGGATTTCATCCGAAAGAACACCGTAAAAAGAATAAAGATGGGTACCTCTTTGCAATGCTGTATTTGGATTTGAGGAGGATATTTGTTGGCCTGAAGCTGAATCCCCAACCTGTCTGGTTAAGGCATGAAACACCGTGATTTGTTTTGCATGGGTTTCCCCTTTCGCTGCTTTCGCACAGAGCTCCCGCCCTTCCCTGCTTTGCACTGGAAAATCCGGCTGCCCCAGGAATTCCAACAGATACCAATATTTCACGATTATTGAAGCGAAGGTCCGTTTATCCATCTTCACAACCCCCATGTCTCTATTAACATCCAAAATCAGCAAAAGTATCCTTAGATATCTAGGCTAGCCTTACTTCCATCGGTCATACACACCGTTTTTCTTAATAACCAACATTATTCATCCAAATTATACCATATTTTTCTTTTATATCCTAGTTTTAATTTTTCTTCAACAATATTTTTCAATTAACCATTACCACGACTGAAGTGTGGCTTATATATGCCTAAATAGAGCCTGTTTTGAAGAACCATTGCATTGTAGACAAAAAAGTCAGAGCTACATACGCTCTGACTTTTACAATTCGTTTGATTGGTTGTCCTTTGACGCTTTTCATATTTCTCAATCCAAAATCAGATTTGGATTATAATCCGGAATGTAGAATGCGCAGGTACACAAAACGTGTAAAAAGGCACGATCATTGATTTGTTTTAATTGCTCCTCTAAGATTGCATTAAATCAGGGAGCAATTTTTGAATCCTGTTAGCCGGATTTTTAGTTCCTGCGATAAACCACGCTTTCTCTATATTTTGACGAATCACCATCGTACATTCTTTTTTATCGATAGCAAATTTAGTATAATCGTTATTTCGGTTCTCCGCTTGTACCCTGGATTTATATCACTTTTGTCTTAGTTCATCCATACTGACTGTATAAGAATTGTAAGCCTAATCCGGGATGCTTTTCATATAAAAAAAGCCTCCACCATAGGATAATTCACATATACCCGTAATAATTTTAAGGGTATATCGAAATTTTTTTACTCTTATTAAAGACTAAACTTATAATGCCCTCTGTCGAGATAAAACACATTCTATTGTTCGATCCGCTATGATTCCTCTGTCGCGCAGGGCATAGTACTCCAACATCGGCTGTATGCCTTTCATAAGACTCTCCCGTGTGAATACCGGCATAGCCAGCTGTTTTCCATACAGGCTTCGGGCAGTGTTCATCTGCCGAGTGAACGTCATGTTGAAGGGTCTGGCTCGCAGGGTGGAGATCAGCGCTTTCGGGGCGATATCCATCGGCGACATCTGCGTATTGGAAAGAAGCCCGGCGCCGTTATCAAATATAGGACAGTAATCATACCGCCCGTTTTTCTCTAATACAGCGATATTGTTCAGATGGCGGTCATCGTTCAAAAACAACGCATCCACTTCAAACAAAAGGGCAAGGTATTGCGGGAAATGAGCCAGTCCTGTAAACTCGGCTGTGGCATCGGCGAGATAAGCAATCCGCTTTTTATCACTGGTAAGGCCCTCTAGCTTCTTCTTTAAAGGCATTCCCAGTTGCTTGGAAAATAGATGGCTGATTGTAATAATCGACTGCCCCGGATCTAAGAAGTTTATACTGGAGCACCCTGTTCTATCACGTCCATGCGCGCTTATGCGTTCCATCTGATAACGGGCAAATCGGAAAGGTAGCCCCTTCTCTATATTACTCTGCTCCAGAAGTGTGGAAATCAAGGTTTCGCTGAGTGCTTCATAACCAAACTGATCCAACTTATACCAGCGGTCAGTTTGACAATCGTACCATTTCTCCTGATTGCCTTTCGAGGATGTCTCCGCGATTTTTTCATTGGTAACCAAGTGAACGGTCATTTCAGCACCTCCATTTCCAGCCACTGTCCATCTTCCGCCATGCGGCCGAACGTTTTTTGGATGATCTCGATTGGGTCGTACTCGTCCACGCCGATCGTTTCCAGATATTCACGCAGCCCGGCACGATCGCGAGGGATGCAGCGTTCCTCCAGGAAGTTCAGAAAATCCAACCAGGACGGCAAATGATTTTTTCCAAAAGCCGTTTTGATAAGCTGTTTTGAATAGTTTTCCGCCTGCAACACCTTGTCTGTAAAATCCGCGGCAATCAGGGTACAGAGCGTATCACCATCATAATAACGGTAATACCGGATATCATGTCCCAGGGCCTTCTTCTGCTTGGCAAACTCCTGAATCGTTTTTGATTTGGAAATTATAATTTGCTCACCGTCAAATGCCAATTCGACCTCCCTCCGCTCTTCATTGATCCCTAGTTCACTCATCCACGCGGAAGGAATCGATAATTTATATGTTTTTGACCCTTTGGCTGCTGTACCGCCCGCAGTTCCAATAATCATATTCGCCGTTCTCTTTTCCATTGTCGATCACGCCCCATAATTATTTTATCATATTCGTTACGAATTATCAATGTTTTATTACCGAAAAAGTTTTATCAACCGGCAATGGCTTCATAAACAAACCCAGGGACTATGCCTGCTTCATAAAAGAGGGCTGCCGGAGAAATAGCCCGATGCCCGTAACCTAGTACCTAAAAAACTAGGACACACGGGACAGACGGCTGAATGAATGCGGGGTAAAGTGAATATGCAAGGGAAGGGCACCGTCACAAAACGGTGCCCTTCCCTTATGCCCTTGCCAGCGTCTAGTCCCGTGGGGGAAAGCGAGTGCATCATGTCAACAATGATCTAACTGGACTACTATCACGGTCGTGAAGCGGAACAATTTACCTTTTACCGCATCCCCAAGGCGCTGTTCACAGATCAGCGTTTCCGGCACATCTCAGCAGAGGCCAAGGTGTTATACGGTTTGTTCCTGGACCGAATGAGCCTGTCGGTGAAAAACGGCTGGATGGATGCCGACGACCGGGTGTTCATCTACTTTACCCTGGAAGACGCCATAAAGCTGTTGTGTTGCGGCCATACCAAGGCGGTGGCGCTGTTCTCTGAGGTGGAGAAAGTCGGCCTAATCGAGCGCAAGAAACAGGGCCAGGGCAAACCTACCAAAATCTACGTCAAGAACTTCGCAACGGGTGGAGAAGTCCAAACTTTCGAAAAACAAAAGTCTGGACTTCCTGAAAGCGGAACTCTAGACTTCACAAAAAACGGACGCTAGTAATACTGAGAAGAATAAGATTGATTTGAGCGAAACTGATCTATCCATCTATCCGCCTCTTCCAGAGCCAGAGGTCCGAAAGGCTCAGCCCGCCCACCGGCGGG
>UMIU01013124.1_pt1 | contig 12305 bp, 9 predicted proteins | sample 1965871 | NCBI WGS metagenome assembly UMIU01 (sample SAMEA4836132, study PRJEB28245) | human gut metagenome | biome: gut microbiome; material: fecal sample | place: Denmark | collected 2008
TCTGCTGGCAGTGGAATAGCCGATCCAGCCTTTCGAGATAGTCAGGGTTGCTCAGCCTGATTTCGCCCAGCCGCACCAGAGATGCCAGGTGGCAGCTGCCCAGCAGCAGGGAGGACAGATCAGACAATTTGCAGTGCAGAGTCACGTCTGTTTTGACATCTGCCGGCAGCGGGGACCATCTGCTTTCGGACTCGCCCTCTTTGCGGAAAGCGATGGAGACGGGTTCCTGCCTGTGATTCAGTTCGTCCTTGCAGACGAAGGTCAGGGACAGCTCCTCTGCCGGGAAGCTGCGGTAATCTGTCGCCATGATGAACCTTTTCAGATCGGGAATCTTGTACATGGTGCCGATGGCGGAAATATTGGACTGCAGAAACCCGAAGTTGATGTAGTTGCCAGAAATGTCTGCGGCATCTTCCAGGATGTGATAGAAGTCCTCTTCTCCGGTGCGAATGACAGTGGTCTGTGCCAAATCCTCCTGCAGCCGCAGGAAGCCCAGGAGAGAGCGGAACACGTGGCTGTCTGCGTAGACGATTTCGGATACCTCCATGCGGTTCAGGGTATAGTTGACATCGCTTTCACAGACAAAACGGAAGGAGACATAGCCCTGCAGAACGCCGTCTTTCACGTACCCGATTCTGCGGGACTCGGTGTCCTCTCCCATGTCTCTGATCTCATCCTCAAATTTTTCCAGCATGCCGTGGTTCTTCTTGGCGCAGGCGGAGTGGCAGGCCAGGAGGTCGTCAAAGTCTTCCCTGCCCAGGATTTTCAGCGCTGATCGTTCTTCCTTGCTACAGGCTGGCAGATGGGAGGTCGGCAGACGGTATTCTTCCAGTTTTGTGCCAAAACCGTAGCCCATCTGTTTGTAAAAGCCCATGCGGAACGGGAGCAGCAGGGAGGCCAGGGCGCCGCTTTCCACCGTATATTCTTCAAAGAAGCGGACCATGGAAAGGGCAGCGCCTTTCTTCTTGTGAAGCGGATGGACGGCCAGGGACATCAGGCCCACAGCGGGTTTCATCTCCCCGAACAGGTTCATGGAGAAATCGATGAGTTTCATGACCGCGATCAAAGCTTCTCCCTCAAATAGACCGTAAAAGTGAATATTTTTATCTTCCTCCATAGACGGAATGACCACACGTCGTTTTGCCTCTCGTCCTTCGTCGCCGATGCTCTTGAAAGCGGGATAGGCGTTGAGGTAGATGGTCAGATAATCTTCGATGTGTTCCGGTCCGATTAATTTTATTTCTCGTTCCATAATGGCTCCTTTCCGATGCGCCCCTGGTCCTCAAGCTCTCTGACATAGGCGCTGATCTGCGCAAGGCCGGCTTTGAAATAGTCGCCGTCGCCGAAGCCGTAGCCCACACGAAAGCTTTTTTCCTGTTCAAAGCAGGCGCCGTGGCAGACCAAAACACCCTTTGACTCGTACAACCCCTTGGCGAATTCTTCTGCCGGAATGTCAAAGTCATAGTAGACGAAGGACGTAGAGCTCATGCTGTCACAGGCGATAAAGAAATGAGGCTCCTCCTTTACCCACTCTTGCAATATCGTTCTCCCCTGATCCACGATGGCTTTGTTGCGCCTGTAGAAGACGTCTTTGTTCTCCAGAATGATGGCTGCAATCAGCTCGTTGACAGGCCCCTCGCAGATGCTGTTGTAGGAGCGGTGGTTCATCAGATGTTCGTGAATGGACAAGTCCCTGGTGACGATCCAGCCGACCCGCGTGCCTGCGGAGGAGAAGATTTTGCTGGTGCTGCTGGTGCAGATGCCTTTCTCGTAGAGATCACAGATAGAGTACATGTATTGGTCGCTGAGGCCGCGGTAAATCTCGTCGCAGACAATGTAGGCGTCTACGCTTCTGGCGATGTCGACCAGCTCCAGAAGGTCTTCTCTGCTCAACGTATAGCCTGTAGGATTGTTGGGATTTGCCAGATTGATCATCTTGGTATTTTCGTCCACCAGGGCGCGGATGCGGTCAAAATCCACCGCATAGCCCGTAGTTTCGTCGCAGGTAAAGATGCGGACTTCCGTTCCCAGCGCTTCGGGAATGGAATAATACTGCTGGTAGTTGGGCAGGATGCTGACCACGTTGGAACCCGGCTCGCACAAAGCGTGGCAGACGATGGCGTTGGCGCCGGTACCGCCGTGGACGCAGAGCACCATTTCCGGTGTCACTGCATCGGTGTAAAGGCCGGCGATGGCTTCCTTGAGCCGGGGCATACCCTCAAAGTATCCGTAATGCAGGCTCATGTTATCGATTTCGTCAAAAAAATCCTCGCGGTCTGTATGGGTGAGTTCCAGGAACTCCTTGACAGTAACGGGTTTGCAGCAGCTGGAACCCAGATTATACTTGGCTTTGTCGTCGAGAGGGTTCAGCCAGAATTCTACCTTAAATTTGCTGATATCCATGTTTGTCCTCCTATGAATTTAGATGTCGGCTTCTGTGCCCAGGCTCTTCGCTTTTGCCAGGTCGATGGCTCTTTTGCCTGTGACAAGATCCAGAAGTGCCAGACCTGTGGCATCAAAGATGGTAATTTCGTCGTCGTTTTGTCTGCCTGGTATCTGCCCGCAGAGAACTTGGCCGATTTCCCCGGCAATGGCGTCTTCTTTGAGGACGCCGTATTTGACAGGCAGTTCCATTTCGCCCACGTTGATGCATTGTCTGAGGTCGTCAGCAAAGACTCTGGCGCCTGCAAAGAGCTGCGGGTCGATTTCTTCTTTGCCCTCCATGTCGGCGCCGATGCAGCTGAAGTGGGTTCCCGGTTTCACCCATTCTCTTTTGATGACCGGACTGCGGGAAGGGGTGATGGTGATGATCACGTCACTTTCGCCTACGCAGCCAGGCAGATCTTGGGCATCTGCAAAGGTGACGCCACGGCAGTCGATCTGAAACTCTGCTTCCAGTCTGGCGGGACAGCCTGCGGCAAAGTCTTTGGCATTTTCCTGATCCAAAGCGTCTGCGATATAGACTTTTTTGATGGCGGGCAGGGCGATGAGGCTGGCGGCGATCTGATAGATGGCCTGTTTGCCAGCGCCCAGGACGAAGAGGACTTCTGCATCCTTTCTCGCGAGAGCCTGGGCACCGATGGCGCCTGCTGCGCCGGTACGCATGCAGGTGATGTAGGCGGCGTCCATGACGCCCAGAGGGATGCCTGTTTCGGAGTCAAAGATCATCAGCATGCCGTTAAAAGGCGGCAAGCCTTTCTCTCTGTTCTTCGGGAAGTTGTTGAGCATTTTGAGACCGTGGAGGTTCTCACCAAACACACAGCCGGAACGGATGTCCATGACAGCACCCGCCTCTTCAAAATCGTAAGACACCAGGGGCCAGACCACCGTCTTGCCCTGGGCTTTCAGTTTATATACGGATTTCACGCCTTCGATGACGCTGGGCATTTCCAGAACCTTTTCAAGATCACTGCGCCCCAAAACAGATACGTTCATATTCTCCTCCTTTGTCGATCAAAGATTTCTTTACATCTATTGTACAATGCGGCGGCTGCGATTGCCACCTGAGATTATTAGACAAAAGTATAAACTATTGATAGATAATTTGGAGAATAATACTATTAATTTGCGAATCGACATGGTATATTAGAAATATCGATAAAACTTTGCCGGTAAGGTTTGTATAATCGTATAAGGAGGAAGAAAGATGAGCTATCGGGTTTCGGATTTTTTTAATAACTATGGATGGGGCGTAAAGCTGGCTGCAGGGATCGGCGGTCTCTCCAAGCCCATCAAAGATACGGGGATTCTCGACTATGAAATGGTGCCTTCTCTGAAAAATAAATACTTCCATTCCAATTTCCAGGAAGGACAGCTGGTCCTGACCACGTTTCTGTACGCAAAGGACAATCCCTATCTGATTTTGGATGCGGTCAAACATCTGGCGGCAAAGGAAACCAGCGGCCTGGTCATCAAAAACGTATTCAACCTGCCGATTCACGATACGGTGATCCGCTATGCGGACTCTCGCAATTTTCCCATCTTTGTCATCGACACGCCAGATCTCTATGTGGAGCGGATGATTGCGGATATTTCCAGATGTATCGAAAAATATGATGATATGGTCTTTATGCAGGGTGAAATCAATCGCCTCCTTGTCTCTGAGCTGGAACCGGCGGAGATACGTTCACGCAGCAAAATCATCAACCCCTCTTATGAGGAGCAATTTTTCCATGGCTATCTGAAGTATGGCGACGAGTTCAGGGAAGAACATTTTCTCCAGTGCCTGGAAAAGTATCAGAACAGCAGCCTCAATACGTGCAGCAACAGCTTTTGTTATTTCAAACACGGCATTCTTTTCACCGGCTCCAGCGATAATATGGAACCCGCCAGGGCAGAAGAGACGGTCGCACAGCTGCTGCAGCTGTGCCCAGGAGCAGAGGATGCCGCACTTCCGCTTCTTTCGGCAGGCATCAGCGATGTGCATCTGACTTTGGAAGAATATCGACACAGCATTTTGGAAAGCATGCGCAGCAGCCTGTTCTTTAAAAGCACCCAGGGAAAGCCGGTGTGGTATCGTGATCTGGGGACCTATCAGATTTTGCTGCCCTTTTTTGAGACACGGGAGATGATCGATTTCAGCCGGAGAATTTTGGACGGTGTTTTGGACTACGATGCTGAAAACGGGACGCAGCTCTTCACGACCCTCTCAGATTTTGTCGACTGTGACTGCAGCATCGAGAGGGCTGCGTTGCAGATGAATCAGCACAAGAACACGGTGCGCTACCGCCTGGACCGCATCGCCGAAATAACGGGCCTTGACCATAAGCAGTATTCCGCTTTGGAGCAGCTGGTCCTGGCAGTGAAAATCAAACGATGCAGAGAGATGATGTGAGGACGGAGAAAATGAGCAGCGCAGAATGAAATATGCGCGATTGCAGTTTGACTGCCTGCGCGATAGTGTGATAAAATGAAGAGACAGAAGTCACAGAACAGAACGGGGAGAGTGCATAGATGAAAGCAGGCAGTAGAAAAAATAATAGAGGATTTACATTGGCAGAGTTGTTGGTAGCGGTTGCTTTGATCGGTATTCTGGTTTCTGTTTCTGTTGTCATTTTTACGGGGCGCACTGCGGAGGCGAAGGAAAACGTCTGCAAGGCAAACAGAGATTCCATGCAGCATGGCACCGTGGTGATATCCATGACAGAGCGGGTGAACTGGCAGGAAGAGTACAAAACTAAAACTGCGGGGCTGCACAGCCAAGTGTCAGAAGACATTATATTGTACTTAGTGACGGAAGAGTATATTGACGACTTCAAGTGTCCGGCAGGGGGTAAGATTTATGCTGCCTCGGTGGAAGAGGATCTGGTTACCTTCAAGTGCACTTACCATGACGATGGGATGGAGCCAGGCGAGGAAAATATCAATAACCAGGCAGCGAAAGATTTGGCAGATGCGGTGAATAAATATGTGCAGGGTAAGCCTGCTGGCTATAAACCAAATAATTCGAAAGATATTAAAGAATTTCTACAAACAGATGGCAAGAGGTTTATTGTGCCAGGTGATATCAAGAATTTATTGACGGATTCAGTGATTGAATATGTTTATGAAAAAATGAAAATTATTGAAGGTGAAGATAAAGCCGTGTCTTTTAGAAAAGACTTATATAAATATCGGGATCAGGATATGTTGATAGTACCTTATCTTTGTGCCGCTTCGAATGACCAAAATAAAGTAATTACTTATTATACTACTAAAGAGAGTTATGAGAAGCGCTTTGGAGAAAATGGAAAAGAGCAGCATGGTGCCACGAAATTGATTTGCTATAATGGAAGGTGGTATGTAGTGAATACAAAGAAAGCTGGGGATTATATTCTTACTCAATTTACAAATACGACTGACATACAGGTGAAAATAAATGAGTTAGTGGAATCTGGGAGCTTGATTGCCATTTAGTCTGTCTCTTTAAAATTGAATATTAGTCAAATAGGATCATTTTGATAAGGTGATCCTATTTTTTGTGCAAAAATAATTACATAATTTTCCCCTCCGTTTGTGCCGGCGGCACGCCAAATCCAAATTTAGGTAAGTTAAAATGTAAACAGGACAAGAACAAAATTAAATTAGGATGTGGAAGATGTGAACGATTTTCAATTGTTGGCAAATGAACTCAGCAGCCTCAGAAATGAGGAAGAAGGCAGACGTTTTATACAAGAAAATCAAAGAGCAGAGCAGTTTCAATATTTCTTTCAGTTTTTGAAATATAAGTCTGAAGAAAAGGGCATTCCCCTGGCAAAGCTTGTCGCCAACAGCAGGATAAACCGAAACTATGTATATAACATCACCAGCGGTGTCAAGAAGATGCCTGGAAGAGACAAGATTATCGCTCTGTGCATCGCAGCAGAGATGGATTTTGCCGAACTCAATGAGGCGCTGATGCTCGGAGGAAAAACGACGATCAACCCACACGATCCCAGAGATGTGTGGATTGCCATCTGCATCAACAACAAAATCAGCGATGTACTGAAAGTCAATCTTTTTCTTGAAGAGAAAGGCTGTGTACCGATCAATATCTAAATGATATTCTCCGTGAGCGTAGTGCGGTGAATATAAATGAACCTGAATTTTAAGAAAGAAAGGAATGAGGGGATGAAAACAAAAATGAAAAAAGCGGCGGTTGTGTTGATGTCGCTGGTCATGGTCATGTGCTACATGCCTATGATGGCCTTTGCAGCTGACTTATCGAAAACTGTGGAAGTTGGCAGCGAAGGTAACTTATCAGATGCCATCTCAAGTGCTAACGCTGGTGATACAATCAAGTTGACAGGTGACGTGGCTTTGACTGCACAGCTGACAATTGATAAGGCGATAACCTTAGATGGAGCAAAGGCTGATGGCGGCTATTATACGATTACAGTAACGCATGATGATACGACCACTGATAATGGTGGCGGCATCTTAGTTAAAGCCGGTGCAACAATTCAAAATCTGAAAGTAGTCGGCCCAAATAGCAATGAAAATCTTACATGGCAGACAAACAAACATACAATTAAAGTGTATGACACTGCGGATGCAGCGGTTACTTTGCACAATCTTGAACTTAGTAGGGGAAGCGAAGCTCTGCAGGTAAGCAGCTCTACAGTAAATCTTTCTGGGGAGATGAGCTTCAATGGCAACGTTTATAACGGAATCGAAGTTAAAGGTGGAGGCACACTTAACGTAACTACGGGAACGACCTTTACAGGCAACGATATAAGGGCTTGGATGGATTTTGCAGCGGCAGGAACAATTAACGCAAACGGCGTATTGGTAAGAACTTTCAATTCTGACAAACCAGGAGAAGTTCTCTATAAACCTGCTGCAGATGCTGAAGCCAAAATCGGAGCCGAATATTATTTGACATTAGAGGATGCAGTAAGATATGCAGATAGTGATGCTACAATCATTATTGTGAAGGATGTTGTTCTAGAGAAGAAACTTGAAATTAATTCTCCTATCACAATAGATGGTCAAGATCACACAATTAGTGCCGCTGGTACTACATGGAGTGACCATCTGATGCTGATTACAGGTGGAGCAAACATCAAGAACGTAACCCTTGACAGCAATAACCTAGCTAAGGGCGTTCAAGCTTATAGTCAAACCGCACCTCTGAGCGTCAGCTTTAACGATGTAAAAATGTTAAACAGCCTTGGATCGGGCTTAACTGTGAACGGTGCAACTGCAACCGTAAAAAACGTAGAGATAAGTGGAAGTGCTTGGAAGCAAAGCATCGATGTGAGCAAGGGCGTTGACGTTACAGCCGAGACGAAATTGATTGTAGATACAGGATGTAATTTTGGCGATGAGAATGGTGTGATATCCGATTCGAAGATTGGTGACTATGGAAAGGTCGCCGTTGCATCAGGAAGCAATTTAGAGGTCACACATAAGGATATTCTAGTTGGCAATGGAGAAAGCGAATATACAAAGAGAGTTTTCACAATCACGCCTTTGCCGACTCCGACCCCAGTCCCAACTCCAAGCCCGACTCCATCTGACAACGTAACCAACAATCCTGTAGACAAGACTACTACAGCTGACGTCAACACTTCAACAACCACTGACGGCAAGGCCGAGGCAATGGTAGACAAGACCACAGCGGACAAGATCGTTGACAAGGCTGTTGAGAACAAGTCGGAAGAAGTCATCATCGATGCGACTACCGCAAAGGGCGATGCCAAGTCCGCAGAGGTCAAGGTACCTGCGGAGACCATCAAGGACATCGTGGAAAAGACCGACGCAGACGTGGTCGTCAAGACCGACGCAGCTGAAGTCGTCCTCGACCAGAAGGCAGCGGAAGCAGTTGCTGAAAAAGCAACGACAGGTACCGTCTCCATCGTCGTAGAAAAAGTCAAGGAAGACGACACCCAGGTACAGATAGAGCTGAAGGTCGTAACAGACAGCGGCAACGTCACCGACTTCAAGGGCGGCAACGTGAAGGTAACCATGGCGCTTCCTGCAGCCCTCAAGGACAAGGAAGTCGTATGCGTCTACATCGACGAAGACGGCAACTATGTCAAGATGGCAGGCAAGAAGAATGCTGACGGAACCTACACTTTCACAACCGGACATTTCTCGACCTACGCCATCATGACAGCGGAAGAGGCTGACAAAGTCATCGCAGAGCAGGAAAAGGCGAAGAACGACAGGGTCAAGGCAGGCGTGAAGGCCACGACCATCAAGGCTTCTTCCTCTGCAAAGAAGGGATCCATCACCGTCAAGTGGAAGAAGAGCAACGGCTTCAAAGTTGATTACTTCCAGGTATTCCGTTCAACGAAAAAGAACAGCGGTTATGGAACAAAGGCATTCTACACCACCAAGAGTGGAACGCAGAAGAGCTACAAGAACACCAAGGCTTTGAAGAAGGGCACAAGATATTACTACAAGGTGAGAGGCGTCAGAATGATTGATGGCGCAAAAGTCTACACCAAGTGGTCAAACAAGGCGATCAGAATCGCTAAATAACCAAATAAATCACTACGCATAGCTTTAAGGATGTCGCATTACAGGAAAGAAAAACTGTAATGCGACGTTTTTTATTTTGGTGCAGGATACCTTTTGAAAATGCCCATGACCTCTATGATGCAATTGTTTGTCGTGACGTATACTGGATAGGGGTATGGGTCGGTCATTCTTTACAATAAGGTTAGGTTTTTTGATACTTTTCTAGAGGTCTCGCGTAACGCTGGAGCGGTGTAAGCCGCCGTATCCCGCTATACACTTTAATATGGAACCTGATTCCTTAAAGTATCTATGAAATATGCTGATCTCGGTTACTTTTATGAATTTTAAATGGCCTTTGAGTCAGAAAAATTAATAGGAAAAGTAACCAGAATCAGATATACCCCCTGTTAAAATCTTTTGACAGGGGTTCGGTTACGCGAGAATACGCAGATATGCCCAAAAAGCGTAAAGTTATCGTAACAGGAAGTTATTCCTGGACAGTTTTCCTTGTCTTTAAGATATTGTCACTTTTGAGGCAGATAATAGCGGGGGGTTATATGTAAATTATTGACATAATTGAGTCGAAGTGGTAAAATGTATATTATGTAAAAAAATAACAATAATTACAACTTATACCTGAAGTTAACAACCGAAAGGAGATTGCTATGCTGATAGAAGGGAATACTGCAAATATCCAATATCCTCTCACCAATGACATCATGTTCGCTTTGGTCATGAACGATGCAGAGCTTTGCAGAGGGCTGTTGAATCGAATTTTTCCTGCAAGACAGATTCAGGAACTCAGAATTGCAGGTGGTTCAGATGTAGAGGTACAGAATACCATCGTCACCGGCATCATCTCAAAAGGTGTTCGCTTGGATGTCCTCTTTGAAGATGACGATTCATGGGACAGTATCGAAATGCAACGTTTTGACGATACTGCCCTCCCCATGCGAGGACGCTACTATGCTTCTGCCATGGATATCGACCAGCTGCGCCGAGGGAATAAATATAAGGAACTGAAAAATAACTAGTTCATTTTCATCTGCACCTTTGACCATTATGGATTAGAACAGGCAGTCTACAGCTTTCAGAATTATGATGTAAAAAACAACTTGCCATACGGCGATGAATCCTTTAAACTAATAGTGAATACAACGGCTCCTGCAGAGAATACTCCTCAGGAACTGGTGCCGTTTTTTGATTACATAAACCGTATGGAGGTGCCTAAAGATGATGCATTCATCAAGGCCCTGCATGCCCAGGTAGAGAAATACAACACTTCGGAATGGAGGCGAAAGCTGATGACATTGGAAGAGCGGATAGAACTGCAAATTGAGATGGAGAGAGCACGGAGTTTTGCAGAGGGAGAGCAAAAGGGCTTGATTGAGGGGGAGACCAAAGCTAGATTGGAAAATGCAAGGAAAATGAAAGAAATAGGCTTTGACATGGAAACCATTTCAGGCATTACAGGACTGCCTATAGGAGAAGTAGAAGCACTGTAGCAAAATAATAGGACCTAAAAATATATCAATCACGTGGTCTACCGCGCCCCATTTCGGGGCGTTTTCTATTAGCTATTGAAAAAGCGACAGAGGAGTAAACTTGCTGCGAGCTAGTAACTATACGAATTCGTTTTTTTGTGATAAAATAATCGGTAGTGTAAATAATATATAGGTCAGAGGTGTGACATGATTCAAGACTTAGGAGATAAAAAATTGTACAACGAATTCGAGGAGATAGAGGCAGGGGAACGTGACAACGTCTTCTGCTTTGACGGAGATAAAATTTTGATCGCAAAGTGCGCCGACGGAACTTTGATCGTGCCGAAGGCGACAGATTTTGCCGGACACAAGATGCAGTACCTCTTTCGCATCAACGAAGAACGATATTTTTTGATACTGGAAAAGGTGGAGAAACCAGAGCAATATGAATGGGAATCCACGAGAAACCTGCGAAAGTTCGAGTGGAAGGAACTGGCCTTTGCTGCGGCAACCGCATATCATCTCTACCAGTGGTATCGGGATAACCAGTTCTGCGGCAGGTGTGGGGAGAAGCTGGAACATGCCCATGCAGAGAGAATGCTCAAATGCCAGTCTTGCGGCAACATGGTTTTTCCAAAGATCGCACCAGCGGTCATCGTAGGCGTTCTCAACGGCAGCAAAATCCTGCTTACAAAGTACAACGGCAGGGTATATAAAAAATACGCGTTAATTGCAGGCTTTACCGAGATCGGCGAAACGGCCGAGGAAACCGTTGCCAGAGAGGTGATGGAGGAGGTCGGCCTGAAAGTAAAGAATATCAGATATTACAAGAGTCAGCCCTGGGGCACAGACTGCAACCTTCTGTTAGGTTTTTTCTGCGATTTGGACGGAGATGATACCATTACCATGGACGAAGAGGAACTTTCTACGGCAGAATGGTTTGAGCGGGATGAGATGCCTGTAGATGATGACGGATTTAGCCTGACCAGGGAAATGATGAGTGTTTTTAAAAGAGGAGTGATAAAATGATGTACGATATCGTAATCATAGGAGCGGGTCCGGCAGGACTTTCCGCAGCAATTTACGGTCAGCGTGCTGGAAAAAAGACGCTTTTGATCGACGCAAAGGGCTTTGGCGGACAGATCATCAATACGCCGGAGGTCGAAAACTATCCGGGCATCAAAAAGGTTTCCGGCTTGGAGCTTGCTACCAATCTCTACGAGCAGGCTACAGAGCTGGGCGCTGAAATCGTCTACGAGAAAGCAGTCGGTATCGAGGACACCGGCGCTTTGAAAAAAGTAAAGACGGATAGTGCTGTTTATGAGACAAAGTCTGTCATCATCGCTACTGGCGCAAAAAACAGACCGATGGGTCTTGAAAACGAAGAAAAATACACAGGTGCAGGGGTTTCGTACTGCGCAACCTGCGATGGTGCCTTTTTCCGCGGCCGCGACGTAGCGGTCATCGGAGGCGGTAACACAGCTTTAGAGGATGCAGAAGTTTTGGCGGGCATTGCCGACAAAGTCTACTTGATTCACAGAAGAGATCAGTTCAGAGGCGAAGAAGCCAACGTCAAAAGGCTCCGCGAAAAGGATAATGTGGAATTTGTACTGAACAGTGTTCCTGTGGAGCTGGTGGGTGATGTGATGATCAGCGGTCTGAAGGTCAAGAATGTGAAGACAGAGGAAGTCATCACCCTTCTCGTCCAGGGTGTTTTCGTAGCCATCGGACAGATGCCAGACAACAAAGATTTTGCCGACGTGGCGGGACTGGACGACAAGGGCTATGTCGCAGCAGGGGAAGACTGCCTGACGGCTACACCAGGGGTTTTCACTGCGGGAGACTGCCGGACGAAGAAAGTAAGACAGCTGGCAACAGCTGCAGCAGACGGCGCGG
>UMIU01010597.1_pt1 | contig 12292 bp, 8 predicted proteins | sample 1965871 | NCBI WGS metagenome assembly UMIU01 (sample SAMEA4836132, study PRJEB28245) | human gut metagenome | biome: gut microbiome; material: fecal sample | place: Denmark | collected 2008
ACCCAGCGAGCGGCATATGCACCCGAACGATCGACCTTGGTGCAGTCTTTACCCGAAAAGGCACCACCACCGTGACGACCCATTCCGCCATAGGTATCAACAATAATTTTACGACCGGTTAAGCCGGCATCACCCATAGGGCCACCCAGCACAAAACGTCCAGTTGGATTGATGTAGATTTCTGCATTAGAAAAATCAACAGATAAAGCGTTCAAGACCGGATTTATAACCTCATCAATAATGTCTTTTTCGAGCTGATCGTGGGTGATGTTTTCTGCGTGCTGCGTTGAAAGAACAATCTTTTCAATAGCCGTTGGCTTATCGTCGATATAACGGACACTCACCTGAGTTTTTCCATCAGGACGAAGATAAGGCAACGTGCCATCTTTACGCACCTTGGAAAGACGCTCGGATAAACGATGTGCGGCATAGATTGGCAAAGGCATGAGCGTATCAGTTTCGTTACAGGCATAGCCAAACATCATGCCCTGGTCACCCGCACCAGTCTCTGAAAGCTCATCACTTGCAACACCTTGTTGTACTTCCCAAGAAGCATCAACGCCCTGGGCAATATCGGGAGACTGTTCATGAATAGCATTCAAAACACCACACGTGTCTGCGTCAAAACCGTACTTTGCACGGTCATAACCAATGTCACGCAAAACATCACGAACAATTGCAGGAACATCAACGTATGCCTGCGTACGAATTTCACCCGTAACAATAACCATACCCGTTGTTGCCATGGTTTCGCAGGCACAGCGCAATCCAGAGGGATCTGCAGGCTCTCCGTTAGGAGCAATGTAGCCCTGTTTTTGCAGTTTGATTTCCTTTTCTAAAATTGCATCAAGAACTGCATCTGAGATTTGGTCACAAACTTTGTCAGGATGACCTTCGGTTACCGACTCAGATGTAAACAAATAAGAACGAGAAGACATAGAGTGACTCCTATACGGTGCGCCCAAACTGCCTCTTCCTGCGCGCACTCCCTTTGTGTTGCAAACTAATTGATTATCTCTTCTGGATAAAATCCTCAGTCACCAATGTATCACAACACGCCTGCGATACCGTGCCTCTGTATCGCTATAAAAGAAAGAAACCCGTAAACGATTCATGATCTTTGTTTCAAAAAAGCACTTTGCAACAAATAGTTTGAGATACTAAACGCATTACCTCAAACAGCAAGGAGCGCAAATGAAAAGCAATACAGCCCTCACTGAAGAGTATTTTGAGTTACTAAATTCGCTCGATGGTGATATTAAAGGAAGAAAAAAAGCCTTCTCTTACATGAAAAACTCAACAGCCATTGTTCATGAGCGCGTGGTTGCCTGCTCCTTTATCCCTCGCTTGTTTAATAACGAAAGCTGGGAAGCTTTTAAAACCATTTCTGAAACAACCCACACAATTCTTTGTAAGGTAATTACTCACTATCTTGAAAACGAAGACTATCGTTCGGTCTTTTCTTTTGATAAACGCCTAGAAGAGCTTATCTTGATTCCCCGTCGATATGAGGCAGTTTTACCGTTTGCACGCATTGATGTCTTCCTTGATGAAGACACCCTTGAATGTGGGTTCTGTGAGTTTAACGGCGACGGATCTGCGGGGATGAACGAAAACCGTGAAATTACCCACAGTATTGAACAATCCGAAACATTCAAACGCTTTTCAGCCACACACCGCATTGAAACCTGCGAACTGTTCGAATCATGGGTGAATGAGTTTATTTCCATCTATCAAACATTCGAAAACAAGGTTGAAACCCCCCATTTTGCTATCTGCGACTATCTTGAATGCGGTGTGGTCGACGAATTCTATGTGTATTGCGATTACTTTGCTCAAAAAGGATACTCCTGCTGCGTTTGCGATGTTCGCAACCTTCATTTTGACGGAACTACCCTTACCAATGATAAAGGCGAGAGAATCGATGCCATTTGGAGGCGCAGCGTTACTAATGATGTTTTGGAATACTGGGATAAATCACAAGATTTAATCGAAGCGGTTAAAGCAGGAGCGGTAGCTCTTATCGGCAGCTTTGCAGGACACCTTGTTCACGATAAACAGATCTTCGAAGCGCTGCGTCATCCGCTCACCAAAGCCTTTTTAACCAATGAAGAAAACGCCTTCGTCGAAAGACATGTACCTCAAACCCTGTTCTTAGATGATTCTGAAATAAACCTTAACGAAGTTCGTAACAATAAAGATGCATGGATCATCAAGCCAACCGATAATTACGGAGCTAAAGATGTTTATTCTGGCATGGCCTGTACGCAAGAAAAGTGGAATGAGCTTATCGATACCTTTGCCAATGGCGCCTCTGGAGCGCCCTTTATTGTGCAAACCTATATCAAGCCCTTCAAAACTCGCACGCTTCCACCCGACGTTTCCCTTGAAGATAAAAACGCTCCCGTTTCATCAGAAGGTTCAATGTATAACAATCTAAGCGGTCTTTATCTTTACAATGGAACCTATCAGGGCATTTTCTCGCGTCTCGGACCTCATCCTACTATCAGTAAAGATAACGAGGGTATCACTGCAGCAACCATTCACGTTTGCGACTAAAGGGCTCGGTTTACCATGCGTCACTCGTTTCTCAATAACCTTCTGGTGAGTATACTCAGCGTGCTCACCTGCCTTTGTCTTGCCTACAGCATTTTCGGAGCAGGTCTGTATATTTGCACCACACCCGAAGCTACCAAAACGATCGGATCATCGTTTTCAAATTGGGATAGAGCGGTTTTTCCTGAAGAAGATATGGCAGCTATCGCTGAAAGTGTTCGAGAATTTTCCGTCGAAGGCACCTCGAGCGAAGAGCTGTATTCAGAAATCGAGAACATCATTCAAAAGAACTATCCAGCAGTTTTTGAGGCCTTCAAAACAGGGAGCCTTTCTGATGAGGCGCAAAAATCAGAGTATGCTTCACTCTTCGGAACGAGCAGTTTAAGCACACTCTCTGAGCGCTACTCTCTTCCTCAAGATGCACTCTCCCATTTAAGCGATTGCACCCCTATTTTCACCACAGGAAAAATATCTATCGGAGTACTTTGCGCAGTTGGCATTGCAGGGTTGGTTGCTCTTGGTTTGCTGCGAGGAAGAAAACGCATAGGGAGCGTACTTATGCTTTCTGCCACCTTGGTGTTCCTCTGTATTGTGGGACTTATTGTGTGGGCGGTTGTTGATTTCGATAGCCTTTTCACCGCCATGCATTCTGTTCTTTTTGCAAAGGGAACGTGGCTTTTTGATTCGAGGTCACTCCTTATCCAACTGTTCCCTGAAGCATTTTGGATTGCCATGGCAAGCCTTTGGGCACTCACGAGCATCGGACTTTCAATCGTTGTGCTCATCGCTGGCAAAATAATCAAGCATTAAAACTTTTGAAATAACTTTCTGTGTCAACAGTTTACCTTTACAACGGTATCATCAGCTCGTTTGCCTATATTTCCTTGAAAAAAAAAAAAAGCGATTTTTTAAACTCATGTTAAACAGGAGCTAACAGCATCTCCTTTGTAGATTTCCAATTAATTTAGCCAATACGAAAACAAGGAAATAATATGCCAGAGAGAAACAAGCCCAACATCAATCCAGAAACATCAGAAGTAAATCCTATTTCAGAAACCGCGAGCGAAACAGACAAAACGTCTTCTTCTCAAAACGATATTGAAAAGCCACAAATAATCTCCACCCAACCAAGAGACTGCACTGAAGAATCGAAGAAAAAAATTAAGACTAAATTTAAAATTCTCATTGCCATTGGAATTTTGTTTTTCTTCGCTATCGCCATCATGATAATTGGGGCAATGGCTCAAAAAACACTTGATCTAGATACAAAAGGCGAACTTAAAAACGCATCGTTTTACTATCCCTCAGACTGGAACATCTCAGTAGATGATGAAAATACTCTTCAAGTAGTATCGCCCGAAAAAACATCATCCGCCCTACTCACCATAATGGATGAAAGCCTACTAGACAATTACCCCTCAAACCGTCCCAACGATTCTTTTTATAACGAATTTGCCGATGGCGTAGATAAACAACATGGCGAACTAGAAGATTTTAGTGTTGGAGAATGCACTGGAAAACGATTCACTTGTTCTTTCAATTCAAACAATGTCTCTCTTCGTGGTGAATGCGCTGTCGTTTTTGATGGAGCTAAGCCTGTTGTCATAATGGCATTCTCTTCAGATGCAACATACAGAGATGCTATGTCAGACATTATTGATAGCTTTTATTGCTACTACCATAAACATTCGCTTAACGATTGGGTGGTCGATAAAGAAGCAAGTTGTACAGAAGAAGGAAAAAAACATGCAGCCTGCACGGAATGCGGAAAGATTATCGAAGAATCCATTCCTAAGCTTAACCACACTGAAGGAGAATGGAAAATCACTAAAGACATTTCCATTTCTTCAAACGGAACAGTGACACCAGGAACTGAAACCCTTTACTGTTCCGTATGTGGAAACGAAATGAACACCCGCGCCTATACCATTGAAGTAACCACGTCACAAAAGAATGCACTTAAAAAAGCTAATCAGTACCTTAGTTATACGGCTTTCTCCTACACTGGCCTTATTGATCAACTCGAATTTGAAGGATTCAGCACAGAAGACTCAACTTTTGCAGCCAGCCATTGCGGAGCAGACTGGGATAAACAAGCAGAAAAAAAGGCGAAGCAATACATGAACTACTCTGCATTCTCGCGATCTGGACTTATTAACCAACTCGAATATGAAGGTTTTACATCAGAACAAGCTGCTCATGGAGCAGATTCAGTTGGATTATAAGCTTTCTAGCCTAGTCACAATACCAATATCACGTTGCCCAACCAGAAACTGATTGGGCAACTATCAATATTCAATATGTAAGATAAAAATACGTACACCATTCAACAAACTAAGCGAGGCGCTTTCCTACCTCGGCTGCCGCAGCTGCCTTATCAAAGTTTCCGCCTGTACGCTTAGTAAGTTCGCCCATAACTCGACCCATTTCTTTTTTGGAAGCCGCACCTGTTTCCGCTAAAACAGTATCAATAAGAGCGAAGAGTTCTTCTCCTGAAACCTGTTTAGGTAAATAGCCTTCGAGAATTTCAACCTGATTTGCTAAGCGATCGGTACGTTCTTGGTCGTTAGCTGCCTTGATAGACCCTTCGAGCGTTTCCTTGGTTTGTTTAATGACACGCTTTAACATGGCATCAACATCAGCCTCAGTGATTTCTCTCCGCTCATTTACCTCGATATTTTTAATTTCACCATGAACCTGGCGAAGAATACTCAAGCGATCCTTATCCTTGGCCTTCATAGCATTTTTGATTTCCTGCTGCAGTTCAAGATATTGCATAGGTTCATTCCTCCGTTCTTTCCTACCCATAATACCCCCAATTGCCACGCTCTTATCACAACTTTGTCGTATCATGAAAAGCTACGGTAAAAGGAAGGACTAATCTATGACGCAAACACCACAAAACCCCTCTATTCGCGTTCGCTTTGCTCCCTCTCCAACAGGTGAGCTCCACATCGGCGGCGCGCGTACCGCGCTCTACAATTGGGCATTCGCCCGTGCCATGGGCGGTACCTTTGTGTTGCGCATTGAAGATACTGATCCCGAGCGTTCAACCGAAGAAAACAAACAGGTTATCCTTCGCGCCATGAAGTGGCTTGGCCTTGACTGGGACGAAGGACCTGAAGTTGGTGGAGATTTTGGCCCCTATCTTCAAACAGAGCGCTTTGACACCTACAGGGCAGCTCTCGAGCGCCTTAAAGAACGCGGCGCGGTGTATCCCTGCTTCTGCACCAAAGAAGAACTTGACGAAAAACGTGCTCTCGCGGAAAAAACACAAGGTGGCTATTCAGGCTACGATCGCACTTGTCGCGATATTAGCCCCGAAGAAGCCCAAAAGCGCATTGATGCGGGCGAACCTCATGTTTGGCGTCTCAAAGTTCCCGATAATCACGGTGCCATTGAATTCGAAGATGCTGTTTATGGCCCTATGAGCTTTCCTTCAGATGTTATGGATGACATGATTCTCGTACGCACTGATGGCACACCAACCTATAACTTTGCGGTTGTGTGCGACGATGCCAACATGCAAATTAGTCACGTAATACGAGGAGACGATCATCTCTCCAACACCCCTCGCCAGATTTTAATCTATGAGGCATTAGGCTACGACGTTCCCACCTTCGCACATCTTTCCATGATCTTAGGCTCGGATGGCAAGAAGCTTTCCAAGCGACGCAACGCAACTTCTGTTGAACAGTATCGCGATATGGGCTACCTGCCTGACACGCTCGTCAACTTCTTGGCATTATTAGGCTGGTCTTTAGATGGCGAAACAACGCTCATCGATCGCAAAACCCTCAAAACGGCATTTTCGCTTGACCGTATTACCAAGAAGGATGCCATCTTTGATGAAGCTAAACTCGATTGGATGAATGGCATGTATATCCAGAACATGTCTGCCTCTGACTGGGTTGACGCAACTGCTCCCTTCCTTATTAAGGCTGGCCTTTGCACTGAAACGGATATCAAAGAAAAGCACGCGTGGTTCGAAAAGCTCTATCCCCTTTTGTCAGAACGCTTAAAGCGTTTAGATGAAGCACCCGAAAAACTCTCCTTTATGTTTGATGGACCAAACGTTACCTTAGACGAAAAGTCAGTAGCCAAGGTGCTCACCAAAGAAGGTGCGCGTGCAGACGAGGTACTTGTTGCTGTACGTGCAATTCTTGCCAATGAATCCAATCCATGGGAATGCGATCCGCTCCAAGATGCCTGCCGCGCTCTTACAGAAACGCTTGATTTAAAGGCTAAGTTTATCTTCCAGCCCATTCGCGTTGCTGTAACGGGTTCGCAGGTTTCCCCTCCGCTCTTTGAGAGCATTGAGTTGATGGATCGCAACGATGTTGTTGCGCGCATAGACTACACACTGAAAACAGTTTTTAACAAATAAACCTATGGCAACTGAAGAGACATATCAGCAAAACGAAGCTCCTCTATATGAATCGTCAGGGCATCTAGAGGAGCGCTCTTCTTTGCTTAAAAATGTCTCAGATAGCGCTGATGCCACGAACACTGCAGGCGTTGCAGGTACCACAAACACTGAAAACCCTGCAACACAAAACGATACGCCTTTATCTTCCGAGATCGTTCTTGATGGCATTTCAGACGAAACAACTGCAGAAGAAACACCAAAGAGCAGCAATGAACGGGAAGAAGTGCTTTTCTTAAAAAAGTACTGCACCCATCTTGCGGGAGGAGACTGCAATCGCTGCACTCTTGCGTGTCCTCAAGGTGCGATAGCTCTCACTGAAACCACCGTTGAAATAAATAAGGATGCCTGCACGCGCTGTGGAATATGTGTTGGCATATGTGACGCATATGCTTCGAAACGTGTAACTTTAAGTGATCTTATTGAGCGCATCGAAAGCATTATTGGCATGAATGATCCTGTGTATTTCACCTGCAATGATCATCTTTTTCCCGGATTTGAACCTCACACTAATGTTGTTGTTCTGCCTTGCCTTGCAGCAGTGCCTCCCGAATTTTGGACCTGCGTCTTAACCGCCACAAAAAAAGCCTATTTGTATTGCGATCCCATGTATTGCAACAACTGCCCCACAGCAGGACCTCTCGCTCAAAACCTCTATACTCACGCCCTTGACACTGCACAAACCTGGACAGGTGAAGCGTTTACTTTCTCGGATTTTATTCCGGAAAAAGAATCACTCATCAACAAATATGCTGCACTTGGGCAAGAAGACGACTACGACCGTCGCAAAATGATCAGCTCTTTCGCCCACGAAGTAACCGACATTGCAAGCGGCAAGCATCGAAAGAAGAACTCTCGCGCCGTTCAAGAATTCCTTGAGCGAAAAGAGCGCATGAGAGCAGAAGGAAACATCCGAAGGGAAAACGAAGCCTCTCTTGAAAGTATTGCTTTCCCTGATTTAAAAGAACAGCGCCTTTGGCCTCGCAGAAAACTCCTGCTCAAAGCGCTCAGCAATAAACCAAGCATTGCAAATTCTCTTATTCAATACTGCTCGTTCACTGAACATGAGCGTTGTACACTCTGCAAAACTTGCATCGCACAATGTCCTACTGGCGCTCGCTCATATAATAAAGAAAAACAAATCATTGAAACCGACCCAAAACTATGCGTTATCTGTGGAATCTGCATTGCAGAATGCCCCGAGGATGCCTGTGATTATCAACAAATAAACGCTGGAGAATTAATAACGACCGAAGGAAATGAGGAGTAATGGTTACTGAAAACGATTCACTTGAAACAATTCGCGAACACTTCACACACGACCGATATGCCACCCGTGCTCAGTGCAGCATCATTGAAGGACGTGCAGGCTATGCCGTATGTGAAATGCCAATAACACCTGATCATCTTAATACAAATGGCACCGTAATGGGTGGGGCAATGTTTACCCTCGCCGATTTCGCTATGGCAGTAGCTGCCAACCTAGACGAAAAACCAACCGTTGCTATTAACTGCAATATTCGTTTCTTTAGCCCCGCAAAAGGAACAAAGCTTATTGCAACGTGCGAAGCAGACAAAGCGGGACGTCGCATTGGTTTTTATACCGTTGATATCAAAGATGATCTAGGAACCTACGTTGCGCAGTTCAATGCAACCGCTCATCGTTCATAAAAGATCCTTCTTTAAGCGTATTTCCCTGTATGTTTGTTCTACAGATTCGTAACTAATGCTTCTTCTCCCATACTGCAATCTATCCCTGTCGTAGTATGGGAGAAACCAAGCGTTACAGGATGAAGCTATGACAGATTCTTTCTCTCAAAATAACGAATCGCAAACACAGGGCACTCCCGCATCAGCGCCCAACACCGCGCCACAGGATGGCTACTGGGGAAACCCTCCCCAAACACCGCTTCCTAACAGAATGCCTGGGCAACCTGGCTCATACCCCCCATACCAGGCTCCCTGCCCTGCTCACCCTTCCGCTGCTGCACCCGCACCTAATCCGCAACAGCCCAATCAAGGAGCAAATCCTTACGTACAGCCCGCTCAAACGACAGCACCCTACACTCAACCAAATTCTTATCAACAGCCAACTCAGCAGGCACCTACTCAACAACCGACACATCAACAAACACAACAACACGTACAGCCCAACACTCAACCAAATCAGCAGCCGAGCGAACCACCAGTATGGCAACCTACCCAACAGCAAGAACAGCCGTCTTTTCGACAGCCTGCAGAGCAAGTAGCAGAACAATCTATTCCGCAGTCTACCTACACCCAAACACCTCCCCCAGCAGCACCCGTTACCCCACAAAAAAAACGAGGGCTTTCAACAGGAGTTCTTGTTACGGTTATCGTGCTTGCGGTTTTGCTTGCAAGCATAGGAGGATGCGCGGCTCTTTGGGGTTTAGTCAACAACGCATCAACCACTCTTCCTTTATCAAACATCGAACAACATCCTTCTTATAGCAACTCGCCCCATACAGACGATGAAACCATGAACAGCGGTCTTCGTTATCGCTATTTGCTTGAAGGCAACAATTACGATGCGCTCACTACCGACGAGCTATCAAAGATTGACACTCTTCTTAAGGGAGATGACCTCTATTCAACAGACGAAGAACATCAACCTGGCGTTTATTACGTTGGCAAGGATATACCCGCAGGATTATATTGGGTTGACGGAGATGAAACCGAATTAACCTATTACTTCAAACTTAAGCCCACGCAAGATGGCTCAGCTCAAACCACCTATACTGTTTCTCATGGAAATAGCTACTACGGCCATAACATTGTAGACGTAGCAGAAGGTGATGTCCTTATCATTGAAGAGGAAGCGCTCCCCCTTGATCAAATGAACGAGAAATTCACCTCTCCTTACAAAAGTGGTGTCTATCGCGTGGGAGCCGATATACCCGCTGGGACCTATACATTGTCTGCAGGAAAAGCAGATGACTACTATGGCTACTACGTTATGAAAGATCTTTCCTATAACGAAGACAGCTATCTTGATCAGGGCTACTTCATGAATGTAAACGAGCATCCAACCGTCACCCTTGAAGAGGGCACCTATATTGAGCTCTACAATTTAACGATGAAGCCAGCAAACGTCACCGCCTAAGACATCTCACACCGAGTTACAACCCGTTAGCAGCTATAGGCAGCACTCTCTTTTCGCTTCCCCTAGAAGTTTCAAAGAGTCTCACTTTTAAGCTTGTGCGTGTGAGCGAGTTTTGCGCTGCTTTTTTCGGCGGTGGCTTCTTTTTCCTCAAAGAGCGACTTGAGATAGACAAATATACTTGCAAGGTTGCTTGCGTCTTCTTCAGATGCCTCTGTGGCGTTTTTTCCCAAAATAACTCTCATAGGAACCGTCATCTTCTTTTTGTCTGACAGATAACGACCTGCTTTTCTGCGCAAAGCACTTGCCTGATCACGGGTGAGTACGATGGGCTCGACCACCAACTTGCCCGCCGTCATGGAAATCATTTTGATATTGTTCTCGTAAGCAAATGCTTTTAGACGTGCCTTGTCAAACTGGTTATGCGTTGCCTTTGGCATTTCTGGTCGTTTCCTGAGCAGCTCTTCATATATCTCATCTACCGCATCAAGAGAATCTGCACTCGCTATCTTCCGATAATACAATACCCGCTCGTCGGCATCGAGAATATATTCCTCGGGAATATAGGTATGATCGGGCGTATTGACCACAATATCCGAAAGAGCAGGAGGCAAATACTCCGCGCTCGAGGGCGCACCTTCACGTGTATTTACTACCGCCTGAGAAAGCATTTGCGCAAATAAATCAAAACCCACCGCTGACATATTGCCGCTTTGTTCCGCACCTAAAATGCTTCCTGCACCACGAATTTCCAAATCTCGCATAGCAACTCGCATACCACTTCCGAGTTCGGTATTCTCATTGAGCGCCGTTAGTCGAGCTTGAGCTTCTTCGGTAAGCGCAATATGATCAGGGAATAAGAAATATGCATACGCTTGAGTGGATGAACGCCCTACGCGGCCCTTAAGCTGATATAACTGAGCGAGTCCCAAACGCTGAGAATCCTCAATGATCAGCGTGTTCGTATGAGGATTATCAATACCGCTCTCAATAATAGTTGTAGCCACTAACACATCGAGCTCACCTGCAGAAAAATCTTCCATAACATGCTCGAGCTGATCTTTGGTCATCTTTCCATGCGCAACTCCGACGCGTGCCTCTCCTGCGGCAGCCTGAACGCGGCGCACTGCTTCCTCAATCGAACGGACTCGATTACTTACGTAATACACTTGACCTTTTCGTGCTAGCTCGTGACGAATTGCATCGGAAACCACATCGGGATCCCACTCGCCCACATGCACCTTAACAGGCCGACGATCATCAGGAGGCGTCATAATCAGGCTCATATCACGCACACCCGAAAGACCCATCTGCATGGTTCGTGGAATTGGTGTTGCAGAAAGCGTTAGGACATCAATGGATTCACGCATATTTTTGAGCTGCTCTTTATGAGCAACACCGAAACGCTGCTCTTCATCAATAATAACAAGACCAAGATCATGCGGATTCACATCACGCGACAGCAAACGATGAGTTCCAACAAGTACTGCAACCTCTCCGTTTGCAAACCCTGCAAGTGCTTCTTTTTGCTGGGCGGGAGTTCTAAAGCGCGAAAGAACCTCGACTCTTATGTTGTAAGGAGAAAACCGCTCATAAAACGTACTGTAGTGCTGTTGAGCCAAAATGGTGGTTGGACATAAAACCATAACCTGTTTATTATCCTGCGTTGCCTTAAAAGCAGCGCGCAACGCTACCTCGGTCTTTCCAAAACCAACATCACCACAAACGAGCCTATCCATAGGATGCGCCGATTGCATATCAGCCTTAATATCAGCAATTGCTGCAAGCTGATCGGGTGTTTCCTGGTAAGGAAACTCACTTTCCATCTGCGTTTGCCATACGGTATCTTTACCGTACTGATACCCCTTTGTTGCCGCGCGGCGCGTATACACATCAACCAAATCAAACGCAAGCTTTTTCGTTGCTTTGCGCGCCTTACCAATCGCACGCGACCAGTCTGAAGTATTAAGACGGGTTAAACGTGGGCTTGCTCCCTCGGGACCAACATAGCGCGTAATACGATCAAGCTGTTCAACAGGAACATAGAGTTTGTCCCCTTCGGCATATTCAAGCAACAAGTAGTCGCGCTCAACCCCGCCAACTTCCTGCCGAACAATTTCCCTAAAAAAGGCCACGCCGTGAGCTGCATGAACAACGTAATCTCCTGGCTTGTAAGGAAATGTAATCTC
>UMIU01033379.1_pt1 | contig 12079 bp, 10 predicted proteins | sample 1965871 | NCBI WGS metagenome assembly UMIU01 (sample SAMEA4836132, study PRJEB28245) | human gut metagenome | biome: gut microbiome; material: fecal sample | place: Denmark | collected 2008
ATCCAGCCGCTGCGCGAGCGTAACAAGCTCCGCCGAGGCGCCGGAGGAGATTACGCCTCCGCCGATATAGAGCAGTGGCTGCCGGGCGGATCGGATTGCCTGCACAGCACGCTCCAGGCAATCCGCGCGCAAGGGCTTCGGCGGCGTCATACGCACGGCTGGCTGCGGCGTGTAATCCGTGCTGGCAAGCGTAATGTTTTTGGGGATATCGACGAGCACAGGGCCCTTCCGTCCAGAGCCCGCAATGCGAAACGCCTCCCGCAGGCTATGGGCCAAGTCCTCAATCCGCTTCACAATAAAGCTGTGCTTTGTAACCGGCATGGTGATGCCGGTGGTATCCACCTCCTGGAAGCTATCCCGCCCGAGGAGCGAAGCGTCCACATTGCCGGTGATAAACACAACCGGGATGGAATCCATAAAGGCGGAGGCGATGCCTGTGACCAAGTTTGTTGACCCGGGGCCGGAGGTAGCGAGGCAGACGCCTGTTTTTCCGCTGGCGCGCGCATAGCCCTCGGCCGCGTGTGCCGCCCCCTGCTCGTGTGCAGTCAGGATGTGGCGGATTTTACCGCTGTAGTCATAGAGCGCGTCATACACTGCCAGAACCGTAGCGCCGGGATACCCAAAAATCGTATCCACTCCCTGCTCCAGCAAAACCTCCATAATGATTTGCGCGCCTGTTTTCTCCATGCTAATCCCTCCTGCTCTCTTGTTTTGTTTGGCACCAACGCCCTGCTCACCGGAAAGCAGCCAAAACAAAAAACGCCTTCCTCTTCTCTTGAAGACGAAGGCGTGTCAAAACACTTCCGCGGTACCACTTCAATTGCCCCGTTCAGGGGCCGCTTACGGCATCGGGCCCTCTGGGCCGAATCCCTGCCCCTGTAACGGAGGGCTTCCGTCTCCCCTAGCACGCTTTGCAGCGCTTTCAGTTTGCAGCTCCGGGGCGAGTTCACCAGACCAACATCACCGCCTTACAGCGACCGGCGGCTCTCTGCGCATGCAGATATGGCTACTGCTCCCCATCCAAGCCTTTTGGCTTTTTTGATATCCTAGCACGGTTTTCCCCGCTTGTCAAGGTATAAATCCTGTCTCCGGATCTCCCCCAATCCAGGAATATTGCAGTGCAGAGCGCCCCAAAATTCGCACGGAAGAGCCAGACAGCCATATCAAAAATCCCCTGATGCACAGGGGCGGTGTGCATCAGGGGCGCTTTCCCGTTCGCCGTTTTTCCAGAGGAAAACCGGCCCCGGCAGCTTCATTCTGTTTGAAAAGAGGGAATCCGATCAGGCCGCAACGCCGAAGAGCCCAAGAACAGGCTTAAGCAGCCAGCTGTAAAACAGGCCCATCGATACGCAGTCCACATCCGTCATGGTGTATGCCGCAAGGGACGGAAGCCCCTCGATAACAATCTGCCCCAGATAGGGCGCCACAAGCGCCGGGAGCAGGGAAATAAACAGGCCATGCACAATGCTGCCAATGATGGTGCCGCGCCGTCCACCAGTGGCATTTGCAAAAATTGCCGCCGTGCCGCCGGCGAAGAAGTTGCTCATGATGCCCGGAATGACCATCGGCAGGCCAAACAGCGGCCACAGGAACATACCGATGATGGTACCAACCGTAGTGAAAATAAAGCCATAGACAATGGCGTTTGGCGCATAGGTGAAAAGCACGGGGCAATCCAGAGCCGGCCGGGCGCCCGGAACCACCTTTTTGGCAATGCCCGCGAAAGCAGGCACCAGTTCGGCGATCAGGAGCCGTACACCGGTCAGCAGGATAAACAGGCCTACGCAGAAAGTGACGCCCTGCATAATTGCAAAAACAATGTAATTCTTGCCGCCTGAAACTTCACCCACCACTTCGGGGCCAGCCAGAATCGCCATCAGAATGTACAGAGGGATCATGACAGCTCCGACCGCAAGATATGTATCCTGGAGGAAGGACAGCTTCGTGCTGAGCTTGGTATCCTCCGTGGATTTGGCCGGGTTGCCTGTTAATTTGGAAACAAATGCGGTGAGCACATAGCCCAGCGTGCAGAAATGGCCAAGCGCGATATCATCGCTGCCTGTAATCTTCCTGACAAACGGCTGCGCCATGGCCGGGAAAATGATGCAGCAGATGCCGCCCAGAATCGAGCCGAGAATAACTGCCGGGATATGGCCCAGGCCGCAGAGCCCAACGCCGAACAAAATACTGATCATCGCCATGTAAATGGGCGCCTCACCGTTCAGGAACACATATTTAAACTTGGTGAAACGTGCGATCAGAATATTCACAACAAAGATGCCAGCATAGACCAACGCGATATCGCGCCCAATGCTCTCTTCCTGCATAGCCACAGCCAGCACTGCCTCGATAGAGGCCACGGCGCCGTCAATGCCAAGCCCTGCGGAAAACCATGTGCTAAAATTTTCCAGAGAACCTACAATTACGGAGGAACCAGAGGATAGAATCATGAAGCCCATGATGGTCTTAAACGTGCCGCTGATGCACTGGCTGACGGATTTCTTCTGCAAAACCAGACCAATCAGAGCGACAAGGCCGAGAATAATGGATGCATTGGTAAAAATGTTGTCAATGATAAAGTTTAAAATACTCATAAAAATAGCCATCGTTTCGCTTCCTTTCCCAAAATGATTTCTCCCTTACTGAGAGAGGTTACAGCCACCCGTTTTCTTCCAGTACGGGTTTAAGCTTTTCGCGGATCTCTTCCTTATTCACGAGGGAATTCAGATAGATCTTGTTGGGGAAGTCCTGAAAATGGTCAAAGTGGGGTTTGAAATTGATCCCCGCGATCAGGATTTCCGCATGCTTGGAGGCAGCAGAAAGCATGTCGCTATGATCAATGTTTGCTTTCACACCCAACTCATCAAGAACCGCCTCAACGCTCATCTGACAGACAAGGCTGCTTCCACAGCCATTCCCGCACACCATTAAAATGCTTATCATTCCGGAACACCTCTCTTTCTCTATCGAATCATTGGATCTTTCCATTTGAAGCATAATATTGCAATTTATATTCAACAAAATGCTTCAATTCGTCGAAAAACGGTAAAAAATTGAAAACTTTTAGAGAACTCTCTTATCTCTTGGTGTAATCATACTATAATCATCGCAATATGTCAAATATTTTGTAGAAAAAACAGAGGATTGTACACAATAAATAACAAATAATTTCATTATATAAAAAACTTTATGCAAAATTAAAGAAGAGTTTTCTATTTTTTAACAAGCTAAGCCATTTTAAAAACAAAATGTTGCAATATATTGCAATTTAAAACACGATATGCTATAATAAGTGCGAAAACTTGAAAACCCTCTTATCCCTGACAAAGTAAAGGAGTGTGGCAACATGCTGCTGAAAGAAATCGCCCAACAAAACAGAGCCGCTTTCTTCCCTGCGGCTTCTGATTGGAAGGACGCCATCCGAAAAAGCTGCCAGCCACTGGTGGAAACCGGCTGCGCAACGCCAGCCTATGCTCAGCGGGTCATCGACTGCGTAGAAGAATTCGGCCCCTATATTGTCATTGTGCCCGGGTTGGCCATTCCGCATTCCACAAAAGGCTCGCCCGGCGTCACGCAAACCGCCGTTTCGTTTGTGCGCTTCGAGCAGCCGGTCATTTTCGATCCAACAGACCACGAGAAGGACGCCCGCGTTTTTTTTGCCCTTGCCGCTGTTGACGAGGATGCGCACATCAAAAATATGCGCCAGCTCTTCAAGATCCTCTCAAACGAAGAATTGCTTGAAAAGCTGGCGTGCGTCAGCTCCACACAGGAGCTCATTCAATTGGACGAGCAATATCTCGGTGGCTAAAAACCCGCTCCTATTTCTTCACCAATGTCAGCAGATCACGGAAACAGCCGATGCGCAGCGGCGCCTGCGGCGCCTGACCGAACCCGTAGGCGGCCCAAATAAAGGCAGCGCCTGCTCGCGCAGCAGCTTCAAAATCCCCCTGGGTATCGCCGATATAAGCCGGATGCCGCAACCCATTGCGCGCCATGACAAGGCGGATATTATCGGGTTTTGGCAGCCCAGTTCCCCCCTCGCATTCAAAATCAACAAAAAGAGATTCCAAATGGTAAAAGCGGAGAAAGCTCTCGATGTAGCCCTTTTGGCAGTTGCTCACGATGCTCAGAGGATACGCTTCGGCCAACCGCTGAAGCGTTGCAGGCACATCCTGATACAAATGCGCCCCGTGCGCCTCCAGATATGCGCACTCCTCACGCATGCAGCGCGCCGCCATTTCATCCGGATCTGCACCGTAGCGGGCAAACAGCCGCTGCGCGATCTCATGGCTTTGCAGGCCCATAATCGATTGGATCTCACCGATTGAGGGCGGATTTGCAACGCCGTAAACGTCGCGGAGCGTGCATGTCCAAGAGCAGGCCACTGCCTCACAGGCATCCCAAAGGGTTCCATCTAAATCAAAAATCAGGCCGTCGTATTGCAATGAATAACGCTCCTTTCCGTGGGACGGATTTCCCAGCCCCATTCTTACCGTTCAGTATAACACCCGCTGTCAAGCCGTGCACGGAGAGGGCGCCTGGTAAAAAACGACGAAATGGAGGAAAGCATATGATCGATACAAAAAATTCTGTCTTTTGGAAAGAAATTTTTGAGCAGCCGGATGCCGTCCGGCACTGTTTAAAAGAAAACGAGCCCCTCCTGCGGGAAATTGCGCAGGAAGTAAAGCGCCGCAACATTAAAACAGTCGTGTTCGTGGGCCGGGGCTCAAGCGACCACGCCAATCTGGTAGGGCGCTATCTGTTTGAAACCAAATGCAATATGGTGGCAAGCGTTTGCGCTCCCAGCGTCATCACAGCTTATCACGGCAACGTGGATTATTCCAATGTACTGATGATCGCAGTCTCTCAGTCCGGCGGGGCGCGCGACATTTACGAGGTTATGAAGCGCTGCGATGAGCAGGGCGGCCTCTGTGTCTGCGTAACCAATGTGGAAGGCTCGCTCATGACACAGGCAGGCAAATACCAGGTGCGTAACCACTGTGGGCCGGAGCGCAGCATCACGGCAGGAAAATCCTATCTGACCCAGGTAACGGTCGTCACCGCTCTGGCGGCTTATATTTCAGAGGATCCCGAATTGCTTTCCGTGCTGGATGAGTTGGGCGGCATTGTGGAGCAATCGCTCGCCGCTCTGGAGCCGCAGGTGCGTGATGTCGTGCGGTTCTACCGGAATACAGAGCATATGCTGCTGCTGGGCCGCGGGCTGATGGACGCTCTGGCAAACGAGGTGGAGCTGAAAATTCAGGAAACAAGCTATCTGGATGCCCGCAGCTACGGCTCTGCCGATTACCGCCACGGGCCGATCGCCACAGCGCTGCGCTTTGTGCCGTGCATTTTCTTTATCGCCGACCGGCATACGAATTACTGCGCTGTGGATTTGCTCAAACGTTTAAAAGAGGAGGCCGGCATCTGGTGCACAGTCGTGACCAACGATCCGGAGATCGCAAAGCTGGGCGACACAAGCGTTTTGCTGCCGGAGGGCTTCGACGGCATTCGTGCGGTATTTGCCGGAGCGGTGTTCGGGCAGATGTTCTCCTGCCTGTGCTCGCTCAGCCGGGGGTACAACCCGGATTGCCCCAAGGGCGTGAGCAAACAGACTGTAACCGTATAAACCGCTTTCCTGCGGCCAAAACGAGAAAAAGGAAGTGATTTCAATTGGATCACAGCGAACTGTCTATGAAACGCTATATTCTGGAAACACCGGGCACCGTTCGCAGCAATATCGCCCACAGCGAGGAGCTGACGCGGCCTCTGGTGGATCTGTATTTGAAAAAAATGTACCGCTCAATCTGGCTGGTGGCCTGCGGCTCCAGTTGCAATGCAGCGCTCTGCGCACGTTATCTGATGCAAAAGCTGCTGGGCGTACCGGTCAAGGTGGTAACCCCCTTCACCTTCAATCACTATGAGCACGATATGAGCGACCGTGATTTCGTGGTCTGCATCTCACAGAGCGGATGCAGCACCAATACCATTGAATCTCTCCAGGTATGCCGCAGCATGGGGATTCCCGCCATCGGGCTGACCGGCAATATCCACAGCGATTTCGAGCGGGAAGCCGACTTGGTCATCGGGTTTGGCCTGGGCGAGGAAAAGCTGGATTTTGTCACCAAGGGCGTTGTGACGCTCAGCGCGTTTCTCATGCTCTTTGCCCTGCACACCGCTGTCCGTCTGGGGCGCCTGAGCCAGGCCGATGCAGATGCCAAAAAGCAGGAAATGAATCTGGCTATGGAAAACTATGAGTCTATCGTAGACGGCTTCGACGATTTTTTCCAGCCAAATCGAAAGAACCTGCTTTCTATGGAAAAGGTTTATCTGGTCGGAGCCGGCGCAAACTATGGGACCGCTTTGGAAGGCGCCGTCAAAATCGGAGAAACCGTACATATCCTGGCGGTTGGTTACGAAATAGACGAAGCAATCCACGGCCCGCAAATCCAGCTCACGCCAAACTATAATTTTATCTTTATCGATCCAGGGGATGAAACCTCCGCGCGTATCGAGCAATCCTACCATGCCGCCAGAGCGATCAGCGACCGGGTATATATCCTAAGCAACAACCCAATGCTTCAGGGAGACGCCGTTATGCGCGTGCCGCACCAGATTGACGAAATGCTCTCTCCCCTTTATACGCTGGCGTTTGTGCAGATGATCGCCTACACGGTCTCTGAAACCAACTCCACATGGAAGCAGCATCCCCTGATGAAGGAGTACAAATCCATTCTTTCCGGCAAATCGGATACGTATCAGGCCTATGACTGCACCTGACCACTGTGATCCGTTTTCCATACAAGCCCCGGCCGGCAGGGTACGCTCAGCCTGTAAAGCATGTGGCAGCAAGCTCGAAATTCCTGCCCGCCGGCAAAAGATTTAAGGAGGTACAGTATGACAAGCAAAGAATTAAAGGAACTGAAAAAATTCTCCGCACAGATCCGAATTGATGAGCTGGAAATGTTTCGCCAGCGAGGCATGGGCCATATAGGCGGATGCCTGTCCGTTGTGGAGCTGATCTCCGTCTTATACGGCCGGCAGATGAAATATGACCCGAAAAACCCGTCGTGGGAAGGCCGGGATTACCTGGTTATGAGTAAAGGGCATGCCGCGCCGACCGTCTGCGCCGCCCTTGCAGAAAAAGGATTTTTTGAGAAGTCGGAGCTGCTGACAATGGACGATATCGGCACGCATATCCCCTCTCATGTGGACCGTCTCCTGACCCCTGGGATCGACGTGACCTGTGGTTCTCTCGGCCAGGGAGCTTCCGTAGCCGCCGGCATCGCCTACGGCCTGCGCGCCGCCGGACGGAAGGATCAGTATGTATACGTGTGCATTGGCGACGGCGAGATGAACGAAGGGCAGAACTGGGAGGCCTTTCAGTTTATGGCACACAACAAGCTGAATAACTGCATCGTTTTTGTAGATAACAACAAGCGCCAGCACGACGGCTACTGCACAGAGGTGCTCAACCCCTTCAGCTATGAGGAAAAAATGCGTGCATTTGGCTTTTGGGCAGTCACAGTAGACGGCGCCAGCGAGGAAGCGATTGATGATGCTATCAATCTCGCCAAAACAGTGAAAGATCAGGCAATCTGCATTATTTTAGACACCGTCAAGGGCCAGGGCATAAAATACTATGAGGACATGGTGGACAACCACGCGCCCAAGGTGTTTGAAGAGGGCCGGGCGGTCATTGACGCAGCGATCACACAGCTGAAAAAAATTACGGAGGAGGAATAAGATTATGATGCTCAAAGAAAGAAGCAAGGAGCTCGGCGGGGAGATGCGGGACGCCTTTGGCGCCGCATTGGCGGACCTTCTAAAGACAAATGATAAGATCATGATTCTGGATTCCGACCTTGGAGGCGCCTCTTTCTTTATCCGCTTCAAGAAGACGCATCCCGACCATTTTATTGATGTCGGCATCTGCGAAGCCAATATGTTCGGCGTAGCAGCCGGCCTGTCCATGCTGGGATATACGCCGTTTGTCCACACGATGTCCGCCTTTGTGACGCGCAGAGCGCTGGATCAGATCTACATTTCCTGCGCATATTCCAAAAACACCGTCAATATTTATGCCTCCGACCCGGGCTTCTGCTCCGGCTTTGACGGCGGGACGCACTCCTGCTTTGAAGATATGGCGGTATTTCGCACAATGCCGAACGCCATTGTCTGTGATCCCTGTGACCAGGTACAGCTGGATTGGATGGTGCGTGCCTGTGCAGCGCGAAACGACGGCGCGGTCCACTATATTCGCGCCTACCGCAAGGGCGTCCGCCCCGTCTATGAGCCAGGCACAACGTTCGAGCTGGGCAAAGGGCAGGTGCTGATCCCCGGTGACGAGGTGCTGCTCGTCTCCAGCGGCTATGTGATGTCCGCAGCGCTTGACGCCGCACAGGCTCTGCGCGCGGAAGGGCTCTCCGTGGAAGTCGTGGATCCTGTTACAATCAAACCCTTTGACGAAGAGCTGATTCGGGAGCGTGCACAGGGCAAAAAGCTGGTCTGCACCTTTGAAAACCATAGCGTAATCAATGGCCTGGGCTCCGCCGTGGCCGACGTGCTGGCAAAGAACGCCATCGCCGTGCCGCTTTTAAAGGTTGGTGCTCAGGATGTTTTCGGACAGGTAGGCATGATCGATCTCCTGCAAAAGGAATTTCATCTGACGGCCGAGGATCTGATCCAAAAAATCCGGCAGGCGCTTTCCTGACAGAGCAAACAAAGGCAGGAGGCACAAAAACACGAAGCCTCCTGCCTGTAAGCCTCTGTCAACACGCCTTTCTGATGGGCCCTTTTTGCGCAAAAGGCGGCCGGACAAAAGCCCGGGAATCGCTTCCCGGGCCTTGCGTTATTCATCGTCGGATTCGTCTGCAAACACAAAGTTTGATGGGAGCCCCTCCGGAGCGGCCCCGCTGCGGTTACTGATTACCAGGTCAAACACCGGCAGCGGCTTAAACCGGCAATAAGAGGTAACGCCCAGCTTGCTGGCATCTGCCAGTAAATAATTATGCGTCGCATATTTCATGGCTACCTCTTTGACGGGAATGGTATCAATATCATCATTGTAGGCCATCTGATGCACCAGTTCGATGCCGGAGCATCCAAAAAACGCATGGTCAAAATGGAATTGGGAAACCATCTTTTCCGCAAAAACGCCGACCGTACTGGCGTGGAAATGGCTGTAATGCCCGCCGATCAAAAAAATATCCACGTCCATGTTCTGAACACGCTGCGGGATCAAGAGATTGTGCGTTACAATGCGAATTTTTTTATCCTGAATAAAATCAATCATGGGGGCAATTGTTGTGCCGCCATCCAAAAAAATGCAATCCCCATCCTTGACCAGGGAGGCCGCTCTGCGGGCAATGGCGATCTTCGCTTCAATATGCTCCTTGGATTTTTCACTTGTAATCATCGGCGCGGCAACGGCGGCGTTGGAAAGCGGCAGCCGCGTGGCCCCGCTGCGCACCTTCACAGCAAGCCCCTTTTCATCCAGCTTCTCAAAATCTCGACGGACGGTCGCAATCGAGACTCCAAGCTCTTCGGCCGTCTCCTTGAGTGTAACGACTTCTTTTTCCCTCAGCCGGTTCAAAATATACCGGGCTCTCTCTGATGCGATCATAACGTCTCCCCGCAAATAGCAGCCAGATCTTGCAAAACAATTAATAAAATTGCATCCGGCTTAATGACGGATTAGCTCCATACTGATTGTTATCATAGCATACATATCTGCTAAAAAGCAATACTTCCGCCAAATATTTTCTATCTTCTCATGAATTTTGACTGATTTTAAAAGGCTGCAACCATGATTGCAAAAGATTTTGATCTTTTTGCACGAAATATTTTGAAATAATTTGATAATTAGCAAGAGGTATGTTATAATAAATATAACAAATTACTTCACTTATAAGCAAAATAAGTTCAAAACAAATCATATTTTATGAAACGGGTGAAGATACATATGCAAAAATATATCTCTCCTTCTATTTGCTGCTGCGATCTGTCCCATCTGGAGGAAAGCGTGCGTGCGTTGGAACAGCTTTCAGTTGAGTATATCCATGTGGATATTATGGATGGAGAATTTGTAAGCAATTATTGCCTTGGCACAGAGTTCATTCCACTGCTGCACCGTCTGACGAATATCCCGCTGGATATCCATCTCATGATTACGCAGCCGGATCGCAAGCTGGATTATTTTTCATTTTTGCCTGGCGATATTGTGAGCATTCACGCGGAGAGCACCTTCCATGCCCAGAAAGCACTGGCAGCAATCCGGGCCCGGGGGGCAAAGGCCGGCCTGGCGATTAATCCCGCCACCCCGGTGGAACACTGCAAATGGGTGTTGGAGGATTTAGACGTTATCCTAATCATGACCATCAACCCGGGGTTCGCGGGGCAGAAGCTGGTGCCTCAAACCCTTTCAAAAATTGCACAGGCCAGGCAGCTGGCAAACGCCTGCGGGCATGAAATCCTGCTGGAGGTAGACGGGAACGTTTCTTTTGAAAACGCGGCGCGTATGAGCAGAGAAGGGGCAAATATCTTTGTCGCCGGGACCTCCAGCCTTTATTGCCAAAGCGGTACGCTGGAAGAGCGCTGCCGCCGCCTGCGCCAGGCGATCCAAGCAAATCAGAGCAAGGCAGGGTGAAGTAAAATGATTTTTCAGGGAAACGGCGTCTCCAAGGGGATCGCAATCGGCGAGGTTTTTCTCTATCAGCCGGTTTTACCGACACCCCGGCAGGCGCATTATGAGGGAGATGCAGGCCCTCATTTGAAGCAGTTTGAATCCTTATGCGAGCAGGCTCGCATACAGCTGCAAGCGCTCTGTGACCGGATGGCACAGGCTGACCCGGAAAAGGCTGCGATTTTTTCAGCACAGGTAGAGATTTTGTGTGATGAAATTATGGAGGAAGAAATCCGCGATGCCATCCAATACGACACCTGGCTGCCAGACTGGGCTGTGGAATCGGTCTATTCCCGATATGAGCAGCGTTTACAAAAGGCTAAGGATCCCTTAATCCGGGAACGGGCAGCCGATCTGAGAGATGTAAAGGGCCGCTTACTGCGCCTTTACTATGGCGTCCCCGAGCAGAGCCTGGCGAATTTGGAGAGGCCGGTCATCATCGCCGCTCATGATCTGCTCCCCTCTGATACTGCGGCTATGGACCGGGCTCATGTGCTGGGAATTGTAACGGAAACCGGAGGCGCTACCTCCCATTCCGCGATTATCGCGCGAAGCTATGAGATCCCTGCTATATTGGGCATTCCTTCCCTTCTTTCACAGCTGCAAGCTGGGGAAAAAGTGATTTTAGACGCAGTGGACGGCATACTGATCACACAGCCGGAGCCACACCAGGAAGCGGCCATGCGGCAGAAGCAGGAGGCTTACCGGCGGCAGGCAGCGCAAATAAAAAAATACCTGCATAAGGAGCCTCTCACCGCAGACGGCACTCGCATAGAGATTGGCCTCAACATTGGCTCCGCTAGTCCGCAGGAGCTGGAGGGCTCAGCTGTTACCGATTTTGTCGGTCTGTTCCGCACAGAGTTCTTATACATGGATAGTGACCATATGCCCACAGAGGAGGAGCAGCTTGCACAATATCAAAAAGCCCTGCTGGAATATGCACCGCGCCCCGTTGTGCTGCGCACGCTCGATATTGGCGGAGATAAAACCCTGCCCTATTTCTCTCTTCCACAGGAGCAAAACCCCTTTTTGGGCCAGCGTGCAATCCGGCTCTGCTTTGCTCATCCGGAGCTGCTGCGCACACAGCTGCGCGCCGCTTTGCGCGCTTCCACCGCCGGGCAGCTGTGGATCATGCTGCCGATGGTGGGCAGCATGGAGGATATTCATCAGGCAAAAGCTCTGCTGGAACAGGCCAAGCAGGAGCTTCGGGAGGAAGGCATTCCCTTTGATGAGGGCGTGCGTCTTGGCGTTATGATCGAAATTCCCGCCCTGGCGGTCATTGCGGATCTAGTGGCGCAGGAAGTGGATTTCGCCTCGATTGGCACCAACGATCTCTGCCAGTATCTGCTGGCGGTGGATCGCATGAATCCGGAGGTGTCCCGTTATTATCAGAGC
>UMIU01028371.1_pt1 | contig 12071 bp, 12 predicted proteins | sample 1965871 | NCBI WGS metagenome assembly UMIU01 (sample SAMEA4836132, study PRJEB28245) | human gut metagenome | biome: gut microbiome; material: fecal sample | place: Denmark | collected 2008
GTTATCGATATGGAGCAGCGTGCTGATTTTGTTGATACGATAACGAATGGTGTTCTTATGTTGAAACATGGCATTGGCTGTCTTCTCGATGTTTCCGCCATAATAGACGTAATGAAGCAGTGTATCAATCAGAGCTGAGGAGCCGCTTTCTGTGGAGGATAAAGCATCCAAGATCTCCCCATAGTATTTGTCGTAGTACGGCGTATAGCAATGAGCGAAGAGAAGGGCGTCTATACCGATGTCTGCAAAATTGACGAAGCGATCCTCTTCTAATGTGCAGCTGGTATTGGCAAAAATCGCTTCCAGCAGCAGGCTGGAAATATCGGCAAATCCGTGAATGGGATTCCCGATACCGACCTGATAGCCGTCGAATATCTCTTGTGTGAAGAATTTACTGCGCATCTCATCCTGAAATGCTTCTACCACAGCGTCGTTTATTGTATTGCAGGTACTGATGAGGAACATTCCACGTTTATATGCTGCGAAGGAGTGAACGAAGGTGGTGTCGTTGAGCTGAAGGGGGATGACGTCTCGCAGTTCTTCCATAATTTTGTTGTAATCTGACATGGCCGCAGGGGAAATTGCAGTTGTGTCAGATTTTTTTGATATATACGCCGCAAGGACCGTATCTGAATAGAAAAAGGAGTTGATTTTCCGCAGGAGAGATTCTTTCTCCAAAGCGCTCTGGTTTCTATCAAAAATCAAAGCCTGGAAGATGGAATTACTCAGTGTCGTATGGAGATTGTCCGATAATTCATTGCGGATGGCCACGATAATGTCGTCGATGTACAGATTTGAAAAGAAGAGAATCGGCACATGGTGCTGATCGGCGTAATTCTTGATATCGTCAGACAGGTCGTCATAATAGAGGTCTTTGATAGCGATGGCTGCAATATGGTTGTTGATCAACAGCTTGAGACATCTGTTGGCAAAGGCCGCATCGTCTTTTGCCGCATAGAGGGTTGTGACGACAAATTCCCCCCTGGGAAAGTTTTTGACGATGTCGAGATCTTCCTCCCACTCGAAATAGCCGGTACTGTGGACGTCGTTATGCAGACCACTCCTGCCGGCTGCGATGCGGAAATCTTTGAATAAAGATTGAGAGAGAAAGGTTGAAACCATTGCCATATTATGTAACCTCCAATTGTCATTTATTATATAAACACATTATAATGCAGCGAGAAGAGAAAGTCACTGAAAATTCAAAAAATGATTGGATTTTGTACAAAAGTGAAAAAGAGGAATTTCTTTTTGTACAATTGAACTCTGTGCTGAAATTGATATAGTTAATGTAAGAGATGTTGGTTTTCAAGAAAGGAGAAATAAAATGGCAGCAAATTTTAAATTCGATGTAGATTACATAAGAGAACAGTTTCCTGCACTGAGCGTAACGGTGAATGGATTACCGGCGGCTTTTCTCGACGGTCCGGGAGGAACGCAGGTTCCAAAGCGGGTGGCAGAAAAAGTCAATGAATACATGTTCTATCGGAATGCCAACGAGATGGGGGCATTTAAGACCTCTCAGGAAAGCGACCAGTCAGTTCTCGATGCGAGAGGCGTATTTGCTCACTTTTTCAACTGTGACCCGGAAGAGGTCGCCTTTGGCGAAAATACTTCTTCTATCAACTTCAAGCTTTCCTATGCCTTTGCCCGGGCGCTGAAACCGGGAGATGAGGTTTTGATCACCAATATCGACCACGAGGGAAACCGGTCACCATGGAGGGTGCTGGAGGACTTCGGCATCGTAGTAAAATGCGTTGATATTGACCCGGAGACGATCACCTTGGACTTCGAGGATTTTAAAGCAAAGCTCTCCGACAAGACGAAGATTCTTGCCATCAACTGGGCGGCTAACTCCTGCGGAACGGTCAGTGACGTGAAGAGGTTTATCGCAGAAGCCCACAAATACGGGGCAGTCACCGTGGTAGACGCGGTTCACTATGCGCCTCACAAGGTGATCGATGTCAAAGAAATCGACACAGATATCCTGGTCTGTTCCGCCTATAAATTCTTCGGCCCGCACCTGGGCGTAGTATATGTACGCAGGGCTTTGGGTGACAAACTGGTCTCCACCAGGGTCATGGCTGGCGACAATACGGAAATGCCGCTGAAGATGGAGACGGGAACCCTTGCCATGGAACTGGTCAATGGTGCGGCAGAAGCAGTGGAGTTTATCGCCGACTGCGGCAGACGTCATGCCGAACAACTTACGGATGAGCTGGAAGGCTTATCGGGCCTGAGAAAAGATATTGTCGCAGGCCTCAGGGCTTTTGAAATCTATGAAGAGGGCCTTGCCAATAAATTGAGGGAGGAGCTGGGGAAAATTGACGGCCTGAAAGTTTATGGTCCTGGAGCAGAGGCTCCGAGAACGTCTACGGTTTCCTTCACGATAGAAGGCGTCAACTCCAATGAGATAGCAAAGTTCTTTGCAGAAAGAGGGTTGTTTGTCTGGGACGGCGACTTCTACGCCATAGCGACAATCAACAATGTACTGGGACTGGAACCTGCAGGCGGCTTCCTCAGAGTCGGCTTTGCTCCATATAATCTCATGTCAGACGTGGAGAGAGTTATCGAAGCCGTAAAAGACTTTATCAAGACGAAATAGCCATTCACAGCAGGAGCCTGGGTTTCTACCTGAGACCCGGGCTCCGTTTCTTCATTGGAGGTAATGATATGACATTAAATACGTATTCTTTTGAGCTGGCGACCAAAGTGGTCTTCGGGCCGGGAACCATCAGGGAAGCCGGACGAGAAGCAAAAAAACTGGGCATGACAAAGGTGATGGTCATCGCCGACCAGGGCATTATCGGAGCCGGACTGACTGCGCCTGTAGAGGAGGCTTTGCAGGAAGAGGGCATCCGTTATGTCATCTATGATAAAATTGTGCCAAATCCGAGGGACTTTCACTGCTTAGAAGGAGCTGAATTTGGCAGGGAGCACGAGATAGACGGCATGATTGCCATCGGAGGAGGGAGTTCCATCGACACGGCAAAGGCGATTGGAACCCTGATGACAAACGGCAGGGATATCAGAACCTGGGCAGGGTTGGACCTTTTGGAACGAGAAATCCCTCCGCTCATCGCTATACCGACGACTGCAGGGACCGGATCAGAGGTGACTTTTGATGCAGTGATTACAGACACCAAAACTCATGAGAAACTCAACATTCTCGATCTGAAAATTGCGCCAAAGACAGCATTGGTAGATCCCGAGACCTTGTTAAAGCTGCCTTCAAGGGCCATGGCAGCCTGCGGCATCGACGCATTGGTTCATGCGGTAGAAGCTTATACCTGTAAAGCAGCCTGCCCTCATACAGATGCGTATGCGCTCTACGCCATCGACATCATTCAAAAAAACCTTCGAGGGGCTGTGGAATCACCGGACATGGACAACTGTACGGGTATGGCACTGGGAAGTACCATGGCAGGCATTGCTTTCGGTTATTCTGATGTTGCGGCAGTCCACTGTATCGCCGAAGCTCTCGGGGGCAGATATGACACGCCCCACGGTGTGGCAAACGCCATCATGCTGCCGGTAGTGACGGAATTCAATATTCCGAGCAATCTTGACAAGTATGCGAATATGGCAAAATATCTGGCAGTGGATACTTCCAATATGACAAAGGAAGAAGCGGCGTATAGCTGCGTTGGCGCTTTACAGAAATTATGTGAAGATGTAAAAATCCCGAAAATGAGGGAAGTAGAAGGTATCAGCCCCGTAGACTTTCCGGAACTTGCCGAAGCTTCTTTCCGAAACATTTCTACCCTTGACAATCCGAGAGAAATTACCATAGACGACTATCTGCAATTGTTAAATAAAGCCTATTTTGAATAGGACGATTGACTGCTGTTCATACGGGGTATTCTGCATTGTAGACTTGGTTTACGAACCTAGATAAGAGCAAAATATGACAGGACTGCATACTCTATAAATACATAGCAAAAAAGAGGTGCATAGTACATGAAAATCAGAACGCTTGAAAAGAGCGATATGAAGAGACTTGCTGACTTATACCGCCAGTTTTGGGATGAACAATCTGACGTCGAAAAGATGGAGGCACAGTTTGATGTCATACAGCGGGAAAACAGTCATCTGCTTTTGGGAGCCGAGCAGGATGGTCTTCTGATCGGCTCCGTCATGGGCGTGATCTGTAAAGAATTATATGGAGATTGCAGACCATTTTTAGTTATCGAAAATATGATTGTCGATGACCTTGGACGGCGGAAAGGCGTTGGCAGTGCGTTGCTGTCAGAGCTGGAAAAAAGGGCGAGAGAAAGGCAGTGCACCCAGATGATTTTGGTTACGGAAATCGAAAGACAGGATGCCTGCGGGTTCTATGAATCCTTCGGCTTCCAAAAGAATAACAAGGGATACAAGAAAAAATTATGACCGGAATCATTACATAAAAACGGCAGATCGCGCGGAAATGCATCTGCCGTTGGATTCCGTCATATGTTGCGATAAACGATTGCCTGCTCTTTTGCGTACTTTTCTGCTTGTGAATCTTTTTCACACAGCAGGGTGAAGTAGTTGAGCTTATAAGCTCTGGCGTGTTCGTACATGTAGCCGAAAGCGCATTGTCCAAAGGTCACCACGGAGGCGGGGATGTAGAGCTCTGTCAGATCTGGACAGGTAAAGATGCCGAAGTCAGCAATTTCTTTTACACCATCGGGAATGAAGAGTTTCTTTAAATAGCGGAGATCACTGAAAGCTCTCTCGGAGATTCTGATAAGAGTCTCGGGCAGAATGATTTCCCGGGCAATGGATTTTTTTCCCAGGGAAATAACATCTGTCCCGATTTCAGTGACTGGACAGCCCTCAATGACAGAGGGCAGGGTCATAACCGTTTCCGGCTCAGGGATTCGCGTGATGACTGCGCTGCCATCTTTGATCATGTATTCTAATTTCATAATAGACGCTCCTATCTTCATTTTTCACTCAGGCTCATCAGATCAAAATGTGCATTTTCTGATGCCCAATGAACTTCTGCCAGGAATTTTGCGACTTCATCAGCTTTGTATTCTTGAAACAACTTCAGTATTTCCCGATGTTCTCCATTGGTGGCGGTCAGAGTTCGGCTGATTACACCTTCAGGATCATCGAGATAACTTTTTTTCAGAAACTTATTTTTCATTTTTGCTAACTCTTCGATCAAAGCGCTGTTGCCGCATTTATCGATATAGACCTGATGAAAAGTTTTCTGCTGAACCAGATACATCTCGTAATTCTTTGATTGGATTGTCAGATCCATGCTGTCGATATAGAACTGCATGTCTTTGAAATCTTTTTCTGTCAAATTCGGACAGGCTAATCGGGCGGCCAGTCCGTCGAGATCGCCGATGATGACATATAGTTCTGCAGCCTCCTTTTCTGACAGACTTTTTACGACAAAACCCTTGCGGGGCACATTGTTTAAAATACCTTCGGAAGCAAGTTGAATCAGCGCTTCTCTGACAGGAGTCCTGCTGATGGAGAGCTCTGCGCAGATGACGTTTTCGTTTATTTTTTCTTCTGGTCTGAGATTGCCTGCTAAAATCTGATCAGCGATGTAATCATATACATGGTCCTTTAATGTTTTAAACTTGTTCATATTCTTCTTTTCATTCTCTTTCTGATAGTTTTTAACATCAATATAACATATTTTATATAAATAGTGAATCCTCTTTCCAAACATTGTATATAAAATATTTCATATTTCTAAAAAGAACCCCTTGACAAAATATTAAAATATTGTATATAATATATTCATAAAACAAAACAACTTGATTTTGAGAGGAGAAACAAAATGAAAAAGTTTAATCACGTAATCGTAAGAAGACCGTGCAAAGCGATGGTAGAGGGCATTACCAGCGGACTGTATCCGGGAAAGCCTGATTATGAGCTTGCACTGAAGCAGCACGATACTTACATAGAAGCACTGAAGCAGTGCGACGTAGACGTTACCGTATTAGAGGCGGACGAGAGATATCCGGATTCCTGCTTCGTAGAGGACCCTGCCCTGATCACCAGGAAGTGTGCCATCATCACCAACCCGGGCGCAGAATCCAGAAACGGTGAAAAGGACGAGATCATCGGCGCAGTGAAGAAGTTCTTCTCTGACGACCAGATCGAATATATCAAGGCTCCGGGAACATTAGAAGGCGGAGACGTCATGATGGTGGGAGACCACTTCTATGTTGGAAGATCCGCAAGGACCAACGAGGAGGGCATCAGACAGCTGACAGAGATCCTGGCAAAGTACGACATGACCTGCTCCGAGGTGAAGCTGGAAGAGGTGCTCCACCTGAAGACAGGCGTCAACTATCTGGAAGACAACAACATGCTGGTATCCGGCGAGTTCGTGACGAAGCCTGAATTTGAGAAATACAACCGCGTACAGATTCCGGAAGAGGAAGCTTATGCAGCCAACTGCATCTGGGTCAATGACACCGTCATCGTACCAGAAGGGTACCCTGCAGTGCTGAAAGCAGTACAGGACCTGGGCTACAAGACCATCTTAGTCGACACATCAGAATATAGAAAACTTGATGGTGGTTTAAGCTGCTTATCATTAAGATTCTAGTCTCTTTAGTAAGAAGAGGAGGAATTGAATATGGGCAATAAATTGAACGAGCAAGGTTTAGGTGTAGCGAAATTAGCCCTGTTTTCTGTAGGACTGACTCTGGCCAGCGGCGTCTTCAGTTTATCTGGAGACTTCGCAGCCGGTGGGGCGCATACCCTTGCAGTCCTGTTGGGATGGCTGATCTGTGGAGTCGGCATGTTGGGACTGACGATGTGTTTCTTCAAGCTGAGCGTTGTAAAGACGGACCTCACCAGCGGCATCTACAGTTACGCAAAAGAAGGATTTGGCGAATTTATTGGTTTTAATTCCGCCTGGGGGTATTGGATGAGTGCGATGCTCGCACAGCTATCATTCATCACCTTGTTATTCGCAGCGTTAGGTAACTTTTTTGAAATCTTCGGTTCCGGAAGCAATTTGGCTTCCATGGTGGTGGCCTCCATTGCCATCTGGGTCTTATCCCTGTTGGTGCTGCGAGGCGTCAATGAGGCAGTCGCAATCAATGCTGTTGTCGTCATTGCAAAGTGCGTCCCTATTATCGTAATGGTCGTAGCAATCATCCTGGCAGGCGCATTCAAATGGGACATCTTCATGGATAATTTCACCGGAGAAGGAAGCGGTATGTCCCTGCTGGATCAGGTGAAGTCCACCGTCTATACCACAGTCTGGACCTTCATCGGCATCGAAGGAGCTGTCGTCCTTTCTGGAAGAGGAAAGAATACGAAGGTAGCGGGTATTGCAACCGTGATTTCTTTCCTTTCACTGTTTGTACTGTATCTGCTCATATCAGTATTGAGCATGGGCGTGCTTCCACAGGAAGAACTGGCTGCACTGGGCAATCCGCCGATGGCTGGCATTCTTGAAGCAGTTGTGGGACCTTGGGGAGCGGCACTTGTCAATATTGCAGTCATCGTTTCCCTGGGAGGGGCATTGTTCTCTTACACGATTCTCTGCGTAGACAGCGCCTATGGACCTGCGGAGCAGGGCGCCTTCCCGGCAATCTTCAGCAAGCTGAATAGGTTTAAAGCGCCGACCTGGTCCGTCATCATATCGGCAGTCTTCATCCAGGTGTTTATCATCATCATTTACTTCAATGCCAGCACCTATCAGGCTGTCTATGCGATGTCGACTAGTACGATCATGGTACCATATGTATTTTCTGCTTTCTACTATCTGAAATTGGTCATCCAAGGCCAGGGATTGGAAGCAGGAAATCACAATAAAGCCATGGCTTGGATTATTGCAGTCGTGGGTTCCATCTATGGAGTATGGCTGCTGTACGCCAGCGGCCTGGAATATATCTTGATCGCGACACTGTTATACGCACCAGGTTGTGCGGTGTACTTCTACAATAGAAAGAAGAACGGTCAGAAACTCTTCGAGAGTCTGATCGATGTCGTCGCCTGTGTGGTACTGGCAATTCTGATTGTCGTAGCAATCGTACTGCTGGTGACAGGAAAAATCCACCCATTCTAAGAAAATACAAAACGGCTTTTAAATCATTTTTTAAAAGCCGTTTTTTCTTTACAGTTTGTTGCATAGTATAACTAAATTGGAAAATACTATCTATAAACGAAAAAGATTAAGGGGGATAAAAATGTCAACGAATTTTAGTAACAGTGAAACAAAAGAGAACCTGATGAGGGCTTTTGCCGGTGAAAGCCAGGCGAGAAACAGATACACCTTTGGCGCATCACAGGCAAAAAATGCAAATCTTCATGTCATCGAAGCTGTTTTTACGTTTACAGCAAACCAGGAGAAAGAACACGGTGAGATTTTCTACAATCACCTGAAAGAACTGGCAGGAGATACCATTCACATTGACGGTGGCTATCCAGTTGATATCACAGATTCTATGATTCAGCTTCTGCGCTACGCACAGCACAACGAATATGAGGAGCATGACGATGTGTACAGTGCTTTCGGACAGAAGGCTTCGGAAGAAGGTTTTCTGGCTGTAGCAAACTCATTCAACCAGATTGCAAAGATTGAAAAAGTTCATGGAGACAGATTCGGCATGTTCGCAGACCTGCTTGAACAGAACAAACTCTTCATCTCCGACGTGGAATGCGACTGGATGTGTCTCAACTGCGGACATATTCACAAAGGCACCAGCGCGCCGCAAATCTGCCCGGTATGTCAGCACAATCAAGGCTACTTTGTCAGATTGGAACTGGCACCATTTACAGGAGCGATTTAAAAAGACAAAAGCAAAAGACCGGTTGTTCCGGTCTTTTCTCTTTTGATTAATTTTCTGACTCTGCTGCCATATCATCCAAAATCATCTGCAGATCTTCTCGGCAGCCGCCGCATTTGTCCCCGACCTTGGCTATCTCGCAGAGCGCCTTGAGGTCACGGACGCCAGTCTCCTTGATGATATCCTCTATTTCTCCACGGGTTGTGTGGTAGCAGAGACATACCTCATATTCCCTAGATTGTTTATCCATAATGAAAGTCTCCTTACAATTCAATTCTTTTTTAGTATACCACAAAACATAGAGATAAAGCATCACAACTTCTTCACATAATCCAAATATAAAACATACATATACGGTGTAATATAGTAATTAGAAGCGTTATACGACAAAATCCAACCGATCGAATATCACTAAGTGCTCGTTCTTTTGGGGATTTACAGTATAAGGAGGTGAGAGAATGAACGGCTTTAAATACAAATTATACAGGTTCATGCAGGGAAGGCGGGGTCTTGACAATCTTGGCAGATTCCTCATCATGACGGCCATGCTTCTGATGATCTTATCGATGTTCCTCATCAAGTTTCCGGCAATTTACAGAGTCGCATACTATATCGGCGTGTTTTCCTTTATCTATGCTTATTTCAGAGCTTTTTCGAGAAATATCTACAAGCGAGAGATGGAGAACAACAAGTACCTGGCTTTCAAATATAAAATTACCAAGGGAAAGAGTCTGAAACAATGGCGTTACGAACGCAAGGTTTACGCTTTCTTCAAATGCCCTGGCTGTGGACAGCGGATGAGAGCGCCCAAAGGGAAGGGCTCCATCAAAGTGAGATGCCATCAATGCGGCAGTGAATTTCAGAAAAGAGTATAGATTACTGAGAATAAAAGACTAGACCCAGAGGGAATAGTCTTTTTCCAATTCATAGGAAACGAAGTTTTTTTAATAGCTGAAAGCCGCCATTGGATTTTCGTCATAGAAGGAAGAGGCAGCATATTCCTTGCTCCTCTGATGGTCCGCAAAGGCTTCGTCAGATTTTAAAAAATAGTTGTATTCCTTTCTTCCGGCATCCCAGGTGGTATCGACGTTGTAATAGACGTGCCCCAGTTTGACGATGTTCCAGGCGTGGTTTTCGTTTCTTCCAGTACCTGCTACAATGCGTACCGGAATATCTGCCGCTTTGCACATCCTGTAAAACAACGTAGAATAACCTTGACAAACGGCGCGCTTATTTACCAGAGCAGCATAAGCGGTGTATTTTTCAGGGTAGTTTGGTCCGTGGATATTGTCATACTCTACCGTATGACATATGTAATCATAAATTATTTTGACTTTGTCATAATCGGTTTTCTGTTCTAAATCCAGAGCGTTCAACGTCTTTTTCAGCTGAATTTCAAATTTCTTTTCCTGTACGGCAGATGTTTTATAGGCGACTCGATAGCTGAACGTATAATAGTGCTTTTTGCTTTTCTTCAAATAGCTGCAGCTGGCTTTATAGCCGTCAAACAAGCTGTATCTGAGGTAATCTCCCACCACCGAAAAATCATCGCCTTTATCTGTAAAAGCATCGTCGTGAAAGAACTTGCTGACCTGAGACGTATTGCCGTTGTCTGTGACATAGGTGAACTGTATCTGCCTCGTGTGGTCTAGCACCTGCTGGCAATAGAAGGCTCTGGCATCAGAACAGGACGTGAATACAGGGGCATTGTCCACTTTGCCCGCTATCATGACTGCCGCTAACAACGCAGTCATGGAAGCTGCTGCAATGATCATGGCGACTCCCTTTCTCGAAGCTGCATATTTCATAAATGAACCTCAATTATAAAAATTATCGTAGTTCATTGTATGCAGACGGGAGGAGAAAGTTTCGGGGATGTTTCCACAGGCAAGGCTGTTGTCGATGGGGAGAATATGGTATACTAATGTCTAAAAGGAAGGTGAGACGATGGATCCTTATGAAGCAGAACTATATGATGTCTTTCAAAGAATTGGAATCACTGATTATGAGGTTCACGAACACAAAGCAATTTTTTCCACCCAGGAGGCAGAGGAGGAGGGTCTGGTTATGCCCGGTCTCAATTTAAAAAATCTTTTGATCAAAGATAAAAAGACAGGGCACTTTTATATGGTCATTTTAGAAGACCATCGTCATATGGATGCAAAACAGTTTAAAATTTTGACTGGATGGGGGAAAATACGATTTGCAAAGGAAGAAGAGATGTGGGAACTATTGAGATTGACGCCAGGTTCCGTCTCCCCCTTTGGCCTGATCAGTGATAAAGACCACAGGGTTACCGTGGTGCTTGAGAAACTGATTACGGATGCAGCAGAAGACGAACTGGTCAACTTTCATCCTAATCGAAATACAGCGACATTGTCCCTGAAGAAGAAAGACTTTCTGAAGTTCTTAGAGAATATAGGTACGGACGTTATCTTTGAGAGATAAAAAACGGGTGCATGGCGGAATCAGAGATTCCGATGCACTCGTTTTTCGTTATTTCATAGTTCCTTCATTCATATATTTGATATGCCAGGACAAGGCCTCATCCAGGATATGCGGGGTCTGCATGGCGCTGTTTTCACACGCTCTGTTGTAATAATCCATTAACTTTTCACGATAGTCTGGGTGGGCGCAGTTGTTGATGATTTTGAGCGCTCTTTCTTTTGGACTGCAGCCGCGAAGATCTGCATATCCCTGCTCCGTGACGATGACCATCACATCGTGCTCTGTATGGTCCACATGGGATACCATCGGTACGATGGAAGAAATATCGCCATTCTTTGCCAAAGATGCCGTCGTAAAGATAGTTATGGAACCGTTCCTGGCAAAATCGCCGCTGCCCCCGATGCCGTTCATCATGCCAGAGCCGTTGACGTGAGTCGAGTTGACGTTGCCGTAGATATCCACTTCCAGGGCGGTGTTCATGGCGATGATGCCCAGTCTGCGGATGACTTCCGGATTATTGCTGATTTCCTGCGGTCGGAAGATCAGCTTGCCCTTATAGAGTTCAGCTTCTTGATCGAATTGTTCCTTCATTTCCGGGGACGGGGAGATGGCCGTGGTGGAAGCGCATTTTGCCTTGCCGCATTTGAGCATCTCCAGCATGGAATCCTGCACCACTTCTGTGTAGCAGGTCAGATCGTGGAACTCAGAATCCAGCAGTCCGTAGAGTACGGCATTGGCTACGCTGCCTACGCCTGATTGGATGGGCAGAAGGGTATCTGTCAATCTGCCGGCTTCTACTTCGCCCTCTAAAAAACTGATGATGTTCTGGGCGATTTTCCTCGCGTTGTCGTCAATGGCTGCCAGCGG
>UMIU01017580.1_pt1 | contig 12051 bp, 13 predicted proteins | sample 1965871 | NCBI WGS metagenome assembly UMIU01 (sample SAMEA4836132, study PRJEB28245) | human gut metagenome | biome: gut microbiome; material: fecal sample | place: Denmark | collected 2008
AAAAAACACTGTTTCTGTTAAGCAGGCGGGGTCCGGAACCGAGCAGATGCGTAACTGGGCCGAGCCTTGGCGCCTGCAGGCAAAAAAATCAAAAATACCTATTGACAAACTGTTATATCTGTATATACTGTATATATACAGTGAAACAACAAAGGAGGCCAAACTTTGGATATCATTATCAGTAATTCTAGCAGTCAGCCGATCTATGAACAGATCTGCACACAGATCAAGAATCAGATTATTTCAGAAAAGTTGGCAGAAGGGGACGCGCTTCCGTCAATCAGATCACTGGCAAAGGACTTGAAAATCAGTGTCATTACGACGAAGCGTGCCTATGACGAACTTGAGCAAGAGGGGTTCATATATACAGTCGCTGGAAAGGGATGCTTTGTAGCAGAAAGAAACGTGGAACTCATCAGAGAGGGGAATCTCAAGAAAATCGAGCTTCTGATGGAAGAGATTTTAGCGCTGGGAGCGTCATGTAACTTGAGCAGTGATGAACTGATTGAGATGTTTCGATTGATGTCTGCGGGCAACGCGTAGTCAATCGAGCCAGGGCTCTCACAGCATAAAGTCTGCCATACCGCACCTTTCACTTGCGGGACAGACCATCATATGGAGGAATAGTAATGGGATACGAAAATGCGATAGAACTAAAAAATGTGACAAAAGAGTTTAAAGGTTTTAAATTGGACAATATCAGTTTTGATTTGCCGAAAGGCTGTATTTTGGGGCTGGTAGGAGAAAACGGAGCTGGGAAAAGCACAACGATTAACTTGATTATGAACTCCTTGAAGAAAGATAGCGGAGAGATTTCCGTCATGGGAGTTGACAACGATTCCGGAGATTTTGCAGAACTGAAAGAGGATATCGGGGTAGTCCTGGACGAAGCTTATTTTCCTATGGTCATCAACGCTGAAGTAGTCAACAAGATGATGAAAGCGACCTTTACCAGATGGGATGAAGAAGTATTCTTTGGCTATATACACAGGTTTGATCTTCCGCAGAAAAAACCGTTTAAGGAGTTTTCCAGGGGGATGAAGATGAAGCTTGCGATCGCAGTGGCACTGTCTCACGATCCAAAGCTTTTAGTCCTGGATGAAGCGACCAGCGGACTGGATCCCATCGTGAGAGATGAAATCCTTGAAATCTTTTACGATTTTACGAGAGATCCAGAACATTCCGTTCTGATTTCCTCACATATTCTCAGCGATTTAGAGAAACTCTGTGATTATGTGGCATTTATTCATAAAGGAAAGCTGTTGTTTTGCGAGGGAAAAGACGAATTGCTGGAGAAATACGGTGTCATCAGGTGTTCCAGAAGCCAGCTGGCAGATATTCCGTCGGGGGCGGTCAAAGGCAAGCGGATTAGTGACTATGGCGCTGAGTGCCTGGTCGAAAGAAACCTGGTTTCAAACTCCTTCAACATTGAAAAGGCAAGCGTTGAAGACATAATTTTATATATGGTGAAAGGGGATAAATAAAATGAGAGGACTTGTATTGAAAGATTCCTATGTACTGCTGAAGCAAATGAAGCTGTTTGGCGTATTGATGCTGATTATGGCGATGATACCGAACACTTTTACAAGGGGGTTTGCAATCATGTACGCGTCAATGCTGCCAATTACGGCTATGGCCTTTGATGAGCAGGCGAAATGGGATTATTACGCAAATATGATGCCGTACAAAAAAAGGGATATAGCTTTGTCTAAATACGTCATCGGCATGGCGTTCACATTGGTGGTCTGTGTGGTTGAAGTGGTCGCCATTATCGTGACGGCGGCTGTCAAAAATCAATCGTCGGTGCTTATGCAGGAGGAGTTGATGGTTGTGCCTCTTGTAGCCGCTGCAGCCATGATCCTTATGTCTGTCAATCTCCCCATTATCATGAAAATGGGTGCGGAGCGGGGACGGATGGTGTATATCCTGCTTACTGTCTTTGTTGCAGTAGCCGTGGTAGGATCCGTAGAAGTTGACAGCCCCCTTTGGCAGATGGACGAGAATCTGCTCATGATAGGGCTTATGGCGATTGCCATTGCAGCGCTATTGATATCCATGGCGATTTCTGTCAAAGTATACAACAACAAACGCTACTAGTTCCATCTTCCGTTATCAAAGACCCTCCGGGGTCTTTTTGTAATTCTTAAAAATTCTTAATTCTCACGATATCTATATATTTTTTCAGTGATACGGTATAAAATGTATGTGCAAGAGGGAAGAGAAAGGACATTTTTATGGAACAGAACAGAATTTTAATTGTTGATGATGACCCCAATATCAGAGAGGTCTTGTCAGTTTTGCTAGGAAGCGAAGGCTATTCTGTGGACCAGGCGGAAGATGGAGAACAAGCCCTTAAAAAAGTAAATAAAGACAAAAATATAGACTTAGTAATATTGGATATTATGATGCCTGGGATGTCAGGTGTAGAGGTCTGCGCATACATCAGAAAGAAGTCTCCCGTCCCGGTGCTTTTCCTGACAGCAAAGTCACAGGATCAGGACAAGGTAGAAGCCTATACCGAAGGAGGAGACGACTATTTAGTCAAGCCGTTCTCACAGACGGAACTGCTGATGAAGGTCAAATCTTTGCTGCGCCGTTACAAGGAATATCAGGGGAAATCGGCGCCAAAGGCTAAGCCGACCATCGGGGGCAATATTTCCATCGATACAAAGTCCAGATCCGCACTGAAAGGCGATAGGAAGATCGCTTTGACGGACAAAGAATTCGATATTTTGCAGTTCTTTATGGAGCACATCGGGGAAATTGTAGAGAACAAGGATCTTTACGAGGGTGTCTGGGGAGAGAAGTATCTCCCTTCCGCAGGAAACACCATCATGGTACACGTGCTGAACCTGAGAAAGAAACTGGAAGAAGACGTGAACAATCCGAAGATTATCAAAACCGTATGGGGAAAGGGGTATAAGGTTGAATAGAAAAAAACGATTTATTTCTCTCAATCTCAAGATGACCGTAGCGATTCTGGCAGGCATCGTATTGGCATTCTGCATGTATCTCTTCTGCACGTGGTTTGAAACGCATATTACCAATACTTATTATACCAGCGATAAGGCGGTAGAAAAAAACGTGGGGGCTGTTTATGACAGCCTGGAAAGCTACATCAAAAAATACAACGTCGAAGCCACGGACCGAGACGCTCTGACCAATTGGCTGAACGAACAGAAGTATACTTACTTCTTTATATACAATGACGAAACCAATGTTTTTGAGAAAGGCTGGTGGGGCAGTTCCAATTCGGATAATCAGAATGATCCCCTTGCAAATGAAGACGCACCGATAAATAATGATTTAAGCAGCAGCGATATCAAAGGCGACATGGTGACAGAGGATACGTTTCTGACAGATGCCAAAAACCGAATTATTGAGTTTGCAGACGGCAGATATTACGTCTTTATAGACGTGTATAAGGAGCAGCATTTTCATGAGATTATGGTCCTGGTGACCGTGGTGCTCTGTTTTCTCACTTTATTGGCAACAATTCTGATCTACAACAAGAGGACACTGAACCGTATCATTACATTAGCATCTGAAGTACAGCAGGTCAGTGATGGAAAGCTGGACTACGAAATTCACTCCTTCCACAATGATGAAATTGGCACGTTGTCTACGAGTGTGGATAATATGAGAAACTCCATCATTCAAAAACATCAGAACGAAAAAGAAGCCTGGGAGGCAAATACGCAGCTGATTACGGCCATGTCCCACGATATCAGAACGCCCCTCACATCCATGATCGGCTATCTTGATATTATCGAAGGAAAGAAATACAAATCACAGGAGGAACTGGACAAATATATCTCTTCCTGCAGGGATAAGTCTTTTCAGTTGAAGGATCTATCGGATAAATTGTTTCAGTATTTTCTGGTCTTCGGCAATCAGGGCAGTGACAGAACCCTGGAGAGCTATGATGCCGGCATCCTGTTCCAGCAGCTGCTGGCAGAGCACTGTGCAGAGGCAATCAGCTACGAGTACCGGGTAGACTTCCAATATACGATACCGGAGGAAGTCAATGTGATGACAGATATATCCGGCCTGCGGAGACTCTTCGACAATGTATTCTCTAACATTATGAAATACGGCGACAAAAGAGAAGACATTCGCGTGGAAGCCGCGCTCAACGGGACAATTGTCAAAATTGTCGTTGAAAATCATATTCTGGAGCAGGCGAAGAAGGTCGAGAGCACGCGCATCGGCTTGAAGACCTGTGAACGAATCTGCAGCGATTTGCAGGGAACATTCCGCTATACGGAGGATGAACATATCTTTACGGTAGAGGTCACTTTTCCCATAGCGATAGAAACAAAAGACAACATTGAAGTAAGGAAAGAAAGAGAGGACCAATAATTGAAGAAGAAGGTATTTGTTCTTGCAGTGACGGCTGCTTTACTGCTGGCATTGACTGCCTGTGGAAATCAGAATGATTCTGTAAAGTGCGTGAAGGCGGTGGAAGCGGCTTTGGAAAAGGTCGAGTCCGCAGACGTCGATACGACAGTCAACTATGATGAAGATGCATATGGCGAGAATTTTGAGAGACTATATAATTTTCCAATGGATCAAGTTGACGACGGCGTCATCGCTTATGCCGCCAGCGGAGGCAGTGCTGATGAAATTTCGGCTGTCCACGTAGCAGACAGCAATGACGTTAGCAGTGTGAAGAAATATATGGAAGCCAGGTTGGAGAAGCGGTTACAGGATTTCCAGAATTATAAGCCGGAGGAAGTCTCTAAGATCGAAAACGGCAAAGTCGTCGTGCAGCAGCAATATGTAATACTAGTTATTTCAAACAAAAGTGACGACATCGTTACTGCAATGAGAGAGGTATTGAGTTAAAAGGGAGCAGGATATGGAGAAGAAGAGCAAGGTATTTATCATCGTTTGTATTGCAATGCAATTGATTTTGATCGTGGGGGTAGCCGCTTTGTTTATACAGAACACAAAACTGGCAGAAACCGTAAAACAGTATGTGGCATCCAATGGAGATATCCACGATATCTACGACGACAGCGCAGTGGTAGAGGCCTATCAATCAGGCAAAGAGGATGGACTCGATGAACAGGACAAATACGTTTTGAAAAAAGCCAAGGAGGTCATCAAAGAAAATATCAAAGACGGCATGACGGACTATGAAAAAGAAAAAGCGATCTACGACTGGCAGGTAGCGTATGTGGCTTATAACGATCAAAATCTGGCGCCGATTTCAGCAGGTGATCAATACAGCCACTTGCCTTATGGCGTTCTCAAATATCACCAGGCGATCTGTGTAGGAAATGCGACAACCTTCAAACTGTTTATGGATCTGCTGGGCATCGAAAACCAAATCATCCATTCTACGGAAGACGGAGAACATGCTTGGAATTTAGTAAAGCTGGACGGGGACTGGTATCACAGTGACGTGACCTTTGACGGAGGAGCCAACGGAAAGCCGGCCTACACCAGTTTTAATGTGCCTGACAGTGTGAAGGATGATGGAAGCTATCCATGGAATCACGAGGTGATTCCGGCAGCCGATGGCACGAAATATTGTTATCTTGCCAATGAAGCAAAAGAATTGAAGGACATTTATGCACTGCCAAAATACATAAAACAGCAACTGGACAAAGGTTCGAAAACGATCACCTTCACATTGAAAGATTCTACAGGCTATACCCAGAGTGTGGCTGATTATATCACGTCGGCTCTTGCTACCGGGGACGGGGACATGTATACGAATCCGACACTGCCCATTGGCTCTAAAAACGTCTATGTGATTTCAGTAGAGAACTACGACGATCAGAATGCCGATGAGGCGAGTCAGAAAATCATAAAGAAACTACAGGAGATTATCGATGGTCTTCAGTAGCACTGTATTTTTATTCAGTTTTCTGCCTGCCGTTTTGCTGGTCTACTATCTGTGCCCCAGGTCATGGCGCAATGGATTACTGCTGGCGGCGAGCTTGATTTTCTACGGCTGGGGAGAACCGAGATACATGATTGTCATGGTGCTGTCCATTCTATTCAACTATGGATGCGGTCTGGCAGTCGATGGTATAAAAAACAAGCATAAGTCAGCGCGGCTTATGCTTGCTTTATCAGTGGCGGGAAATCTTTTTCTTCTGGGATACTTCAAGTATACGGACTTTTTTATTGAGAATATCAATAAATTGGCGGGGACTTCGATTGGGCTTCTGCAGCTGACACTGCCTATCGGCATTTCCTTCTATACCTTTCAAGCGATGTCTTATGTGATCGACGTCTATCGGGGAAAGGCGCATCCGCAGAGAAACTTATTGGATTTTGCGGCATATATCACACTGTTCCCCCAGCTTATCGCCGGGCCTATCGTTCGATATGTGACCATAGAAGAACAGCTGCAATCCCGTCACTACAGCCTTGCCCAGGGGGCGGAAGGGATACGCAGATTTATCATCGGCCTGGGCAAAAAGGTACTTCTGGCAAACCAGGCCGGCCTGCTCTGGACGGAGATTTCCTCCATGGATCTGAACCATCTGCCTGCATTGACGGCATGGCTGGGAGCGATTGCTTTTACCTTCCAGATTTACTTTGACTTTTCCGGCTATTCGGATATGGCGATTGGTCTGGGAAAGCTGCTGGGTTTTGATTTTTTGGAAAACTTCAATTATCCGTATGTTTCTAAAAGCATCACGGAGTTCTGGCGGAGGTGGCATATTTCTCTCAGCACTTGGTTTAAAGAGTATCTCTATATTCCTCTCGGTGGGAATAAGAAAGGTCTCCTGCGTCAATGCGTCAATATCCTGTTTGTATGGGCTTTGACGGGTTTCTGGCACGGCGCCAGCTGGAACTTTCTCTGGTGGGGGCTTTATTTTGGCGTGCTCTTGATTTTGGAAAAAGTATGGCTGCTGAAATACCTGGAAAAAGTGCCCGGCTGGCTGCAGCATCTTTATGCGCTGCTGTTCATCGTCTTGGGCTGGGTGATCTTTGCGGAGACATCGGGGATGTCTTTTATTGCTTATCTTCGGTCCATGTTGGGCGGCGGGGGACTGGCGGATCAGAGATCCCTTTACTTTTTGATGACCGGGGGAGTCAGCCTCTGTATCATGGCGCTGGCATCTACGGGGCTGCCCAAACGATTTGCCGGGCGATGCCTGAACTGGCTGGAAGGGAAGCCGATCATTTATGTGACAGTAAAGAATCTCTATTTCTTATTGGTTCTCTTTCTGTCAACGGCATTTCTCGTAAGTGATACATATAACCCGTTTCTCTATTTCAGGTTTTAGGAGGCAGCGTCATGAAGAAAATAGACAATCTGATCACAGTGCTGATGTTCGTGATATTCTTACTGGCGCTCAGTGTTGGAGGATGGATTCTGAAGGACAAGGATTTTTCTGCCAACGAAAACCGGGTTTTACAGCAAAGACCGCAGGTGTCGGCGGAGGCTCTTTTATCGGGAGACTTTGAAGAGGAATTCCAAAGATATCAAGACGACCAGTTCCCCTTCCGCGACAGTTGGATTACCTTGAAGACTGCGGCCAAGCTGGCTTTGCTGAGCAGAGATTTAAATGGCGTATACCTGGGTAAGGACGGCTATCTGATTGAGAAGATATCAGAAGAAGACGCGGATCATGAACAGTTTATTTCCAACCTGCAGGCGGTCAGAAGTTTTTGTGAAAAGCTGCCGAAGGGGCTTTCGAAGTCTGTGCTCCTGGTGCCGACGACGGCTGCGATTATGAAGGAGAAACTGCCTGCGGGGGCGGTACCCTTTGACGAAGCTTCTTACGCCAGAGAAGCGGCAGAACAATTGAAAGCTGTCAGCTATGTGGATCTGTACGACGATTTTGACAGAGAGAAAGACAGACAGCTTTACTATAAGACCGACCACCACTGGACCACGGAGGGGGCGATGCTGGCTTATGACGTGTGGAGGCAGTCCATGGGGCAGCCTGGCGGGGCTTTTGATCAGCAGGAAAAGACGATGCTGTCTGATGATTTTCAAGGCAGTCTCTACTCTAAGGTGCTGTGGGACGATGGAACCCGGGACCAGGTGAACGCTTATCTGGGGAAACGCCAGATGCATAGCCGCGTCATTGCCGACGGTCAGAACATTGGCGGCATGTATCAAAAGCAGTTTCTCAGCGAGAAAGATAAATATGCGGTGTTTTTTGGCGGGAACTACGGGAGAACAGAGGTGGATACGGGCAATCAGACCGGGAAGCATCTTCTCATCATCAAAGACTCTTTCGCAAACGCCTTCGCGCCGCTTGCTGCGGAGGATTTTGACAGGATCTGTCTGGTCGATCTCAGATACTTCAGCGGAAATCTGGACGATTATGTGAAGCGGAATCATATCACCGACGTGCTGATTTTGTACAGCATGTCAGATATGATAAAGGACAAGAATATATCTGTGCTGAGGAGCGGAGGGAACATTCTCTCTTAAATAAAGCGGCAATGAAAAACTGCCCCTGTTGAGGGCAGTTTTGTGTTATCTATGTCTGATTATATCTGACTCGTATAAGGTTTATCAAAGTTGATGACGACGAAGTAGTTTTCATCCTCGGCTTTGACGGCTTTCTGAAATGCATCGTGGATTTCTTTGAATGACAGCTTGCAGTCAGAAGCTACCACGGCATCAAAGATGACGTTGGTATGGGTTGGTCCGGCAACGATTCGCAAATCGTGAATATTAGAAACCCCGTCGATTTGGGCAGCAACTTCGCCAGTCAGCTGCACCATTTTTTTGACCACTGGATCGTTGGTCCTGACCGGGTCCAGATGGCCGGTAATTTCGATGTGCAGTTTTTTTGCCATCTCTCTTTCGATATTGTCGATCATGTCGTGGCTTTCCATCATGTCGGCATCAGCGTCGACTTCGATATGGATGGAGGCAAAAATTCTGCCGGGTCCGTAGTTGTGCACGACCAGATCGTGAATACCGAGAACGCCGTCATAGGACAGAGCCATTTCGCTGATGGAGTTTACCAGTTCAGGGTCGGGAGCTTCTCCCAGCAGAGGGCTCATGGTTTCCTTGACCAGGCTGATACCAGACCAGATGATGAACAGCGCGACCAGGCAGCCCATGTAACCGTCAATCTGCAGATCGGTCAGCTTACCGACGACGATGCTGATCAGTACAACTGTAGTAGCAATCACATCGTTTCGGCTATCGGTGCCAGTGGCTGTCAGGGTGAGGGAGTTGATTCTCTTGCCAATGTTGATGTTAAACAGCGCCTGCCATATTTTGATGGCAATAGCCAGCAAAAGCACGACGATGATAGACCAGCTGAATTCCAGCGGCGAGGGGTGCATGATTTTGTCAGCGGATGATTTGATCAGCTCAATACCGACGACTACGATGAGCACGGAAACGATCATGCCGGAAATGTATTCGATTCTGGCGTGGCCGTATGGATGTTCTTTGTCCTCGGGCATAGAAGACAGCTTGAATCCTGCCAGTGTGATGATGGAAGAAGAGGCGTCGGCTAAGTTGTTGATTCCATCAGCGATGATGGCAATGCTGCCAGCGATGACGCCTACGAGGATTTTGGCGGCGCAGAGCACTACATTTGACAGGATACCTACGATACCGGCAAATTTCCCATAACGTTCACGGACTTCGGGGTCTTTTGTATTCTCGTAGTCCTTGACAAATATCCGGCAGAGGAAATTATTCATTTCTCATTGCCTCTTCCATCGCTTTGATCAATTGGTCGGGACATGATGTAGATTTGAACCCGCATTTGATGCCGGAAAGTTTTTCCCTGATTTCCTCATATGTTCTTCCTTCAACTAAGGCGCTGATGCCCTGGAGGTTTCCGTTGCAGCCTCCGTGAAAAACGGCGTTTTTCAGGACATTTCCCTCCATATCAACGTCGATAAATACGGAACAAGTACCTTTCGTCTTATATCTGTAAGCCATGTTCACTATGTCTCCTTTCTTTTTTTCAAACAATACCAGTATAACACAAAAAACACACAATATGAAAAGAAAAATGATTTGAATTCGAGGTTGCTGCGGTGTATAATAGCTTATCGTTATTTGGGATACTGATTATGGAGGGTCAAATGGGAAACAAAGAAATACCAAGGATCAGCGGGACCTTGCGCGCCAAATCACTGCAGATACCAGAAGTCATCTGGCAGGCAAAGGGCATCGTTGTCATGGGGCGAAGAATGAAATCCGTCCTGTTTTCAACAGATATTGCAATTATCCGAAACTGCAACGCAGACGCGGTTTTGGCAGTTTATCCGTTTACACCACAGCAGATTATTTCGCAGTCGATTATCAATGCCTCGTCGATTCCGGTTTTGGTCGGTGTCGGCGGAGGCATGACCAACGGTTTTCGTTCTGCTCTGATTGCCAAGGATGCGGAAGCCCAGGGGGCTTTTGGTGTCGTGGTCAATGCCCCGATGAGCAACGAGAACATCGCCTTGATTAATAAGGTGATCGACATTCCGATTATTGCAACGGTCATCAATGGTAATGTGGACATCGACGCAAGGCTTGCGGCAGGGGTGTCGATTTTGAATGTTTCGGCGGCATCAAAGACAGCGCAGCTGGTACGGGATATCAGGGCGGAATATCCTAAGATACCGATTATAGCAACCGGCGGTCCGACGGATGAGACGATTTTAGAAACCATCAGCGCTGGCGCCAATACGATCAGTTACACGCCGCCATCGACAGCAGAAATCTTTGGGGACGTTATGGATTCCTACCGCGCTTCTTCTGAAGGTGTGGCAAGTCCGCCAGAAGAAGACGAGCTGCTGATCAACATGCTGGAGTTATTGTAGCAGACTTGAGAAGGAGTGTTTATAATGAAGGAACGGTTGATAGAGGCGCTGAAACAGATAGATGCTGCAAAGCTGGCCTCAGATATGATTAAGATTCCCAGTTATTCTTTTATGGAGAAGCAGGAAAAAGAAATCGCAGAATACATTTACAGCGTTTTTCAGCAGGAAGGCATTGAGAGCCAGCTGGTGGAAATCAAGCCGGGCAGATATAATGTATACGGCAGAATTGCAGGCAGCGGCAAAGGCAGATCTCTGATGCTGTCAGGCCACATTGATACGGTGCCTGCTTACGATATGGAGGACGCCTTCAGCGGGCGCATTGCAGATGGAAAGGTCTATGGAAGAGGGGCCTGCGACATGAAAGGACCCGTAGCGGCGATGATGGCCGCGCTTATCGCTTTCCATCGTGCAGAGATTGCTTTGCCTGGAGACATTGTGTTTGCCGGTCTGGCAGATGAAGAGGAGCAGGGCAGAGGGGTAGAATATCTGGTCAGCAACGGACCAGTCTGTGACGGCACGATTATGGGGGAACCGACGGACATGAAAATTGCCATCGGCCACAAAGGCTTGGAGTGGATTGACGTGAAGGTCAAAGGACACAAGGTTCACGGCGGAGACAAGGAACATGGTATCAATGCCATCGAAATGGCTGCCCGTTTTATCAACCGAATTTATGAGGAATATGTGCCGCTGCTGAACACAAGAGCATATCCGGTGCTCGGCGCGCCGACAATCAACATCGGACGTATTGAGGGCGGCGACCAGCCCAGCACAGTGGCAGGCGAATGCCTGGTCAAGCTGGATCGGCGCTGTGTCCCGACGGAAACCATTGCGCAGGTGTACGAAGAACTCAATCAGATCTGTGACAGGCTGCACCAAGAGGATCCTCGATTTCAGGCAGAGGTCAGGGATGTCTTTGCAGGTGAGAATCTGCTGCCTCACGTTCCATTCTGCATTGAGCAGGACGACCCGCTGGTCACATCTGTGCAGTCGGCTATGGAGCAGACGCGATGGAATGGGGAAGTCACTGCTTTTCCTGCCTGGAGCGATGCAGGTGCCATCAGCAGTGTCACCGACAGCAAGTGTATCGTCATGGGGCCGGGAGACCTGAGCGTCGCCCACTCCATCCACGAGTACATCAAAGTGGAAGATATTGAAACGGCGGCTTTGGTTTACGGTTTGACGGCCATAGACTATTGCAGATAGAGGGCGGATACCGGCGGCATTGCTGGCCTGCGGGATCACATGGTCTCCTGGCGGCATCAAATGGCTTGCGGCGGCATT
>UMIU01033170.1_pt1 | contig 12000 bp, 15 predicted proteins | sample 1965871 | NCBI WGS metagenome assembly UMIU01 (sample SAMEA4836132, study PRJEB28245) | human gut metagenome | biome: gut microbiome; material: fecal sample | place: Denmark | collected 2008
TCCATGGATTACTCGGTCTTAGTGCAACAACCCCTATTGTGTTCCTGATCAGTCTTCGTAGAGGAAGCTGATATAATCGTACATCTTCTTGAAGTCGATCTGGCACTGGCCGTCCAGAATGGATACGGTAACGTTGTCTTCGAAGCCGCAGATGAGCGGATAGTCCTCGTGCTCGAAGTCGTAGATGGAGACGACCTTCTTGTCAGGGTCGATCATCCAGTATTCCCGTACACCGGCATTCATGTACTTGCTCAGCTTGACGATCATGTCCTTCTTCTTGGTGGAAGGAGACAGGACTTCCAGGACGAAATCAGGTGCGCCGTAGACGCAGCGATTGATGACCTTGTCCCGGTCGCAGACCACGATGACGTCCGGTTCGACCATGGTCTTGTCGTCACAGTCCAGCTGCACACCGATGGGAGAAATCATCGGAAGACAGTCGCCTTGCTCCTTGGCGACGTGATTAAATAACTGAGCGTAAATATACCCGGCAATCAGCTGATGGGCGGAAGCGGGTGCAGTCATGTTGTAAATGACGCCGTCGATCAGCTCGATGCGGTAGTCCTCTGGAAAGGCATGGTAATCTTCCAGGGTGTAGTCGCCTTGTTTCTTGGTCAGGTAGGGGGCGGTGCTTTCGTTGACGAAGCACTTGCCCGTGATGGAAGACGGTTCCCCCAGAACCTGTTCCAAAGCCTGCAGTGTAGCATAGCGGGGATAACTGGTTTCTCCACTGAAAATCTTCTGTACCGTGCCGAGGGGGACGCCGGAAAGCTCAGCCACCTTGGCGTTGGAATAGCCCAGTTCTCTCTTGCGGCGCTTCATTTCTTGTATGGTCATGATGACACGCTCCTTTCGGGTAGAATGCGGTTTGAAATATATCCTGAATTTATCTTATTATACCACAATTGAAACCGAAATGCAACCGTAATAATGAAAAATATGTTTAAATTCGGATGTATATAAAATATTTTGATTTGTTTTGACCATGGCGCCCCGCCAGCTGTATATATAGTGAACGCATGAAGGAGTGTGATAGGATGAATACCAGGGAATTTGAAGAGAAGTACGACCAGTACAAGACCGTCATTTACCGCATCGCCTTTACCTATTTGAAAAATAATGAGGAGTGTGAAGATGCGATGCAGGAGGTCTTTCTGAAGCTGCTCCTGTCGGCGCCGGAATTTGAAAGCGCTGAGCACGAGAAGCGGTGGCTGATCAGGGTCACGGTCAATTATTGCAAGAACAACCTGAAGCTATTTTGGAATTCGCGCAGAGGCGCCATGGAAGAGATCGAGCAGCTACCTGCCGATGCCGAAGAAAAAGCGATTTTGGAAGAAATTCTGAATTTGCCAGACAAGTTCAAAATCGTCATCTATCTGTATTATGTGGAAGGATATAAGTGTACAGAGATTGCAGAGATTTTGGACATGAAGGAGTCCGCCGTCAAAATGCGGCTGAAAAAGGGGCGGGAATTGTTGAAAATCCAATGGGAGAAAGGGGAGGTGTTCGCATGAATGAGAACAGAATCAAAGATGCGTTCGAAACCATGAATACCACAGAAGAGATGGATCAGAGAATCCTTGCGGCAGTTGCGAGCGGCCAGGAGACGCAGATGGGGCGGCCGCGGAAAAGGAGCCGGAGGTTTTATCACCGCCTGGCGCTGGCAGCAGCCTTGATGCTGACCATATTCACCGTATTTCAGATCCCCCAGGTGGCCACCTATGCGGAGACCATTGTGAAGACCTTTACTAATGTATTTCGTGTACAGGGCGAGGAGATAAAGACAGAGGGAAAATTCCTGGAATTGGATGAAGATGCAGGCAATGAAATGGAGAAATATGACACGTTGCATCAGGTAGAAGAGAAAATCAATATCAAATTACTAAAATATGATAAAGGTTATGAGAAGAATCTGGCGTGGCAGTATTCTCCTTGGACGGATTACTCTGGAGGAAAACCTGGCGATGAAATCTTTGGCGTACATGTAACCAATGACTACTATATTCTAGGGGATTTAAAGAACGTAAAAATTAATTCCTATAAGGAACCGTCGACTGTGAACAGTATCGTATACGAGAAAGGAAAAGCTTTCGGAACCCCAATCCGTTGTCAGATTATCATTTATACTTCCGAGTATTATGAGGCTAGAGACGGAGATGCAGGTATGGAAAACGGCATTTTAGACTATGACAGCATCATAGATAAGGAGACGGCGACTACCTATCAGTGTAAGAATCTGGGTACCGAAGTGATTTTATACGAGATAGTAACGGATGGTCCAGCTGCCTGGGAGCAAGTGGAAGGCTTCCCAGTTACTTATATGATATTATCCTACGATGGAATCACTTATGAGTTCTGCGGACAGGTCAGTAAAGACACCATGAAGGAAATCGCAGAGAACCTACATTATTAATAGCCATTACCCACTAAAGAGCGCCCGTTGATTGCGGGTGCTTTTTATTAAGTTCTTGATGCACGTGTAAATACGTGTTAAAATATATAAAAGATGAAACATCTGCGTTGACAGGACTCATGAATCGCATATTAAAGGATGCGGGGTTAAAATAGGAAGTGACGAATTGTATAAGGAGGTACCTATGAAATACGTATACCCGGCTGTGTTTGCCAAAGAGGAGGACGGAAAATACTCAATTCATTTTCCTGATATTGAAAGCTGCTATACCTGTGGCGATAATCTGTCTGACAGTCTGAAAATGGCGCAGGATGTGCTGGCCTTCACACTTTATGATTACGAAAAAGAAGGTCGTGAGATTCCTACGGCCAGCGATCTAAAGAGCATTGATGTAGCGGAGGATGAATTCGTCAATTACATTACCTGCGACACGATAGAATATCGCAAACGGCATAACAACAAAGCCGTCAAGAAGACTTTGACCATTCCACAGTGGCTCAATGAGGAAGCTTCTGCCAAGGGCGTCAACTTCTCGGCGGTGCTTCAGGACGCACTGCGAGACTACCTGGATATTTAGCAGGTTTGTGACAGCAAAGGCATAAAACTGCGCTACGATACTTTTGTGCTTTTGAAGATTTTTTTGGTTATTTGACCTAAAAACCAGCTTCGCAGCCGTCATTTACGGCAGCTCAACATGGACAAACTGGGATATTTCTGATAGAAAAGGGCTTCGTGGTTATTTCTTTCGATCTACAGGCAGGGCATGAGCGGAAATAGCAATCAAAAAATTACCATAAAAAGAAAAACTAGTGGAATTTTCCTCTGTGCCTCGTCTTTTGCAAAGGGTGTTTTAGGTCAAGTCACCAAAATCAATGGAAATAGCACAAAACTATCGTGAGAGCGGATTCCGGGCTGGACTGCCTGGCCAACATCCATCTGCCGCAGGCCTCTTTGCCGGTTTTCCCCTCTGTCCATAACGAAAAAATTATGCTACAATAAACAAAACAATATCGCCGCACGATGAGGAGACGAGACCATGGATACAAAACCGAATTTACATAATGATCGTACAAAAGAGCAGGAACTTTATGCGCCAGAGGGATATATCAGGCCCGGCGTCCAAACAAGACAAGGGATGCAAGCCGGCCGAGCTTCCCAAACCAGGCAGGCAGCCCAAGTCAGCCAAGAGGTGCAAGTCAGCCAAGAGGTGCAAGCCAGCCAAGTCGTCCAACCGAACCCAGATGTTCTCCCCGCCCCAGCCGCTCAAGCCAGTGCCACCGCCGCCACGGTAATCAAATCCGAACAGGGCGGGTCCACCATCGTGGATTTTGACTACGACAAGTATGCCGATGTGGAGAGGAAGGCCACCCATACCAATGCCATTGCCGGGCTGACTTTTGGGATTTTGTCCCTGGTGGTGTTCTGGTTCAGCAAACTCTTTGCCATCATGCTGAGCATTGCAGGCATCGTCCTTTCCCTCAAGGGCAGGTCGGAGCCGGGAGGAAAGGGCATAGCTACAGGGGGACTGGTCTGTTCTATCATCGGCCTGGCAGTGTCTGTTTTGTTCCTCATATGGACCGTTATCTTTTTTGTCACCTTCATTGATCAAGTGAGTTCGATACGGCAATGGTAATCATTATTTCCCCGGCAAAGAAGATGAACGTCAACACGGACATTTTTTCCTGCAGGAATCTGCCGTGTTTTATCGAGGATGCGAACAAGCTGCTGGACTGTCTGAGGGGGCTTACTTACGAAGAAGCGAAGGCGGTGTGGAACTGCAGCGACAAGCTTGCGGCGCTGAACTACGACCGGATTCAGACCATGGATCTGGAACGAAATTTGACTCCAGCAATCTTGTCCTACGAGGGCATCCAGTATCAGTACATGGCGCCGGGAGTTTTCACGACAGAGGCTTACGAATACATCGAGGAACACCTTCGCGTTTTGTCCGGGTTCTACGGAATCCTTAGGCCCTTTGACGGGGTCACACCTTACCGTCTGGAGATGCAGGCGAAGCTGGGGTGCGCAGAGATCGACTCCCTGTACGACTTCTGGGGAGGGCGTATTGCGTCAAAGCTCTTCGAGGAGGTGGACACGGTTCTGAACCTGGCGTCAAAGGAGTACAGTAAATGCATCTCCGATTACCTGCCGAAGGATAAGAGGATGATCACCTGCGTCTTTGGGGAATTGATCGAAAGAAAGGTCAAAGAAAAGGGCACCATGGTCAAAATGGCCCGCGGGGAGATGGTCCGGTACATGGCGGAAAACCAGATCGAGGACATAGAAAAAATCAAAGACTTCGACCGGCTGGGTTATGCCTATGCAGAGACGCGGTCGGATCAGGATACCTATGTATTTTTGAAGTGACTCGTAGGCTGTAGCAAAGCTTAATCATGAATTTTTGTCTTGCTCTAATTTTCGGAATTTTTTACGTCAGTATCATAAAGAATTACATAAGCGGTAAACCAATTCTGTTTATGCGTGATTTTGAATTCCCCGTTGTATTTTGCTATCGTAGCACGTACATTTTTAAGCCCGATACCGTGAATGGATTTATCTTGTTTCTTGGTGAGAAGCTTATCACTGGAAGAAAGAATCACTCCGTCGAATGTATTTGAAATTTTGATATGTAGTTGTTTTCTATCATACTTGAGCTTTATCGACAACTGCTTTTCTTCAGAAAGTGGGAGTGTTGATACTGCTTCGAGTGCATTGTCAATGAGATTCCCTAAAATAATCGTCAAATCAAAGGGGGCAATGTTCATTTTCGCAGGGATTTCCGCATGATATTCTAGATGGATATTTGCGGTATCTGCATTGTGAAGTTTATAGTTGAGCAGGCTGTCAATACTGCGGTTTCCGGTATTAGAAAATATTTTATGTGTATCCAGTTCTGAGTAAATGGTGGAAAGATACTCTTTTGCGTGATCACAGTCCTGCTCGCTAAGATAGTCTGATAATATCACCAGATGATTTTTCAAGTCATGGCGAAGACTCTTAAAAGCGTTCTCTGATGCCTGAATGATTTGCATTTGGTTTTCATAATACTGATTTTGATAAGACATCAACTTTACCTCTGTACCCAGCTTTTTAAAATCATGTGAAAAGATTGCAACGATATTGATTGTTATGAGCGAGATAATGCTGATGAAAAAAAGAAAATCAAAATCTCTGGCTGTCCGTACTAAGGAAATAAAAAGTAGAAATATAATGCTCAAAGGGCTCAGAAAAGTGATAATCCACTGTGGCATGATGAGCGGCTTGCGCAGACGCAGGGTTTGTATGAGCGTTATGGAAATAACAAAGACATAGAAAAAGGCACATTCCAAAGCGATTCCGATAACAGAACTAATTCGTGCAGGATTGAACAGGAGCAAGTTGTATTTTCCAGAAAAGAAAACCAACATAAAATGAATTGCATTCACCGTGAAATAGAGCAAAAATACAGTTAAAATTTTTTGGGTTAATCGTCCATCATAGAGCATAGAGATCAAAACGAGCAAAACGAAGCCTAAGAGCAGATTAAATTTTAGGTCAACAATGAAAAATTCTAAGACAATTGTTATAGAAAAATATATCGCATAACAAAATAGTTCGGCATTACGGGAGAATATCGTTTCTGCGAAAAAAAGACTAAAATATTTTCTTGTCAATACAATGAATATGGCACTTCCAACAATAAAGCTAAGATAGTAAAAAAATTCCATGATCTATTCCTCTTCTAATAATGCAAATCGGCATTTTGCAAATGAATCTTGATATGCCTTCCCTACATTGATTTTCTGTCCGCTATACATGGTAACATCATGACGGGAAAATTCAGTAACGTGATTAAGATTAATAATATAAGATCTATGTATTTGGCAGAAAAACTCAGGAATGACAGTCAAAACATCCGATAATCTGCCATAATATGAATATTGTGCAGATTTCGTAACAATGTTGACTTTTCGATCGTCGCTTTCGAAATAAAGAATTTCCCTGTAGGGAAGATTCTTTTTTTCGCGGTTGTAGGAAAAAGAAAAATAAGGGTTTTTGATATTTTTCCTCTTTAGAGCAAGGTTAAGAACTTTCTCCAATTCTGTTTTTTTCAGCGGTTTTGCAATGAATGCAAGGGGGTGAAACTCAAAAAGGGTGCGATCATACTGGGTTGTACAAGATACATAGACGATTTCGGTGTCGATATCGTCTATGTCTTTTCGAATTTTATTGCTAACGTCAATTCCATTCATTTCGGTCATTTCTATATCTAAAAAAATTAAATCAAATCGGTTCCCATGATCCAGATACTCAGATAAAGACTCGCCTCTATAAAATATTGATGTGTCAATAGGCTGTCCGGTTTCTTTCGAGAATGCGAGAACTATTTTTTCTATAATGCTGCACATAGCTTTCTCATCATCGCAGATTGCAATTTTAAGCATTACTTACTCCTCCCGAGCACAACAGGTATATATATAATTATATCATAGGAACTTACAAACATCGACAAAAATTTTCACTGCATCAAAATCGGTTTCTACATCATTTTTCGGCACAGGAGAAATTAATGTGTATAATGAGGGCATGAGAGAAGTTTTGGAGCGGAGAAAGGAGAAAATTATGCTGAGTAAAAGAAGGCTTGCCACTATAATACTGGCAATGATGACTATCTTAGCGACGGTCATCCCAGTATTTGCAGGCGAAGACGCGATTGGGTACAGTTTTAACCTAAAGTCTGGCTATGGAAAATCATATTCCGCTGGGCGCTATCGTGAAACTACAGATCCTCTCAACCAATGGAAGGTTAGAATGACTTATCATTCAAGAGGAACTGACAAAAAGGCAACTTTTTGGCTAGCTAGGACGGGAGATAAAGCTGTTGTTTCCGGGAAGGATACGATAGGCGTCAGTAACATTAATCGCTATTACATCGCCTATGCTGGTGCGGCAAAAGCAACAGTAAGCTTAGGCTGTGAGAACGGTGCAAACACTACGGCTACAGTATCAGGCTACTGGGATGAGGAAATCGGAAAGCATTATGATTTTGGACGGTCATTAGCAGAGTAAATAATTCTCATAATGACCATTAAAAGGAAAGGAGCAGATTATGACTGCGTTAAAGAAAAGAGGCATTTTGTACCTCATGGTCGCAGTAACTGTATTTTCAGTATGGATTCCTGCATTTGCGTCGGATGATAATTGGGGTTATAAGTTCAGCTTGAAAACGGATAACTGGAACTCCTATTCTGATGGCAGATATCGTCAGACCACCAATACTGCAAATCCATGGAAGGTAGAAATGACCTATCATTCGAGAGGGAAAACTGCGTATGCAACTTATTGGTTAGCTCGTACTGGAGATAAAGAGCAAGTATCTAGTACGCGCGATGTTACTTGTAAGACAGGTCCGTTGAAAACTGCAGCTTGGGCAGGTGCAAGTATGGTTACCGTCAGCCTTGGAGCGGAGAATTATGCAAACCAGACTGCCGATGTTTCAGGCTTTTGGGAGGAGGAAACATTTTAACTTGTTCCCAAGAAATGAATTAGATATAACACTATCTCCAAAACTTCATAAGTTTACGGGCTATGGATTTACTCCTTCATTAATGCCTTGACGCTATACAGCCCGCTATTTACCTCCTGAGGTTTTGCGATATGTCTGCGACCTACAAGAGGAGTATAACATGAAAAAAGACGAAAGGAAGATGGGGTTATGAAATTTTCTGTTTATATAGAGAGAATCCTCCGCGACAAGATTAAATTAGCCTTTATCATTTTTTTATTTCTCATTCCATTGCTGGACATTGGTCAGATATTACGGGACCTGTATTTTGCCTGGGGACAAGGCTGGGAAGCAGAGCCGCCAGAGCCAAGGTACGCAGCCTTTTCTGCGTTGTATACGGTAGGAACCAATCATATGCTGCATAAGATTATGTTCTGGTTTTTACCAATTTATTTATTGATTATAGTAGGTGAGGATAGCTTAGAGGATCAGGATGTAGGTTATAGTATCATCCTAAAATCTCGTATGAGCAGAAAGCAATACATAGTCGGGAAAGCGAAAAACTCATTCCTTTTGTCGTTTTTAATTGTATTCATGTCTTTGATGCTGAACTATATTTTGTTGCAGCTGATCTTTGATCAAGGAGGCCATATTGGTCAAAGCATTGAAGGTGCGCCTGATGACCAAATATACGTAATAGGGTATTATCATCCGGTCGCTGCAAATTTAGCGAACATTCTGATGACGGCAATATTGAGTGGGCTAATCGGTCTGATTGGTACAGCCCTTGCGATGTGTCTTCATGATCGGAAAATTGTTTATGGCATTACTTTTTTGTTATGGTTCACTTTTGTATTGCTTGACGACGGATTGATGATCATCTTACACCCCTTTAGCACCTTGACCATTGACAAATATATCGCCGCGTTTCTGTTTATGGTTATCGGATACTCTGCGATTGCGATGACTGCGTTGATTGCGGAGGTGAGGTCGGATGAAGTATAGAAAGCTGCTAATAGGATTGGTTTTGTGGGAAGGATTTGTCTGGTTTGGCTATAACGGACATTTATTTCGACCACAGATATGGGTTCTTTTCGATGAGAAAACAATTTACGAAGGACACTATTTGGGCGGTGCATATTTTAATACGGGAAACTACATGCTGGTTTTGGCGATTACCTCAGTGATAGCCATAGAGTATTGCACAAAAGGCGAGGGAGTCCAAATGCTGGTGCGTCACCGCAGCCGAAGTGACTTCGTCTGCAAACGATTGCAGACACTGGTTATTGTAAGCATCATGTATACAATTATTCACTTTGCTATGGGCTACGCCCTTTCACTTCATATTTTTCAGGCGGAGTATGTTTTGAATGAAAGAACGGGCCTGTTTTATGCAGTTTCGGCACCTACGCTGTTGTTATTCTTTCTCAGAGTGAACATCGTATATATTTTGTTGCGGGACTTCATCAATAGAAGAATTTTAGCTATTGCGGGAATTCTTGGAATCTCCCTCCTGGAGCTTTTTGTTGGATATTACGTATTCGATGACAACTGGTTTCCGTGTAAGGATTTAGATATTGGAGCGCTCGCCTATTTAGGCCGTCTGGGTGACATAGGGTTTGCACTTGTGATTATCAGACAAGTGGGATTGACAGTCATCGCTGCAATCATATCACATAAGTGGTTTGAACATAAGGATGTGATGCAAATTGAAAATTGAAAAGATAAGTTGGGTACTGGCATTGGGCGCCATCATATTGCAGTGGTACTTTATGTACACTTCGGATTTTTTGGAGATAGAACTGCCGTTTTCAACAGGGCTTTTGACTGCGGACATGGCAGGAGGAAATGTGACAATGATTTTGTTTTCGATTATTCCAATCCCGTTTATACTATGGCTGTTTTCTGGAACGATAACTTCGGTTATCAGTGGCTATGGAAAATTGTACATCATCAGGGACTATAGCAAAAGCAAAATGCTGATCAAAGAGGTCGGCAAAATGTTAATTGTAGTGATGGTCATTTGCTCTTTTACATGGACTTTGTTTCAACTTCTTCGCAGTGATAGATGGATACCATTGACGGCGCAAGAACATATCAGAGTAATGACGATGTATGCTCTGACCTTGACTGGAACGATTCTGCTGCAGTTCTGCCTGGAATTTGTTTGGGGTCAAGTCTATGCACAAACGGCGACGTTGGTTTATTTTACGATGAGTCTGTTTGCATACAGTCTCGTAAAAGGGACTAGAGCGCTAATGTTGGTAAGATGGATATGTTTCCCCAATTTGGCTTTTGGAATGCGAAACGGTGCTGTAGATACAGGCGCGAAGGGAGTTTTTCTATATTCGATGATTGAGATTGTAATGATTTGCAGTTTACTGATTTATATTTCCTTGAAATTTGTAAATAAGAAGGATATTATGTAATGGAGGAAATCATGATTGAATTGAGACACGTGACGAAAGTAATTAAAAAGAACACCGTGCTGGACGATATATCGTATTCCTTTGAAAACGGGAGGGTCTATGGCCTATACGGTGAAAACGGATCGGGAAAGACCATGCTGCTTCGTGCGCTGTCCGGACTTATTGTGCCGACGGAGGGAGAGATTCTTAGCGATGGCAAATATCTGCACAAGGATATTTCTTTTCCGGAGAACACAGGTATCGTCATTGAGCATATGGAGCTGTTGCCAAAGTTTTCGGCATATGATAACCTAAAACTATTGGCAAAGATAAGGAAGTCGGCAGATGATGAAGACATTGCGGATGCTCTCCGCCGTGTAGGTTTGGATCCGGAGTCAAAGAAGAAAGTAAAAAAGTATTCCTTAGGGATGAAGCAGCGATTGAATATTGCGCAAGCTATTTTTGAAAGACAGACAACGATTTTGTTGGATGAGCCGACTAACGCACTGGATGCGGAAGGTGTGGAACTGATTTATCATGTGATCGAAGAAGAAAAACACCGTGGGGCATTGATTGTAATTGCAACTCACCACAAAAAAGATTTGGAGAAGGTCTGCGATACGGTTATCCGAATCAGCCAGGGACGTATTATTCAGGAGGTATAGGGATGAAGAGAACAATGGTATTATCCATAATCGCGATTCTCGTTGTGGGCATGATCGCAGGATTTAAACTTTTTATTGAAGAAGACGGCAACCTCGGCTCTATGACTGTCGGAAAAAAGCTTTTGGAGATGGAACGGGAAAGTGATGACAGGGTGGGGACTTTAATTGACGAGATTAAAACGGGAGAGCTCTCTGAGGCTGATTGCAGGATAGAGCTAAAAGGGGTATTGAAGTCTATCGTTGACAATATGGATCAGTTAGGAAAGGAAGACGGCAACTATATCAATATAGCGTATAATTGTAATGTCATCCGTAAATTATCCGGACTGATGACCGATAAAAAAGACTTTCCAGAGGCGGAATTGAAAGTTAGGAAAGACAAGTTGTCATACTTTTCTAACGAAGTTTTTAATTATTGTATTGAGCTGTCGGGTAAAAGAGAAGAAGAGGCGGACTATATCAAGCTGTTACGGCGCGCAGACGAGATTGAATCCAATATAGACCAGGAGATTGAACGGTATACCAGAAGTGTATACCGATGGTATACTGGGGAATAGTGGAATATTCGGCAAAGACTTATTGAGTATAGAACTCCCAATAAGGGTACTCTGTCCTGACAAGCAAAACCCTCCGCGGCAAAGAAACTGCTGCGGAGGGGGTTTGTCATATGTATAGGATTACAGTGCCTTGACCAGGCCGCCGTCTACCAGGATGGTCTGGCCGGTGATGTAGGTGTTGGCAGTGCTGGACAGCAGGAAGGCGGCCAGCTTGCCGTATTCCTCCGGTTTTCCGTAGCGGCCCAGAGGGATGGTCTTCCAGGTGTTGTTCTGCAGCTGCTCCACCGTGATGCCCTGCTTTTCGGCGCGCATCTTGTCCAGGTGGTCGATACGGGCGGTGCCGATGCGGCCCGGGCCGATGACGTTGACCAGGATGTTGTACTTGCCCAGTTCCTGGGACACGGTCTTTGACCAGCCGACCACGCCGGCCCTCATGGTGTTGGACAGGCCCAGGTTGTCGAGAACCGCTTTG
>UMIU01022814.1_pt1 | contig 11998 bp, 8 predicted proteins | sample 1965871 | NCBI WGS metagenome assembly UMIU01 (sample SAMEA4836132, study PRJEB28245) | human gut metagenome | biome: gut microbiome; material: fecal sample | place: Denmark | collected 2008
GGCGGATGCAGACGAAGAAGAGGATTTTGATGAAAATAATGAGAGGACAAAACACGTCAGTGTGCTAAACCTTATTTTGCCGCTTGTGTGCATTGTGATTGCTCTGTTAGCAACGGGACTTAACTGCTTTACGGCGTTTGCCATTGCGGTTATATTTACCGGATTTTTATATGTTATGCAGGGATTGCAGACGATTTCCGAGTATGTGCAGTGTATCGTGGATGGTTTTATTGACATGGTTGACATGGTAATTATTCTGATGCTTGGCTATGCGATGCAGGAATGTATGTATGCGATGGGAATGGAAGATTTTGTATCCGCTGTCTGCGGGGCAATTCCGGTTGCCAGTCTTCTGCCGTTTATCTTCTTCGTATTCTTTAGCTGCTCGGAATACTTGTTCAGCTTAAATTATACGTTGTATCAGATTGCGATTCCGGTTATGATGGTAGTATTACCGGGCGTTGGTGCAAATGTTCCGTTGTGCCTTGGTGCAATTATTTCTGCCGGATTATTCGGCGCAAATGCGTGTGTTGTTTCTGACCTAGGCGTTGTTTCGGCGCGAGCATGCCGGGTAACGATATATGACCAGTATCGGACGAGCCAGCCGTATGTGCTGATTGCCGGTGCGATTTCTGCGGCACTTTATTTGGCGGCAGGATTCATTTTCTAACGTTTTGAAAAGGAGTGGATACGATGCAGAATTTTTATTATGATATTCCAACGAAAGTATTTTTTGGTGAGGGACAGATTCAAAATCTGCCAGAGCTTGTCAGTGAATTTGGACAACGTGCCCTTTTGGTATACGGTGGCGGCAGTGTAAAGCGCAGTGGTTTGTATGATACGATTGTGTCGCTGCTAAAAAAGGCAGGAATTACAACGTGGGACCTTGCGGGCGTGGAGCCAAATCCAAGGCTTAGTACGGTGTGCCGTGGTGTGCAAATCTGCCGTGAAAATCAAATTGATGTGGTGATTCCGATTGGCGGCGGCAGTACGATTGACTGTGCGAAGGCGGTTGCAGCGGGATTTTACCATGAGGGAAGTCCGTGGGATTTGGTGCTGGATAACAGTTTGATAACAAAAGCACTCCCGATTATTACGGTGCTTACGCTGGCGGCAACCGGTTCTGAAATGGACGGATTTGCGGTAATTAACAACGAAGAAACTTCGGATAAGCAGGAGATGTGCAGTATTTTGCTGTATCCGAAATATTCTATCATGGACCCGGTTAATACATTTACTGTGCCAAAATACCAGACGGCAGCAGGTACGGCAGATATTATGAGCCATATTTTTGAATTGTATTTTGATGGAACACCGGGAAAATATATGCAGGATCGCGTGATGGAAGGGCTTTTGAAAACGTGTATCCATTTTGGACCGGTTGCTTGCGAGAAGCCGGATGATTATGAGGCAAGAGCCAATTTGATGTGGACGTCAAGCTGGGCGATTAATGGATTTTTGGCGTGTGGTCTTACGTCTTTGTGGCCGGTGCATGCGATGGAACACCAGCTCTCGGCGGTGTATGATGTTACACATGGACACGGGCTTGCTGTGCTCACTCCGGTGTGGATGCGCTATATTTTAAATGACGATAATGTGGATCGTTTTGTGAATTACGGAGTGAATGTATTTGGTATTTCGTCGGACAAAAAGCCGTATGAAATTGCGGAACTTGCCATTCAAAAGACGGAAGAAGTCTTTGAAAAAATGGGGCTGAAACTGTCGATGCAAGACCTTGGAATTACGGACGAAAGCCACTTTGAGAGTATGGCAGAGCGTGCCGCGGATGGACTTGATGAGTGCCAGGTTCCGCTCGATAAAGACAAGATTGTAGAAATTTACCGTAAATGTATGAAATGATGAAAATGAAATCGTTACATTTTCACAAAAAATAAAAATTAGCATTGACAGAAAAATAATTTGGTGCTAGTATCGCTTTAAAGTCAACGGAGACTCGTGGAGTTTCCGCTGGCTTTCTTTTTTTGTAACAAGTAAAACTTATCAATCAACGTAAGGAGGGCATGATTATGAAAAAGAAAATGAAACATTTAATAGCAGTTACGATGTGTCTTGTACTGAGCATAAGCGTTCTTTCGGGATGCGGCAGCAGTTCAGAGAGTACCGGTTCAAAAGAAAAAGCAGACAGCTTAAACATTATGGTCTGGGAAGGAACCTGGTCGGAGGAGATGTTTCAAGACTTCACCAAAGAGACCGGAATTAAAGTCAATATCAGTTACATCGACAATACGGATACTTTGTTAGCGAAGATGATTGAAGGAAGTGCCGATTACGATTTGATTGACTTAGAGGGTGCTTATGTAAAATCCTTTTTGGATGGTGAATTGTTAGCCCCAATTGATAAGAGTAAGGTCAAAAATGTGAAAAATATTCAGGAGAGTTTTTTGAAAGAGGGACCAATTGGAGATACCGAAGAAAAATATACAATTCCAAACATGGGATGCAGTTATACAACGATTGTTTATAACAAAGAGACCTGTCCAATCAAAATTACCTCGTTTAAGGATTTGGCTAATCCAAAACTGAAAGGAAAAATTGCGATGGTCAATTCAACGATTTCCCTTTACGGTGAAGCGTTAGCAGCCTGTGGATTTAAGCCGGATTCGACAAACGAAGAAGAGATGAAAAAAGCCAATGAACTTTTGACACAGATTAAAGCAAATGTAAAAGCGTTTGTTGGTGAGAGTGCCGTATCGCAGCTTGAAAATGGTGAGTGTCCGGTAGCGTTTTGCTGGGATTATACAACACTTTGTGTAGACTCCAAAGATAACTGGGATAAATTCGAAGCCGTTGCTTTGAAAGAAGGATGTGAGCGGTTCCAGCAGTATTGGGCGATTCCGGCAGCATCAGAAAAACAGAGTGAAGCAACTGAGTTAATTGATTTTCTGCTTCGTCCAGAAGAAAATGCAAAAAGCAATGCCGAGTACGGCGGTGTGCCAAACTTAAAACAGGAGTTGTTAGCACCTCATCTTGACAAAGATTTTTATGAAAGTCCGGCATTGAAAAAAGAGGAAGAGTTATTCCCGATTTCCTGGAGCATTGCCGTAAGTGATGAACAGATTAACTTAATGGATACTTACTACACGGAATTGATGGGAAATGCAGCAGAATAGGAGGATGATACCATGAAAAAGATTGAAGTAATTACAAGACCGGAAAAATTGGTCGGTTTGAAAGAAATATTTGCCACTCACAATTGTCAGGGTATGACGTGCTTATCCGTTATGGGATGTGGACGTCAGAAAGGATATCTGCCGGAGATGAATTTCACCGGCGATGATATTAACCTGCTTCCGAAAATCATGGTTTTCGTCGTTGTGGAGGATGACCAGATTGAGGAAATTTTAGCGGACATTGCGACCGCGATTGGAACCGGTAAAAATGGTGATGGTAAAGTATTCGTTACGGAAGTTTTAGATGCGATGCGTATTCGTACCAATGAACGAGGCGACGACGCACTGATGTAGACCGTTCTTAGAAACAGTCGGAATGGAGGGAACTATGAGTAAACCTATTGTATCTCTTGTAAATGTAGAAAAATGGTATGGAACCAATCATGTCGTAAAGAACATGAATATCAATATTGCCGAAGGGGAATTTCTGACACTGTTAGGACCATCCGGATGTGGAAAGACAACGACACTGCGTATGATTTCCGGTTTTGAACTGCCGACTTCCGGTGTGATTAAAGTCCAGGGGGAGAGCGTAGAGAAAAAAGAGCCGTATCAGCGCGATGTCAACACGGTATTTCAGAATTATGCGTTATTTCCGAATATGAATGTTTTTGACAATGTAGCGTATGGACTTAAGGTGAAAAAAGTTCCGAAAGCTGAAATTAAAGAGAGGGTAACGGAAATGCTTAAGCTTGTCCAGCTTGAAGGTTTTGGCAAGCGGCGCATCACTCAGATGTCCGGTGGACAGAAGCAGCGTGTGGCAATTGCAAGGGCACTGATTAACCGCCCGAAAGTATTGCTTTTGGATGAGCCGCTTGGCGCGCTTGATTTGAAACTGAGAAAGCAGATGCAGATTGAGTTAAAGCGTTTGCAGAGAAAGCTTGGTATTACCTTTGTTTATGTAACGCATGATCAGGAAGAGGCACTTACGATGAGTGACCGCATTGCGATTATCAATCAGGGTGTTTTGGAACAGGTGGATACAGCATTTGATATTTATGAACATCCAAAGACAAGGTTTGTTGCCGGATTTATCGGCGAATCCAATATCTTTGATGCTGTTGTAATCAGTCAGGATGGCGATACCGTAACCGTAGGTACGGAAGTCGGAAAAGCGCAGGCATCCGGCTTTACCGGTGAACTGGCAGCAGGAACTGCCGTTTCGGTATCGGTTCGTCCGGAAAATATGCTGTATTCGAGAGAGCGGGTAGAAGGATTTCATATCAAAGGGGTGGTGAAAGAACATATTTATGTCGGAAACCTGATTAAAACCATTGTTTTACTAAATGATGGAACGGAAGTAAAAATTAATCGATTTTCGATGGATGACCTTCCAAAAGAGGGAGAGATGATTTATCTGTACTGGCATCTGGAAAAGGGAATTGTACTGCCGGAGAAAAATCTGGTAGATACGGATGCTTCCCGTGATATTGAAGGAGGCGATGAGGATGAAGAAGAATAAAGAAGGAACGCAGGTTGCAAAACACAAAGACAAAAAATCGTTTAAGGCGAGACTATCTTCTATTATAATGTGTGCGCCTGTTACAATTTGGTCGGTTCTGTTTGTGCTTGTGCCGGTCGGAATGCTTTTGTTCATGAGTTTTATGACGAAGGGACCGCTTGGAAAAATCGTGTATAAATTTACACTGGATAACTACGCAGAAATTTTTAAACCGGTTTATGTAACGGTTGTGAAACAGTCGCTTTTGATTGCCGTGTGGACGACCGTTCTTACGATTTTACTTGGGTATCCACTAGCTACCGTGATTGCCCACGTGAAGAAAAAGACTTCCGGTGTTCTGACGGTGCTTCTGATGCTTCCTTTGTGGGTCAGCGGTCTGGTTATTTTGTATAGTTTTGTTGTTATGTTAAATAATTCCGGTATCATCAATACGGTACTTATGTCACTTGGTATTATCAAAAAGCCGATTGACCTTTTGTATAACAATTTTGCGGTTATCGTCGGTATGATTTATATGTTTCTGCCATTTGCGGTACTGCCTATGTATTCCTCGATTGAAAAACTTGACCCGGGTCTGATTGAGGCATCAAAGGACTTGGGAGCGGGACCGATTAAGACCTTTTGCAAAGTGACTCTGCCGCTTACGGCACCGGGAATCTTTGCCGCAGTTATTCTTACATTTATCCCTTGTATTGGATATTATATGGTAACGGATATGCTCGGTGGCGGTACCTCGATGATGGTTGGTAACTTGATTTACCGTCAGTTTACCATCGCGAGAAACTGGCCGTTTGGCGCCGCCCTATCCATTATTCTGGCAGCGATAATTTTGTTAATGGTATTAATCTACACGAAACTTGGTGGAGATTTGGATGATTTGGGGGCTTAGTCTATGGAAAAGAGAAAGAAGAAAAAACGAGTGATGTCAATCCTCGGAAAAGTATATGTCGTCCTATTGTTTTTGTTTATCTACGCACCGGTTTTTGTCATGATTGCCTTTTCGTTTAACGATAGTCATGCCAATGTGGTGTGGTCGGGATTTACAACAAAATATTATGTGAAACTGTTTAGTGATTCCGGGATTTGGGAAGTGCTTGGTACGACACTTTTGATTGCGGTAATTTCCACTTTGATTGGTCTGGTTGTCGGAACAACCGGAGCGGTCGGATTGCGCAATGCGAAGTTTAAAGGAAAGAAATTGATTATGAATACCATTTACTTTCCGATTGTAATTCCGGAAATCGTGCTTGCGGTTGCGCTGTTGCTCGTCTTTAACCTGTCAAATATCGGATTAAGTATCGGTACTATCATTATTGGTAATACAACATTAGTTCTTCCGTATGTTTATATTACTGTAAAGGCAAGACTTGTCGGCATGGACCCAAGTATTGAAGAGGCGTCCATGGACCTTGGTGCAGACCGTGTGTACACATTCCTTCATGTGACACTGCCGGCAATTATGCCGGGAGTTATGTCTGGCGCATTTATGGCATTTTCTTTGGTACTGGATGAACTGATTGTAACGAGTTTCCTTGCCAATGCCGAGACAACGACACTGCCGATGAAGGTGTACTCAATGATTAAGAAAGGTATTTCGCCGGAAATCAATGCACTGACAACGATTATTTTTGGCGTTTGCCTGCTTGGGCTTTTGGCTTATCTCATTCACTGGATGCTGCATGCACATAAGGTGAAAAAGGTTCGTGCTAATGCGATGATGTAACTGTTTTCTGGAAAAGGAGGGTGTTTATGTCAGATACAAGAATTGATTTTTTATATTTAAATGAAAAAGATATGATAGATGCCGGTGTTTTGGATGCCGGGCATTGTGTGGAGACGATGGAAGAAGTACTTTGTCTTTTGGCAAAAGGCGACGTTTTGATGGGCGGAAAAAATCGGAGAGAGCATGGCATCCAATTGATTTTTCCAAAAGAATCAGAAATCCCAGGCTTCCCTCTTGAGGATTCGCGTGACCGAAGATTTATGTCGATGCCGGCGTATCTCGGTGGACGATTTCATTTAGCCGGTGAAAAATTTTATGGCTCAAATGGGCGGAATGTGAGGAAAGGACTGCCGCGTTCCATTTTGATGGCGACACTAAATGATGTGGAGACCGGACAGCCGCTTGCCTATATGTCAGCCAATTTGCTGTCTGCCATGCGCACCGGCGCGGTGCCGGGGGTAGTTGCCAAACATTTGTCGGTAAAAAATCCGAAAGTGCTGACACTTTTGGGACCCGGCGTTGTGAACAAAACATGCCTGATGGCATATATGTCCCAGTTTGATTCCATTGATACCATTAAGATTAAAGGAAGTTCTGCGGCATCCGCAACGGCGAAAGAAATGGAGCGTTTTATTAAGGAAAAGTATCCGCAGGTTTCTCATATTGTTTTGTGCGGTACGGATGAAGAGGCGGTAAAGGATGCGGATATCATCAGTGAGGCAACCTCGGTTGAAAAACGCCGGTGGCCGGTGCTGAAGCCCGAATGGATTAAGCCCGGCTGTTTGATTATTTCCTCCGGCACAATGGATTTTAGCGATTATGATTTTATGGTGAAAGATATCCGCAAAATTGTGGATAACTACCCGATGTATGAGGAGTACATAGAAATTTATGAGGAGTGGGATGAAAATGGGAAGCGTCTCTCATCAGGAATCCCCGGCATGTATTATGTCAACATGGTGAACGATGAAAAAATTGAGCGTTCAGAAGTGACAGAGCTTGGTGAGATTTTGCTCGGTGAAAAAAAAGGGCGCAAATCGGATGATGAAATTATCATGGTTAGTGTCGGCGGTATGCCGATTTTAGATGTCGGTTGGGGGTATGAGTGTTACTGCAAGGCGAAAGAAAAGGGCATTGGAACGACATTGAATTTATGGGAAAAACCGTATCTTTATTAACAAAGGGGGCGGTTGGTATGAATCGAAGAATTACGGTGAAATACTGTTTTTTGCAGGGAGGATACTGGACGCTCGCAGCTGTAGCGATGGCGTTTACAACACCGCTTCTAGAGGCAAAAGGTTTTTCCGGAACAGAAATCGGAATTTTGAGCGCTGTCAAATATCTGGCAGTGCTCATTTTTCAAATGGTATTAGGAAGTTTTGCGGATAAACACGCCGAAAAAGTTCCGTTGCAGCGCATGTTGATTCTCATGACTTTTGTAAATATTATTTTTTCTTTTTTATTTTATTTAACCGGACATACGATGTGGATGGCAATGCTCACGCTAATTGTTTTTGGTATGACAATCCACTGCGCTTCGCCGCTTGTGGATTCGCTGTCCATCCAGTACATGAACCACGGCGTGAAAATGAACTACGCCATATCGCGTGCCTGCGGTTCTTTGTGCTGGGCCGTTTTCTGCGTTGTGGTTGGTTTGATTGCCGATGCGTTTGGGGCAAACCGGATTTTAATTTTCCAGATTGTCGTAAGTTTTTTGTTTGCTTTTTTTGCGTTTAATATGGATGCTGTCGATTTTTCAAAGGAAAGAAAAAAGGAAGAAAAAACGGGAGATTTAGCCTCTGAAAATTCAGACGCGGAATGTGAAATAGGAGAAGTTCATTCGTGTTTTTATCTGCTGAAACATTTTCCTAAATATTCATTATTTTTGCTTGGACTTGTGTTTGTCTTTGCCGCTTATAATATGAATAGTACATTTCTCATTGACTGGATTGAGGGCATGGGAGGAAATCACGCGGACTATGGGATGGCTCAGTTCGTGCTTGCAATGGCGGAAATTCCGGTGGCACTTGTCTTTTACCGGATTCGTGGACGAGTTTCCATTGATAAACTGATGGTAGTCTGTGCATTCTTTTGCTTCCTTCGCGCCACGGCAACGACATTTTCCGGTAGCGTAACACTTGTCATTTTGTCGCAGGCACTGGAACTGTTAGGGCTCAGTATTTATTATGTCGGCACGGTGTATTTTGTCATGGACTATCTGCCGCAGGCGGATGCCGTAAAAGGTGCTTCCCTCATTAACCTCGCCGGGATGGGGCTTGGGGAGATGGCAGGAAGTATCTCGTGTGGTTTGATTAAAGATGCGTTTGGCTTGAGAAATCTTATGCTTTTGAGTAGTGGTGTCGGGCTTGTGGGCGTTGTGGTTATGGTGTGGATGTGGCAGAGTTTGAAATGATGGGTTTGTGACAAATGTTTGCAGCCAGTTCTTTTGGATTCCAGTAATTCCGTAGAAAAACTTTGTGACTCGTGGGTTTGAGTACGTCGGTATGAAGCACCGGTAGTTTCGGTGCCCATACCGCTACGCACTCAACAAACGGGAGTGCCCACGAGACGCAAAGCTTTTCTACGGAACTACGGAAAACAAAAAAGTGCCAACAAACACTTGACACAAACGTTCTTTTTCCTTGCATAAAAATAACATCTTCTGTTATGATATAATCAATTGGGGAATTTATTTGAAAGACGAGGAAATAGATTGATGGAGCATGTGTATAACGGAAAGGAAAACACAAAATATTTAAAACTATTAAAACAAAACTATTCATCAAGTCAGGCGGTAATCCGGGAAATCGTAAATTTAACGGCCATTACAAACCTGCCGAAAGGGACGGAGTTTTTCTTAAGTGATATTCATGGTGAATATGAAGCATTTTTGCATATTATGAATAACTGTTCCGGAGTAATCAAAGAAAAAGTGGACTTGATTTTTAAAGATACCTTATCGGAGTTTGACAGACAGGAACTGTGTACGCTGATTTATTATCCGAGAGAAAAAATGACGCTGCTCGGGGAAACGAACAGAATTGATGGCAACTGGTATGCCATGACATTGAATCATTTAATTATGGTTGCCAAGTTATTGTCGTCGAAGTATACAAGGTCAAAAGTGAGGAAGGCACTGCCGGAGGACTATGCTTATATTATCGATGAGCTGCTGCATGCGCAGGAAGATGAGGATGCAAATCAGATTCGGTATCATAAGCAGATATTGCAGACGATTATTGAGTTAGAGGATGCAGATGAATTTATTATCGCGTTGTCACAGTTGATTAAGCGACTGGCTGTTGACCACCTTCACATTGTCGGAGATATTTTTGACCGAGGCGGGAGTGCGGACAAAATACTGGATTTATTGTATGATTATCATTCACTGGATATTGAGTGGGGAAATCATGATATCTTATGGATGGGTGCTGCCTGCGGAAATGATGCGTGCATATGCAGTGTGATTCGTAATAACCTCAAATATGATAATGTTGAAATTTTAGAAAATGCCTATGGAATCAGCTTAAGGCAGTTGATTCTTTTTGGTATGAAAACGTATGGAATTGAGGATGGCATAAAGGCAGCATTAGCAGCGGTTACCGTTATCCTTTTTAAGTTAGAGGGGCGGTTGATAAAGACACATCCGGAGTATGAGATGAGTGACAGGCTGTTATTGGGGCAAATGGATGATACAAAAAATAAGGTTATGATTGAGGGCGAATGGGTCACTATGAATACCAATGTGTTTCCGACTGTAGATTTAGCAGATCCTTATGAATTAACAGAGGAAGAAACGGAAATTTTGCGGAAACTGCACCGGAATTTTGTGTCGAGCCAGCGTCTGCAAAAACATATTCGTTTTCTGTATGAAAAAGGAAGTATGTACAATGTATACAACGGAAATTTAATTTATCATGGGTGTGTTCCGGTTGATAAAAACGGAGCTTTTGATAAATTGTGCATTGATGGGAAATATTATCATGGAAAAGCGTTGTTGGATAAGTGCGAGGAAAAAGCAAGAGCTGCTTATTTGGACAACCCGGACAAAGATGATATTGATTTCATGTGGTTTTTGTGGGGCGGAGAAAAGTCGCCTTTGTGTGGAAGAAAACTTAAGACTTTCGAACGTGAATATGTGGATGAAGAAAGTTTGTGGACAGAGGAGTCAAATCCTTATTACAGCAAGTATTATGATGAAAGTTTTTGCTGCCAGATTCTTCATGAATTTGGGCTTTATGATGACGATTCCCATATCATCAATGGACATACACCGGTCCATGCCATTGAAGGGGAAAATCCGGTCAGGGCAAAAGGAAGGCTGTTTGTAATTGATGGCGGTTTCTGCCGCTCCATGAATAAAGCGACAGGGATTGCCGGCTATACCTTGATTTTTAATTCGCATGGGTTAAGGCTGAAAGCGCATACCCCATTTACTTCAGTGGAAGACGCCTTGATGAATAATACGGATATTGAATCCTCTTCTGAGATTATCGAAAAAGATTTGCAGCGTATGTTTGTAAAGGATACGGATATCGGGAAACACTTATTGGAAGAAATCAGTGATTTGCGTAAACTTCTTGAAAATTACCGCAGACTATAGAAAAGGCAAAACTTGCCATTTTTTCTCATGCTTGTTAGAATAAAGTTATTAAGTTGCGTGTACGCGGAAAAGAGGAATTATTATGAATACAGATACATCGAAGAAAACTTTTTTGTTAGTTGAAGGGGCATTAATGATTGCCATGGCGTTTGTCCTTAGTTATATTAAACTTTATGATATGCCGATGGGCGGAAGCATTACACTGGAAATGATTCCGTTAGTCATTATGGGACTTCGTCATGGAGTGAAATGGGGAACATTTACGGCAGCCGTACATGGTATCATTCAGCTTATATTAGGCTTTAGTAATGTAATGTACTGCGCTACGATTCCTGCGATGATTGGATGTGTACTGTTAGATTATCTTTTTGCCTTTACGGTACTTGGACTGGCAGGGCTTTTTCTTCCGCTATTTAAGAATAAGCTTATAGGTGGGCAGTTGGAACGGCGATATGCGGAGCACTGCGCTTTCTGTGCAGCTTTTTATCCGGATGGCTTTTGTGGGGAAGTTATGCACCGGAGGGCTGGAGCGTTGCTTACTATAGTTTTATCTACAATGGTTCTTACATGCTGCCAAACATTATCATTGGAGTAATTGTTATTTTGATAATTGGAAAAACAGCACCGGGATTTCTATTTCAAAAGAGGGAAAACGATAGATAAAACTGGTGCAGGAAAGAGGGGGTTTTATGTATTGGATTTTACTGGTAATTCAGTATGTGGGAATGGCAGCACTGTTTTTTGAAATTTTATATGTAAGCAGACAGCACAGTTCGCGGATTCAGACGCTTCTTGTGATGCTTTTATATGCTACGGTATTTAATATTGCCGGGTATACGCTGGAAATGCAGGCGGCGACCAAAGAACTGGCAATGCAGTCTTTGAAATTTACATATTTAGGAAAACCGTTCATTATATTTATTATGTACCTCTTTGTAATGGAGTATTGCGGGGTAAAACTTAGTAAAAAAAAGGTAAATTTATTTTTTGGCATAAGCGTGTTTGTGGCGGCATTGGTA
>UMIU01027156.1_pt1 | contig 11996 bp, 10 predicted proteins | sample 1965871 | NCBI WGS metagenome assembly UMIU01 (sample SAMEA4836132, study PRJEB28245) | human gut metagenome | biome: gut microbiome; material: fecal sample | place: Denmark | collected 2008
CATCGTTCGCCGTCATCAGGCCAAGGTCGGTGTATAATTTTGCGGTGCTGTCGTTGTAGTTGCCTGTGCCCAGATGCAGATAACGCTTAATGCCGTTATCTTCCTTGCGCACAATCAGAATAATTTTGGCATGCGTCTTTAAGCCTACCAAGCCGTAGATAACGTGGCAGCCTGCTTTTTCCAGACGACGCGCCCAGAGGATATTGTTTTCCTCATCAAAACGCGCCTTCAGCTCTACCAGTACCGTTACCTGCTTACCGTTTTCCGCAGCACGCGCCAACGCAGCAACAATCGGGCTGTTGCCGCTTACACGGTACAGCGTCTGCTTAATCGCCAGCACCTGCGGGTCATCGGCAGCATCGCTCACCAGCTTAACTACCGGGTCAAAGCTTTCATAGGGGTGATGCAGCAAAATATCGTTGGCACGGATAGCGGCAAACAAATCGCTGTCATCCGGTAGCTCCAGCGGACGCTGCGGCACAAATGGCTCATACAGCCACGGCCACATGCCCTTCATACCAATAAATTTAAAGAAGCAGGTCGGGTCCAGAGGTCCGTTGATTTCATAAACCTCCATCTCCGTAACATCCAGATTTTCCTCGAGAAATTTTTTGATACGATTATTATTCGTTTTGAAGATTTCCAAGCGAACCGCAGCGCCGCGCTTACGCTTACGCAGCGATTCCTCAACCTCCTTCATAAGGTCAACGCTGTCATCCTCTTCCAAGTCAAGGTCACTGTCACGCGTTACTCTGAAGGACACCATATCCAGAATGTGGCAGCCCTTGAACAGATCGTGGCAATGGCTGGCGATAATATCCTCCAAAAATACGAAGGTACGCTTGCCCTCAGGCTCAACCTCCACAATGCGGTTCAGCACGCTCGGCACCTGAATCAGGCCCATGCTGTGCTCGCCGTCGGCCTTAATAAGTTCAACAGCAAGATTCAGTGTTTTATTGGCCAAAAATGGGAAGGGACGCGAAGCATCTACCGCCATCGGTGTCAATACCGGGAAAACAACCTCACGGTAATATTCCTCCAACCAGTCCTTGCCCAGCTCGCTCAAATCCTTAACGCGGCGGAAATGCAGCTTCACCGCATCCATTTCTGCCATCAGCGCAATCAGCGATTTTGTCTGAGTGCGCACCTGCTCATGCGCTGCCTGCGAAATAGCCACCAGCTGCTCATGCACCGACATTCCGGAGGCATCGCGCTTTTCTACGCCGCTGTCAAAATTGCTCCACAAACTGGCTACGCGCACCATAAAGAATTCATCAAGGTTAGAGGCCGAAATGGCGATAAACTTCAGGCGCTCCAGCAGCGGTGTGTCCTTAACCATTGCTTCCTTGAGCACGCGCAGATTAAATTTCAGCCAGCTCAGCTCGCGGTTATAAAAATACTCAGGCTTTGTCAAATCTAATTTTCCCATTACTTATTCACCCGTTCCAAAATCGGTTCAATACCAAAAACTTCCTCAAAGAAAGTTGATTTATCATCAAATGTCCAGATTTCCAACGTCAAATCCTCTTTACTTGCTGCCAGAACCTTCAGCTTATTATCCTTCAGCGTTACAGTGCAGCTGTGGATTTTTTGCATATAACTGCGGTCTAAGGCATCGGCCAGACGCACAATGGCAGCCAGCTTGGCTACAACCGGCACCAGCTCCTTTTCCACCTGCGGAGCACGCGTATTGGTCTTGTCAAACAACCTGTTGGCATGATAATACGAGGCCAGCGCTACGATTTTCTTATCCTTCTCGCTCAGGCCGATAATATCCGTAGACATAATCAGCTGATATGTATAGATAGAGTGACTGCGCATGCAGATGTATTTGCCTATATCATGCAAAATGCAGGTTGCACGCAAAAGCAGTCGCTCATGCTCACCCATGCCGTAAGCCTTGGCAATTTTATCGAAAATAATCAGCGACAGACGCTCCACCTGCTGGGCATGCTTCTTGTCATACATATAACGGCTGCCGATAGTATGGAAAAGGCTGATAAGCTCCTGCTCCAGCTCCTTACGCATTACAGGATTCGTTTTATTGCCGATATGCAACAGCTGAATGCCGTCGATAAAGCGGTCTGCCGTAATAATAATTTCCTTGGCGGGAATCAGATGCAGCAGCTGTTCATACAGCAGCACCGTAGGCAGTACAAGCTCCGCAACATTTTCCGGCAGCTTATATACCTGAATCAGCTGCGGCAGGCTCATCTGACGCATACTATCGAAAAAGGCATGGAAATCCGCTGCCTTGATGCGATGCACCTTCTGCTGCTCATCCAGTCCCAACATCCGCAGCAAAAGCTCGGTTTCTGTACCGGAAAGCACCAGATAACGCACCTTGCTGTCACCCAGCTCGTTTCTTACCGGGCCGATTGTACTGCTGAGAAATTCCGTCAGCGCCTTGTTAAAATGCATGCTTTCACGGCGATTGCGCTCAAAGCTTTCCTTAATACGGATGATACCGATGTGGAAATTGCCCTGATAGCAGATTTTTTCATCGCGCACCAGCGTTACACCCAAACCGCCGGAGGAAATATCCATCATCAGCATGCCTTCACGTTCGGTAGAAATTTTTTCTGCCTTCAGCGTATTACGGATGGCTACAAATTTTGTATAAATCTCCTTCGGCATATCAACAACATCGACCACAAGACCGGTTTTGTTATAAATCTGATCCAGCAGAAAAACCTGATTGCTGGCCTCACGCACAGCAGTGGTTGCCTGCATAACATATTCCTCGACCCCGTATTCCTTCATCAGACGCTTGAAGCCGATAAGAATTTCGCATATTTCGGAAACCAGCGGGAAAGGAATTATTTTATTTTTAAAAGTTGCCTCACCCAGGCGAATGCGTCTGTTGCAGCACTCAATAACCTTATACCTTTCGGTATTGTGATATTCGGTAATCTGCATACTGAGCATCTCCGAGCCTAGATGAATAGCAGCAAAGGTTGTGTAATTTTTACGCTTCATTAACTAAGCCTCCAAAACAGTATGTTATTGTTATAATTCGGGTTTCTTAACAAAAATCCTGCGAAAAAATCAAAATTATACAGTAATTTAACAAGTTAACACGAATTTTACTTTTTCACGCAGGATTTTTTCAGGTTACGGGTAATATAATAAATATATCGTTAAAATAGAATAATCGGAGTTTATAGAAACACCCCACAAGGAGAAAAGGAAAATGCAACGAATCGCAATTATTGACATCGGCTCTAACTCGGCCCGGCTTGTTATCAGCCATATTTATAAGAATGGTGCTTATAATATGGTCTATAACCAAAAAGAAGCCCTGCGCCTCAGTCAGAAGGTCGACGAAAAAAACATGCTTACAGAAGTAGCCTTCAGCAGCACCATCGAAACCATGAAAAGCTTTGCCTATATGTGCAAAATTTATCAGGCTGACAAGACCATTGCCGTTGCTACCGCAGCCATCCGCAACGCTGCCAACGGCGCCGAGCTTGTTGCGCGCGTTGCCGAAGAAACAGGCATCCAGCTGCACATCATTTCCGGCAATACCGAAGCCTACATCAGCTACCTTGGCGTTATCAATACCCTCAACGTCAAGGACGGCATCATCTTCGACTTGGGCGGCGGCAGTACCGAGCTGATTCTGTTCAAGAACCGTAAAATTTTGGAAAGCGTGTCCTTGCCCATCGGTGCAGTCAATACCACCTCCATGTTCAATACCCGTAACGTCATGCCCGCCAATGTCTTCAGCGATGTCAGCTTTTTTATCATGAGCCGTTTGGAAAAGTACCCCTGGCTTAAGCAAAACGGACTGCCGCTTATCGGCGTTGGCGGTACAGCGCGTACCGTAGCCAAAATCATCCAGCGCGAAAAGAAGTACCCGGCGACTAAAATCCATAATTATTCCTATACAGCGCAAACCTATCGCAGCTTTTTCAACAGACTGCGCAACACAAATCTGGATCAGCGCAAAAAGATTTCCGGTCTCAGCAGCGAGCGCAGTGATATCATTCTGGCCGGCAGCAGCATTATCAGCTGCCTTTTGGAGGCCACCGGTGCCAAAAAGCTCATCACCTCCGGCTGCGGCCTGCGCGAAGGACTGTTCTTCGATTATTATTCCAAGGAAAACCACGTGCCCATTATAGCGAAGGATATCCTTAAAATGAGCAGGGAAAATGTGTTAAACTTATATGAACCCGACCAGCAGCATTCCAGACACATCACCCATTTGGTGTTATCAATGTTTGACGGCTGGAGTGAGCTGCACGGCTTACGCAAAAATTATCGCCGTCTGCTGGAAACCGCTGCACTGCTGCATGACATCGGCATCACCATCAATTTCTACAGTCACGCACGTCACAGTGCCTATATGATTTTAAATGCCAAGCTCTTCGGACTGACGCACAAAGAGCAGGTTATCACGGCAGCTATCGCCGGTTGGCATAACGGCGTTTCCAAAAACTATTTCAAGGACCGTTTCTACAAGGAACTGCTTAGCGACGCCAACTGGAAAACAATCAACAAGCTGGCACTGCTGCTGGCATTAGCCGAAAGCCTCGATTATACGGAAACCTCCCAGATTCACGTTATTGAACCTGGCATCAACAAAAAGACTGCTACCTTAAAGCTCTATGCTCAAGGTATTCCAAGTATCGAAATGCATCAGATTCAGGAGCATCTGTCTTGGTTCAAAAAGACCTTCGGCGTAGAGCTGAAGGTACAGCTGGCGACAGCAGCAGAAGAATAATGCAAAGCAGCCTCAGTATACGCTTGCGTATGCCAAGGCTGCTGTTCTTATTTTGCTCCGTATTTTTCTGTTTCTTCCTGAATGTAATGTGTTGTAAAAACAGGCATAAATCCGCCGCCTTCTTTTTTGACATACTCGCGCAAAATATTTTGCCAAGCACGCTTAGCATACAGAAAACGAATGACATAAACAGCACTTTCATCTTCGCGCACGACATAAAACAGCAGATAATTTTTCACGGGCACGAAGCGGATTCCCCACGCACGTAAAAATGCGTCGTTACATAAGGGATAAAGAGTCGGAAAAGAAGCAAGGCTATCTCCTTCGCCGAAAAAATTCTCTATTATACGATCTGACGCAGAGATATTACACAACTTGAGCTTTATATAACTAGCGACAGCATCTAAATCCGCCAATGCTTTTTGCGTATAAATTATCTTGTACGTCATCATATATTTGCCCCAGGATATTTCTTTCTGAACATCTCTTTAGCATCTTCTGCAGAAACTACTCTTCCAGCCTCAATATCATCTAAGCCTTGTTTCAACGCACCATACAACTCAAAACGTGCTGTAAGCTGTTCATAAGCTTCTATACTCATTACCGCCAAATCCCCCTTGCCATTTTTGGTAATGAAAACAGGCTCGTCATATTCATGGCAGAAAGAAGATATTTCGTTATAGTTATTGCGCAGTTCTGCGCTTGAAGTAATTTTCGGCATAATCGCACCTCCTTCGTATAGTTAAATTATACCTTAATTCGGCTATCCGGTCAAATTTCATAAGAAAAGACCTGCACGTTTTGCACATGCAGGCCTTTTGCTATATACAGCGTTTGATTTTTTTATTTTACCGCAGCCTTCAAAATACCGTGTACCATCAGCGCGGAATTGTACAAATCCTCTTCCTTGATGTATTCGTCAACAGTATGCACATTAGCCATACCGGTGCCCAAAATTACACTGGGCAGTCCGTAAGCATTCAGGAAGTTGGCATCACTGCCGCCGCCGGTAACAGTAATATCCGGAGTAAAGCCGTGCATTGCGCAGGCAGCCTTCGCCAGTGCCACAACATCGCTGTCCTCCGCAACAGAAAAGGAATCATACTTATTATCCACAAAGACTTCTGCCTTAGCGCCGTATTTTTCGGCACTTGTTGCAATGGTGTCTACGATTTCCTTGCAGATAGCCTCCAGCTTTTCCTTGTTACGGCTGCGCGCATCACCCTCAATCGTTACCAGATCAGGCACAATATTGGTTGCCTTACCGCCGCCGATAATGCCGATATTACAAGTTGTTTCCTCATCAATACGGCCATAGCGTTTAACATCGGCAAGAGCCTTGGCAGCAATCATAATGGAGTTAATGCCCTTTTCCGGCTCCAGTCCGCCATGCGCGGTTCTGCCGATAATGTCGATTTTATATTTCTTCTGGCCGGGAGCGCCGACAACAATCTCGCCCGGAGCGCCTTCACCATCCAGTGCATAGCCAACGTCGGAACGCAACTTGGAGCGGTCGAGGCAACGGGAGCCGTTAACGCCGCCCTCCTCACAAACAGTCAGGAGAATCTGGATATCGCCATGCGGAGCACCTTCCTCCAGCAGCAGGCGAATGCCCTCTAAAATACCCTCAACGCCGGATTTATCGTCACCGCCGAGAATAGTGGTGCCGTCGCTGTATAAAACGCCGTCCTTTTGGATAACGGTAGTGCCGCCGCAGGGCTCAACACCGTCCATATGTGCAGAAAGCAACACGCGTACCGCACCTTCAACTCCTGCGCTGGCAGGCAAAAATGCCCACAGGTTACCGCAGTTTCCTCCCAGCTTTTCACAGGCGTCATCCTCTTCCACCGTAAAGCCGAGTGCCTCTAATTTACCTTTGAGCAGTTCGAATACCGGACGCTCCTGCAGGCTGTGACAAGGCAGAGCAACAATTTCCTTAAATTCTGCGAGCATACGCTCCTTATTTACTTGCGTCATGTATATCTTCCTTTCTATGATATAAATTAAGCTCAGCGTGCCTAAAGGGGTAGCAAATCCGCTAAACTTTTATTCCTTAAATTATTCCTGTATGTTCCAGCAAAATTTTGACACCGATAAAAATCAGCACCAAGCCGCCGGCAACATCAGCTCTCTTGCCGGCCATAGCTCCCAGCTTAAAGCCGGCTAAGCCGCCAAAGGCTGCGATAGCAAAGGTCACCACGCCAATCAGTATGGAAGCGGACCAGATATCGGTATTCAAAAAGGCCAGGCTGATACCAACTGCCAGAGCATCAATACTGGTGGCAATCGCCAGCACTGCCATCTCCTTCACGCTATAATCTTTTTTGACATGACAGGCCTCGTTTGCTTCACGAATCATGTTGATTCCCAGATAAAGCAATAAGAAAAAGGCAAGCCAATGGTCATATTCCGTAATATAATCACGAAACGATACAGCGCCGAAATAGCCTATCACCGGCATCAAAAACTGAAATGCTCCGAACCATCTGCCGAAGCGCAAAGCTCCGCGCAACCTGTTATCCGGTGTCAGCACCATACTGCCGCAAACGGAAACGGCAAAGGCATCCATCGCCAAGCCAACCGCCAGCAGCAACAGTTCTGCTAAACCCATATTTTCATTCCCTCACTCACTATAAATAACTTTATTGCTTATTTTCCTTATGCAACAGCTGCAGCAAGCGTTTATGATCCTTGCTTATCTTAATTACACGGAATACGCTTGTCATAAGCATCATCCCCAAGGCAATAGCACTGGCATCCATGCCGGTGGTTATAAGGATGTTCATACCCGTTTCGTAATTATTTTCTATAATTGCCGCCATGCCGCGATACATGCCGAGTCCCGGCACAATCGGGATAATACCGGGAATAACAAAAATCGTTACCGGCTGTTTGAAGACACGCGCCGCCAGCTCGCTCAAAAGCGAAAGCGCAACCGTGGCAAAAAACATGGCATAAAAAGAATCATACGCCATATCCTTGCGGATATAGCAATAAACTACCCAGCCTACCGCACCTATAACGCCGCTGACAGGCAGGCTTTTGCGCGGTGCCTGAAACAGAATACCGAAGGCAGCCGTAGCGATAAACGCAAAGCCAAAGGCTGTAAAATAATTTATGCCCATAGCTTCCACCCCCAGTGATACCATACAAGCAGGCTAAATGCCAAACCAATCGCAATGGATGTAGCGAAAAGCATCGCCTCGGCGATACGCGAATTACCGGAAATCAAATCGCCGGCCATATAATCGCGCAGACCGTTGGTAAAGGCTACACCCGGCAGGAACGGCATCAGCGCACCTACGATGATATTGGTACGCGTGCATTCGCCGTCCATCTCACAGCAAAAAATAGCCAAAGCGCCGATTGCCGCACCGGAAAGCGCATTCTCCCAAAAGGCACTAGGACGATAACCACCCAGCTGCTTTAACAGCACCATGGATAATCCGCCGGTAATAAAGGCCGCGATAAAGTCATGGCTGTTGCCTCCCAGCATCGCCGAAAAGGCTGCCGAGCTGATTGCCGAAGCCATGCAGACACGCCATTCGCCATAGGGCGGAGCCTTGTGACGCAGCTCTTCCAGATACGCCAGCGTTTCTTCATAATTCAGCGGCCAGCGTTTCAGATTATAGGAAAAATCGTTCACCGCGCTGATGACGCTCAAATTGGTGCTGCGATAACGGATACGGCTGATAATCGTCGCTCCCTCGCTTTCCTCATCGCCTAAAATAATAACCGTCGGCGTAACAAAAACATGAATATCATGATAGCCGTGCGTATGACAGAAGCGGGAAATAGTATCCTCTACTCGGGAGGTTTCCGCACCATTTTTCAAAAGCGCCTTGCCCATGCCAAGAGCAATATGCAAGGTCTGCTCACGGCTTAAAGGAGCAGCTTCCAGTCCCATTATGCCTCACCGCCTAACAGCTGCGCCACTGCCGCACGGAAGCGGTTGGCACCGCCCATAGACGGATGCGGCACAGACATACATTCAACACCGTAACGTGACAGCGTTGTCGCCGCCTTCTGACCGATGGCAACAATTTTCATCCCCGGACGCAGCTCCAGCAGCATCCGCGCGTACTCAATGCCTACATCAAGCTCGCTCGGTGAGGGCGTACGGTTAGTCAGCAGATTACCTGCTTTATACGGATGAAACGGAAAAATATTCCAAAGAATAACATCAAAGGACGCAAGGCCATGACTGTTCAGTGCGTTCCAGACAACAGTATCCGTGGGCTCGTTAAAGCCCTTCAGGCGCTGTGTATTATTCAGCATTGCGCTGCCTGCATCACTCGTGCGGCGGTAATCCCATTCGCCCAAAACGCTTTTCGGCTCTACATCAGGATGATAGCCCAGCAGAATACGCTCCGAAGTAATAGCAATGCCGCTGAAATGACCGCCCTGATAGCCCAAGGCTTCGGCAATAAACAAATAATGTGCATCAGGACGCAGCTCCAGATAGCGGCGCAGATTGGCACTGCGGATAACGGGAGCCTGCGGACCTATATCACAGCTTGTATCAAAATCACGCCAGGGATTAAAAACCTGCTCGCTGTGATAGCTTTGTAATTTATCAAGAAAAGTATTAATCTCCATAATTCCCTCCATGCATTATTATACCGCATAGAGGCAAGTCGTCGCAATAAAAATGGATGCGAAGCAATAGTTCCGCATCCATTTTATACTTTAAAAAATATCTGATTTTAGAACAGCAGCAGTATCATGCCTACAACCAGCGCCAAGGTAATACCCAACGCATTACGCTTGCAAACCTCCATCGGATCTACACCGGCAATGCCTGCGCAGATAATAGTAGCACCGGCAATCGGGGAAATAGTACGGCCGAGAGTACCGCCCAAAGCTGCAATAGAGCCCATGTTCATGGTTTCCAGACCAAACTGTGCCGCATGCGGAGTAACTGCTTCGTTGAACGCAACGGTTGCAGCGTCACCGGAGCCGGAAATAAGTGCCAGCACAAACGGACCGAAGGTGGCAGCAATTTTAACAATACCGGTAGAATTCAGCATCCAGTTAATCAGCGCCTTAATCAGTCCCAAAGCATTCAGGCCTGCTACGAAAACGCCTACGGAAATAATAATACCGATGATATTAGCATAAGCATCGCCCATGCCGTCAAAGAAGCTCTTAGTCAGCTCAACAGGATTTTTACGGGTTACTGCCAAGGACAAGATTGCACCGATAACCATAGCGTGAGGTACGCCCATCTTCAGTACAGGCACCAGCTTGGTGCTGCCCAAGAGCAGAATAATAACCGGAACCAGCGGCATAACGGCGAAAAGCGGATTAATGCCGAAGTTTTCGTCAACACCTGCTTCGCCTTCCGGCGCAAAGCCCCTGTTTTCCTTCAAAACAACAGCCAGAACGGTCAATACAGCTGCAGCAACGATTACACCGGCTACAGTTGCCAGCATATGATTGGCAATTACATCGGTAATCTGCACGCCTGCCAGCTTAGCGATAACTGCGTTATGTACAAGACCGGGGTTCAGCATACTGCCGTAGGTACCGGATTTAACGGCAGCTGCGGCCATTGCCGGATGAATGCCTGCAGACATCATAATTGGAATAAAAATTACGCCTACCGCAGCACTGCAGCCTGCAGCACTGGGGATAGCAATATTAACGACGAAGGTTGCCAGCGTAGCGCCGGGAATGAGCAAAAAGCCCATTTTTTTCAAAACCTTACCGATTGCAACAACCAAATGCTTGTCGCAGCCAGTGTACTTCATGCACCAGGCAAAGCCCATGCAGGAGCAAACAGAAGTAATCAGACCGGCATTAGTCATGCTTTTGGCAAAAGCATCAAGAGAAGCCATCGGCTTGCCGGCAATGCAGCACATCAGAATACCAGCGGCAATCAATACCATTCTGGATTCATGTCGTTTCAACAAAAGATAAATTACACCGATAACAACGAGTGCACCTATTATCAGAAACATCTTCATTCCCTCCATAAAACAAAAATATTTTAGCATTATCATTATATGCGAAACTGGCATATTTGAAAAGCACAATAGTAAGTGTATACAATATACTTGCTTTCTTCAGCTAAGTTTATATAGCAAAAGTACAAATACCGTCCCACATTTCTGTAGAACGGTATTTTTTAATAACTTTATTGATGCCACAAGCCATAATAATGAATAATATAGTTTGTTAAAGCATCCTCATATTCTGTATCCGGTACAGGCTTATCCATCTGGTCGACCAAATGACGCTCATCCGACCAGTAGAACGCCTTACCGCCAAAGTAGCCTAAGGCATAGGGAATATCCGTAGGCTGCAGAAGATTGCGGCCCATAAATTTATCCGGCACATCAATGCCCAACAGATATAAAAGCGTCGGTGCCAAGTCAATCTGCGAAGCATATTCGTTGGTGCGCAGATTATTGAGCGGTGCCAGGTTCTTCGATACAAAAATCAGCGGAATCGGTGCAATGCTCTGTTTATCATCAGCCTTGGTAACGAGCTTTGTGTACTCGCCGCCGCTGTGCGGATTATGGTCACTCGTAATGATGAACAGCGTTCTGTCATCCATTAGGCCACGCTTCTGTGCTTCCTTAAAGAAATGCTCCAACGTTTTATCAACCCAGTAGACGCCGCGCACTGTAATAAACTGATTGCTGCGCACATTTTCCGGCATTTCCTTCCAGCTGAAGCCGGTATAAGGATAAGGCTGATGCATATCCAGCGTTTTGGTAACCATCACCAGACGGTCATTCTTCGCCTTAGCTTTTTCTAACAGCTTCAGTGTTTCCTCATACATTACGTCATTATGGAAGCCCCAGCCGCTGGCACCTGTATAGCCCTGCTTTTCCAAATATTCTTTGGCATAGTATTCGTTCATGCCGAACTGTGTCGGATACTCGCGTAGCTCGTTGGCATAATACTGGCTGGAAGCATTCATGAAAACACCGCGCATTCCCGCTGCCTGCACACTGCGGAACAGTGATGGCGTATTTTTACCGGGAAGATCCTTATCCATAATCAGATGCGAACGGAAGGTAGCATTAAGGCCCTGCGTTGTCGGCACGGCAGAGGAATAATACCTATTCATATGCGGATAACGGATAACAAGACTATTTAAGAACTGAGTAGCTTCTTCGGGAATATCCTTGTTATAGTAGTTGATGTAATCACGGTGCATGGATTCCAGAATCAGCAGAACAACTCGGTCATACTGCGGTTTGATTTTGGCAATCTTTGCTTTAGGCTCATCAATGCCCATTTCCGTCAGACGTGTTTT
>UMIU01019366.1_pt1 | contig 11937 bp, 6 predicted proteins | sample 1965871 | NCBI WGS metagenome assembly UMIU01 (sample SAMEA4836132, study PRJEB28245) | human gut metagenome | biome: gut microbiome; material: fecal sample | place: Denmark | collected 2008
CTAAAATGTCTCATAATATTTTCAAGGGCATTATAGTCATCACACGGCCAGTTTAAACCTCCAACAGCTCTAGCTAACGCACATTTCAAATAGTTTTCTTCTACGTCTAATCCGTCTTTCATGTATTGCATTATCCCATCTGCTTCCAGATAGAGATTAGATGTTCGAGGGGCGAAATAATCTATGATGCACGTATTTATGAACTTGGATATTCCAATCCCTTCCATTTTAACGGTATCAAGATATTGCATTACTAATTTCTCAGTTACGATATTGGGCTGAAAAATACGTCTTTGTGGGTGATTTTTTTCCATAGTAGTCTCCTTTTCTCTAATAGATTTTTAAGTTTATCCGTTCATCTCTATTCTTGGAACTCTCAGCTTCCTTTCCGCGTCATACAGCAAACAGCAGTCTCCTATGATATGTTCTACTATAATTTCAGGAACCCATTGACATAATCAAATGCCTCCCGGGAGCAGCTACGGTTCCAGACGCACTGTATCTGTGCGATATAATATTTTTCTCTGTTACCTTTTCTTTTAAATTCTACGGTATATCGTTTTTGCTCCGGTTCAAATATAAATGAATATATTGCGGACTTGTCATCATTTAACAGGTCAGCGTATGACCATACACAATGATGCTGCATCATGCTTTCTTTGATCAGGCGTTTTCGTGATGTAATCCTTTCAAACTCAGCAGGCAGTAAAGTCCTCAATTTATCGAATCTGCTCTTTTTAGGTACCTTGACAACAGGTACGATCCTGTGATAATTTTTTTCAAGCACCCTGTCATGTGCCTCTTTTATTTTTTTGACACTGATAAATCCCAGATTAACCGGTTCCTTCATCTGCAGGCACATGAGGATGTAGTCATATATGATATCTACCCCCTCGTCCTCAGCGGAGAGCCTTTCCAGATACCATTGATACAAAAGCTTCATCACGCCATTTTCCCTGAAGTTCTTTTTCGTTACTTTGAATGAATCTTTAGATCTGATCCCCGCCCGCTGCAGGATGCCCGGATCATCATAATTCAAAAGTTTTTGTTTTGATTTTGCATTTACATAGTCTGCGGACTTGATTGTCGCATACAGAAGGTTTATATCATTGCGCTTCCAATTCTTTATTCCTTTGTACTTGCTTTTAAGCGCATCAGCCAGGGTCGCCTCCTTTAACATTTCATGCAGGCCGATGGGCGGCAGGAAAAGCCCCTTTTTAATGTACGGCAGAGCATCTTTGAATATGTAAATTCCTCTTTGTTCCGCCCATGCAGCAAGCACTTCTAAAAAGTTACGGAATGCATCATCATCCCTTTCTTCATAAAACTGAGCCAGTCTCTTCATCGTAACGGGCACATTTTTTTCTGTCTTATATCCTGCCTTCATCAAAACCATATCCTTCATGACGTACAGCTTCAGCTGGCCCTGGATCCGGCTCCCTTTGAATTCGATTTCATCTGTCCCATCTTCATCCTCACTGTCCCGGTAAAGACGGATGCTTGAATACCTGATAAATTTAAAGGTTATCCCTGTATCTTTATACTCGTATTCAAGTCGGTTCATAGGGAAATCCACGTCCCCTGTAATTTCTAATTCCATCAGTTTTTTTAGAAGATGTCCTGATTCAGTGTAATACCATGCACGGAACCATTTATATCCTGTATATGGATACGTTCTGGTAAACGGTTCGAAGTATCTGGAAAAATATTCGGCAACGCATCTTTCATAGTTGAAGGAAAGATTTTCTGCTTCTTCCAAAGTCAACCCCAATTTTCTGATTTTCTTGACATTCTCCAAATAATCGAAAATACCAAAGGCATGTTCACCCCTACTGTATTTAAACAGATAGCGTTCTGCTATTTTCACGGCTTCCTGATACGTATCTGTAATATCCATCCCTCTATCTATAAGATGGATCACTTCACTTTGTTCGAGATTGCCGCTGGATGCAAGTTCTAATACTGTCTGTATGATACGGTCATACTCTATTGCGTATTTAATGGATAATCCAAGGATGTATTCCCCTCCATTGTTGATACAGCCTATTGCATCACTACGGCTGTCATTAATCATTGCCACTACTACTTCGACAGATTCAACTGCATGGAAGAGGGATCTCGACCAGAGCCTGCGGCGCCGATTTCCTGGCAGATGAAGGAATCGTTCATAAACCAGGTTCACAACTTCGCATGTATCTGCCACATCCATATTCTCCTTATTAGCCCGAATGAAATATGAAAGCATCATGCTGTAATAATCCACACTGTAGTTTTCACTCTCAAGCAGCAGTCTCTGGCAGGGTTTGATTTCATAGTGATCTGCACGTTCCAGTATTGTTATCTGACCTTTCCTCATGAATCATCCCACCTTCCATTAATCCAGCTCTATTCCAGGTACCCTCATGCGCAGGACTTTGGCATTTTCCGGCACCTTGATGCCGTTGTCTTTGCAAATCTGTGTCGCAGCAAACCTATCAAACAGAAAGTCCCTGTCCCAGTTCCGGTCAACGATTTCAGATGAATATGTCATCTTATACAGTTCCCTTTCCATCATGATTAAGGAAAATTTTCGTGGGTCTTTTTCCGGCACCAAATCAAGTTCTGGATATTTTTCCTTGCAGTATACCATCGTATTGGCAGCAGCTTCTGGATCGTGGTTGATCCATTCCAGACATTCTTCTGCATTGTCAAACATGCCCCCCTGCTGCAGCTCTTTTTCAAGCATCATGGAAGGCAGCAGCTTCCCTTTGATAATCTGCGGCTTATTGAAATCATATTCTTTCAGATATTCTGTGATAAAGTCTTTTACATATGCCTTCTGGTTGCTCTCTTTAAATAGTGCCCCTCGATCCGGTTCCTGGTAGTCGGAAACCTTGCCCTCCGATACTTCAAATGCCTTTTCAGCGTGTTGTCTATACTCCATCTCCGTGCAAAGCCCCGCCTGCAGTTCAAGGTAGTCTGCGGCACGCTCTGCATCCTTGATGGCCTTCATCAGCACTTCAGGCTTCCGCCTGATGCCGGAAATCCAGCTCTGCAGGTACGCTATGTGGTTATCAAAATGTTCCTCGTCTAGTTCCATCGGCAGGTCTTCGCTCATGAAGCAGCTGGATATTTCTGCGACCAGCTCCTCATATGCGTAATACTCATCGCCGAAGCCTCCGTCGAGGTACCGGTTCAGCCTGCTGGAGTGCCCGGTCGCATGGGATAACTCATGCATGGTCGTTGAGTGAAAGGCATATTCATTTTCAAAGCATCCCGGATCCGGCATGTGGATCTTGTCTTCCAGCGTGCTGTAATATGCTTCATCCCCGCCATCATGCAGGATTTCCACCCCCATGTTTTCAGATATCGTTGTAATGATATCTGCAACATGGATGTCTTTTTTCTGCATGATTTCAAGCTCAGGCATGCCTTCGATCTGCGAAGCGTGGAAGACGGTGAAGTATTTTGCTCTTAGCCTGATGTTCTCCCTGTCCTGGAGCCGGTTGTACTCTTTCCATGTAAGTGCCTTTTTGCTCTCTGTATCATACGGCATCCAATATTCGATCTGTGTACCTTTTGAGCCTTTCATGATATGCCAGTTCTGTTTTTGAGCCTGATTGAAAGTACACCACCTTGGGTCTGCATATCCCATGGTGCTCTGCCAATAGTTCAGCCAGAGCCTGTTTATCCCTTTATATGGCTTGCCTGTTACAGCATTTACCGGCTTTCTCCCAAGCCCTTTCCATTTCTTCTGCCATTGCTTCGGTTCATCTTCTAAGGACTCAAGAAAGGCTTCCGCAATTTTTTCACGATACTCCTTCGCTTTCATCTTCTTCCTCCCTGGTTAGATCTTCTTCCGAAATCGTTTCGGTATCAATAAAGACAGTTATCATGTCATGCATCAGATTCATCTCCTTTCTATGTTCATGGTTTGTTTTGTGATCGAGTAACCCGCTCAGAAAGACGGCAGATTTAGGGGGGATGTTGTGAATATCCTGATTTGCGTATGGGGTACGCCGTTTTCTTGAAAGGATTCTGCCGCCTTTCTGAGCTGATTACTGTGGATAGTTAATATCGAAGTTTCATAGTATGCTGTTACATACCGGTGCTTTACTTGACGGTTGCCATATATTTGTTTATAATGGTTTCGAGAGAAAGATTATTTTCAAACAGTACAGGAAGCCCCGTTTTTCAGTGAAATCAGAAACGGGGCTTTTTGTTTTATATGGGTTTAAAACACAAATGCTCCAGATATTTCTTTAGCAAGCGTTGTCGCTCCAAGCACGATCCCGCATCCGAGAACCACCCAGGGAAGGGCACTTTTTGCACTATCCTTGCTTTTCTGTGACGGCAACGTGAACATAACGCCGATGCCGACCAGAACTATGGCCACCAGCATGTTGACCAGCGGCTGCCATGTGGTAACTAGGTTATATAGTGATGTCATAAATTGCTGCATGATATTTATCCTCCTTAAACAGTGCTGCTTTCAGTCTGTTTCTTTCTTTTTTTGCGTAAAATTAAAAGTATCGCTGCGATGAGCCCTGCAACGATGATGATTACCGCACTGGCAATCATGACTTTCTGCCATAAGGTCAGTCCATACGGCTCATATGTCACAGCTACTGTGACCTCATATGTGGTGTCTTTTATGCCATTCGTGTATTCCGCACGGGCATCATTGGTCGTCAGCTGCGGGCTGTCAGCCGTTATTGTCTCGGTATAGTAGGCAGTCCAGTCCGAAGCACTGCGCAGTCCGGAAAACTCTGCATACCTTACGGTCTTGCCGTTTTCCAGAAGCATGTAATCACTGACCCATTTCCCAGATGTGATCCTATACTGGTCCGCATCAAGCCCCAGATGGGAGAGCAGCACCGTCTGGTATCCGTCAAATGCAGGGGTCTCCGGGTTGTTCGGTATCCTGGTGTTGCCGAGTTTATAGTAGGCCACGTCCTCATCCCCGGTAAACGTCGCACGTACCGAGAACGGCTCGCTGTAGCTGCTTCCGGTACGCCTTACGTCCTGCAGACTGCCGGTTACGGTGATGGTGCTGCCATCTGGCAGTGTTGCCGTGATCTCTTTGGTCGCCGGTGCATCGGGCCTGCTGTCCGTTCCTGTGAACGTCATCGTGCCGGTGGCTGCCTGTCTGTTCTTCTCTGTCCATTTCACGTCTGAAAGTTTCAGGGTCTTACCGGATTTCAGTTTCAGGGTTTTAGGCACTTTCTTTTCCGTTAGTCCTGTATATGTACGGTTTCTCTTCACCGGCTTCTTTTGGCCGGTCTGTTTGAATGTGACTTTGACAGCCTTGCATTTTCTCCCTTCAAACTTAATCTCTTTTGGTACGCCGTCCAGCTCCTTCCGGCCAAGGTCATCAATGGTATAGCTCTTGTATCCTTTATCTTTTGTCGTGATGGTATATTCCTTTGTCACCGGTGCTGTTGCATAGGCAATGCAGCCCATGGACAGCATTGCGATCAATGCCAGTACCATCACTCTTCTTTTTTTCATGGTCTTCACCTCCATTTTCATGTTTCCGGGCAATAAAAAAGGACCATGCTACCGGTCCATAAATTTGCCAGGTTATCTTATTCCCCCTGTCTTTTGGATATAGGCTTTTTTGGTATAGATTCTTTTTCTTCACAGGCAGCGGGTTCCGTGGCGTTTTCTGTCTTATGTATTGTCGCCGCCCTTGCCAGTGACCACTGGCTGATGGCGCGTATAATCCACCATAAAAAACAGGTGGCAAGCATCCGGTCGCCGTCAATGTGCGTACCGGCTACCTGTATGTATGCAATAAGCGATGCCACCAATGACAGCAAAGGTTCCATCAGCTCGGCTTTTTTATATATCAGGCGTGTGGTGCTGCATATCATCTCAATTGCCGCGATGACGGTTAGCGCCACCTGCCAGTACTCCTGTAGTGTGATATCCTGGATCTCTGCACTTACTGCCTGCCCTTCAAAAAACTGCATCAGCATATCGGGTCGGAACCTGAATACGCCGGTAATCGCAAATACGGCCGTAATATATAGCAGGATCCTTGTTGAAAGGTTGATTAGGAAAACCGTGGTATATGGAATCCATGTATGTGCCCTATCCAGTACCTTGTTTATTTTATCGGTCATGTCCCCTCCTTCTTTTAACGGGAAGGGAGTCCTCCGCCTCCCTTCCCAATCCTTTTACTTATTTTCTTTATTCTGTCTGTTCTTGCGTTTTGCTATAAGTAAAGTGATTACTCCAAGTGCTATAATCAGCAGTGCTATGTAAGGCCAGATCAGCGTAGTGTCTCCAGTTTGTGGCGTCAAGCCTACATTCCCGTCATCTCCACTGCCTGGCGTGATGTCAGTCTCAACGTCCACGGTTCCGATTTTCTCACCAATCTTTACCGTCTGGTCTTTGTCTTTAAGGTCTTTATGCTTTGCCACCAGTTTTCCTTTCAGATATAATTCCTCAAAGACTACTGTTGTTTTTCCGACCATGACATCTGCATCAAACGTGAAGGTCACCTTGGCAGATCCGCTCGATGTCGTTGGAATAAATATCTTCTGTGCAATGATTTCTTTTCCATCGATTTTAACCGGTTTTCCGGTTGCTTTGTCCATGAGAGTGCCTTTAAGCGTATACTCTTTACCCGGCTGCAGATTCGTATATCTAACGATATCTGTAATCTTGCCTTTGGCTGTCTGCGCTGCACTGGTCTTGATCTCCGGAATATATACCGTCTGATCCTTATCCTTGATGTCCTTATGTACTGCCACTTCCTTGCCGTCATATTTTAATGTTTCGAATACCACGGTTGTCGTGCCGGCGAGAGCTGCAGCATCAAACGTGAATTCCAGTTCTATCGATCCGTCTGCCTTATCCGGTGTGAACGTCTTGCTTGCAGTCACCTTTTTGCCGTCAACAAGGATTGCTTTTCCCGTCGTCTTATCCATAAGGACGCCGCTGACGGTGTATTCTTTCCCTGGAATCAGGTTGGTATATTTAACGGTGTCGATGATGGTCACTTTGCCGTCTGCATTGGCAACATGGTCCTTGGTATTGCTGTCAACGGCCGTGGTCTTGATCTCTGGGAAGTGTACGGTCTGTCCGTCATCATTGATATCCTTATGCTCGGTCACCTTCTTCTCTTCATCCGGCGTCTCTGGGTTATTGTCCGTATCCGTCATGACATAGAGTTCCTCGAACACTACCACGTCTTTACCTTTCAGACTTGAACCATCAAATGTGAATGACATATCAACAGTACCGTCTGATTTTTCCGGTTTGAATCTGGCTTCCGCCGTTACTTTCTTTCCGCCGACAAGCAGCTCCTTGCCGGTGGATTTATCCATCAGCGTTCCCTTGAGCACGTATTCTTTTCCCGGAACCAGGTTATGGTATGCTACTTTGTCCACAATCGTAACCTTGCTGTCTGCCTTGGCAATATGGTCCTTGGTCACGCTGACCGTTGCGGTGGTCCCGATATACGGAGATGACGGGCTAGGTCCCGGTCCCGGCGGCGGTGTCGGGGTGTCCGGCGTATGGTCATTTTTAACAGAATTGATCGTGATGTTCAGCACACCTGCATTGGTGTTGTTCCTAGCATAGGTCTTGGCCGTGGTGTTTTTAAGATTGATTAACTTCGGCAGTTCTGCCTTGCTGTCCACGGTCAGTACGCTTTCCGTATCCAGGTTCTTATCAACTTCGCCGGATGCGGACATGTAGAAGTTTCCTGCCTTGTCAAACTCGACTGTGTAGGTCACACCGTCATCAAAATTAATCACAGCCTTGGCTGCCTGAATTTTGGTATCAAAGACTGGATTACCGTCCTTGTCTTTCTGTTGTTCGCCGGTCTCTTTATCCATAACAGGGGTCTTTACGATGCGTTCTAGGATAACCGGATCGGTCAGGCTGTCAACATTTTCACCGTCCCTGACAATGCTAGCTGCAGTGCCTGCTGGCAGGGTCAGCGTTGCCTTGCCGTAATCATAGGATACATCGGCCTTTACTGCGGATGTGCCTTCAGGACTTGTAAGCAGCAATGAGGTCAGCTTAGCCTTTTCCTCATCGGTTGCATCCGCTTTCGGCTCTGCATACTTGTAGGTTGCTTCACTCAGCCAATTGGTTTTAGTAACCTTTGGGCTGTATTTGATAATTGTTTTGCTGCCTTCTGTAGCCTTGGTAAAGTTCTCGTTCCCTTCGGCCCCAGTTTCAAGGTTCGTCGGAGCTTTCCCGTCCAGGGTAGCTGTGTACGTCTGTCCTTCGGCTCTGACTGTCATCGATGCGCCGTTTTCAAAGCGGATCGTAGTGCTTTGCCCGTCCTTGAGCTTGATCTGCGTATTGGTTCTGCCGTCCATGACCGCAACGGATACGTTGCTGCCCTCTTCGGCGTAGGCAGTGTCCATAACATAATCTTTGCCATCAATATTGACTCTGGATGCACCAAACTTATACAGGGTGTCGAAATCAACCGTCACACCGTTATTGCCATCCTGGGTCACAAACCCGCTGATTCCCATGTCCTTGTAATGGAAAGTCATCTGGTCGGCTGTCAGGATGTCCACAGCGTTGAAGTAATACTTCGTATTGTTGGTCTTCCATCCGGAAGGGGCGGAGATCTCTTTGACGTAGTACTTTCCAAGCGGCAGCTTGATCGTTGTCGATGCCTGGCCGTTTGAAACCACCATACGTCCAACGAGGGTGTCAGCAGGAACCGTCTTTTTATCCACCTTCTTATCGCTTGTCGTGCTGCCTTTGATGGCTTCGGCCGTATAAATACCGAATACGGCTCCGCTTCCCGGCTCATACTTATTGGACTCATAGGCGGTCTCAAAGAGCTTCTGTAAATCGATTTTTACGGATACCGCCTCATTCTCGTAGGTGGCTGTATCCCAGACGAGCGGCGTATACTGGTCTTTATAGTCTAATGTGAATTTCTGCCACCGGCCCTTGTTCACATGGCCCTCGGCTGAAGAAACCTCCCTTACCCAGTAGGTGCCCATTGGCAGTGCGCTGGATTCTGCGATGCCCTTCCAATTTGTGCTGATCACTTCAACCGGTTTTCCGATCGGATAGACCATGGTGTCATCGATGGAGTTAAAGGAGAGCTTCGCGCTCTTCCCGCCATCCGTGATTACAGGAACCGCTTCCGTGGTATCCGGATAGGTAATTTTGAATCCTTTGTCCGGATCAGTGTTATTGCTCACCATGTCGATCGTGTAGAAGACTTCCCTGTTATCCTTGCCTGCCTCGTGGCGCTCGGCCTTGATGAAGTTCCGGTCATCAAATATCCTTTCATAATATGGATTATCCGGGTTCATCCCTTTGTTCCAGTCCAGCCCCTGTCCATTGTAGGAGAATGCCGGGTATGTCTGGTCGAAAACATACAGCTGCTCCTGTGTCAGCGTGACCCTGGTGTGGGTCAGCATACCGGAGAGGTACATCTCCGTCCTGATGCCGTCGTTGGTCAGGAAATATACCGGCGCTGCATCAAGCGGCTTACCGTTAAAGATGGTTTTACCGTCTTTAACTTCATGGGTATAGACGTTGGACTCGGTGATCTGCGGCGTGGTCCCCTCATGGTTCAGGATCTCCGTCACCGCTGTTTCGGCTGCGTTATCTGCTGTCGTGCTCATGCCGATGACGCCGTCCCACGTGAAATCAAATCCGACAGCATTCTTGAAATGCTGGGCGGTGGTGAAATAGTATTCCTGGCTGTACGACTTGTAAAAATTGCCTTCTGCGTCGCAGTCAGCCCATCTCAGCTGGCCGTCATTGATCCAGATACGGTAACTCTGGCTGCCTTCTTCCGTTTTGGAGATTATGAAGTTTTTTGCATCCTTTTTCGTTACTGCATCCCAGCCGTCGCTTGCCTTGTCCCAGCCGTCAGGGACATCCGGCGCATTGGTGACCTGTTCTTCATCCTTTGTCGGATAGTTGCCCTGGTCGTCAGGCGGCTGCGTCTCATCAGGTACCTGCACGGTCTCAACCTTCGGTTCCACGATTTCCGCCGTCACCTTGTCATAATCACTATGGACGCCGGTTACTTCGTCTTCCGGCAGGTCCTTTTCCGATTCAAGGCGGTTGACACGCACCCTGTTGCCACCGTCATAGTCCATAGTGGTGATGCCCAGCTCCTCTTCGCCGGATTTCAGCAGCGGGTCGGTAACATCTATTTTTGCAACATAATCGTCTGCCACGGATCCCTTCGTTACGTGCACGTCCGTGTAATTGAATCCGCCCTTGCTGTAATTGAGGGCATACTGCACGGTATACCGGTAGGTCATCTTCTTCTCGTCGTCTCGCACGGTAAAGCTGTCCTTATAGGTTGCACCATTGACTGCGGCGATGACGTAATCCGTAAAGGTCTTATTGGTCTTGCTGATGTCCTTGGCAGCCGTCTGCGTGATAACCTCTCCTGTCTCCAGGCTGACCTGCCATACCTCTTTTGCTCCGTCGATATCCGCATGGTCGCGGCTGACCTTGGTGAGGTCTATCGGCTTGTCCGTTGCAGCGTCATATGCTTTGACAGGGATGACCCCGTCCACCTGCTTGATGTCTTCTGCAGCGTAGATTTCAAATTTGGCGCTTCCAAGGCGTATCCTGTCCCAGGCGGATTTCCAGATGGAATACCCGTTGTCCTCGCCTTTGTTCCAGCCGACGAAGCCTTCTCCATTTTTGGTAATCTCAATCTTACCCTTGGCCGGGTTGTTCGGCATGTTGACAATGGCATAGTAGGTTACATAATCTTCGCCGTCCATATGCGGATCCTGCTCTAATACCGTAAAGCGATATTTGTTATAAGTGGTCTTGTTGTCACCGGTGAACTTTTCCACTTTTTTTCCGTCCTTGTCTCGAACCTGGACGGTTTCTAAAAAGGTCTTCGGCGGCGTAACGGTCTGCCCTTTATGATCGATGATATTGATGCTTCCCATGTCTGCGATAGTGCCCTTCCCCTTGCCGTCATACTGGCCGACGTAGTAACCCTCAGGCACGACCAGCTCCTCGATTTCGTAGATGCCGTATTCGATCTGGTACGGCAGCACGATTTCGCCGTTCTTGTTGGCATAAAATACATAGTTCTGGTTGTCGTCACTGTAACTGCTGCCATTCGGCAGATAACGGTTGTAATTGGTTGACTGCGTCGGATCTGCCAGATCCGGATTTCCTTTATAGCGGATGCGGAAGGCTGTGCGGTCTGCATCCCAGCGCACGGTTTTACCCGTCTCCGCATTAGTCTTTACCACCTTGATCTTATTTCTTTTTGCCTGGTTGGAGGCAACGTTCTTCGATACTTTTTGCCCATCCTCTGTGATGGAGAATCGGAACTCTTCCAGGACGTATCCATCAGAGTCGGCCTTGATCTCCCTGACGATATATGTCCCATATGGAAGGTCATAGATATAGATCTGGCCGTCCTCCGATACCTTCAGCGGACTCTCCGGGCCTGCCGGTGTCCCGCTGTTATCACGGGTGGCCTTATATGTGTGGGTATACTTGCCGTATCCGTCCTTTTTCACGCCCTCGTCAATCACCCGCACATAAGGGCAGCCTTCCCAGCCGCCGCTTTCCAGCTCTATGGTCCACAGGGAATCCGTAGACGGCTGCTTGACGCCGTTATCGCTGTTAGTCTTATCAGTAAATGGATCAAGATCATCTTTGCTCTTGATGATCTGCAGATCGCCACGGAAGTTATCATTGATAAATACCTGCTCTTCAAATTCATGGACATAATCAATTTCAAGGTCCCCATTCTCCACGGTGCCCTCCAGTACCGTTTCCGCTCCGGTGGCGTCGGTGATGGTGATCTTATATTTGATGTCAGACCAGCTTGCAGGGCTGCTTGTGCAGGTCTGGCTGTTATGTGTCTCGGCATGGTAGGTCACTTTATATGTCCCCCGCTCGCCGTTTCCTGTTCCGGAATCCGTTTCGGAAAATCTGCCGTCCGGCAGGCCGGTTTCCCTGATGGTATAG
>UMIU01011215.1_pt1 | contig 11790 bp, 11 predicted proteins | sample 1965871 | NCBI WGS metagenome assembly UMIU01 (sample SAMEA4836132, study PRJEB28245) | human gut metagenome | biome: gut microbiome; material: fecal sample | place: Denmark | collected 2008
AGCATCCAAAGCCGTATCAGATCGCCCCGGCGGCAAATGGGAAGCATCAGTAGGTTTCCTTCAGGCCTTCCTGATCAAACAAATACACCGTCTCAAGGGACAGATTGATGCCCGCCTCGATCATTTTCGGATCCAGGTTATCCGCCGTATCAAGGCGTGTATGGTAATAGCGGGCAGGCGTCGGGTCCATCGCGGCGAACGTCGCGCCGGGGATACCGGCCTGAGAAATTGCCGCTGCATCTGACGAGCCGAAAAAGACGCTCTTAAACGATAAATCCAGCCCCGCGTGCTCGCCGGCCTTTTTCATCAGCCTGCACACGCGGATATCGTTTTTGACCGTGCCGGTCATGTCGCGGCTATAGATCGCCATATCGTCGTAATCGCGCATGGTGTCAAAGCCAAGAAAGACCGTTTCAACCTCCATACATTCCTCATAATGCTTTTTAGCATACGCTTTCGCCCCGCGCAGGCCCGCCTCCTCAGAGCCGGTCAGCACCGCCCGCACCTCTGTGTTTTCAAACCGGATGTTATTGTCGGAGAGATATTTCATCACGGCCATCGCGTTGAGGCAACCGGTCAGGTTATCGTTCGCGCCGGGGACGACAAGCTTCCAATGTGTAAAAAACAGAATCGAGATATAGGACGGAATCCACACCAGTTGCACATAGCCCATAATTTTCCAAAATCCGCCGTCAAACGCCGTCATCGCATGGCCGGTTGCAATCGCAGCAATTTCGCTGACAAGCGTAATGGCCAGCCCCACCAGAGCAATCGCAATCACAGCCACAAGGCAATGCCCGCCGCCGAGGTAGGTGTAGCGCCATTCGTAGGCGGAGTCGCAGTGCCCATTGAAGATAATGCGGCGCTTGAGCTCGCCCTCCGGCTTGCGCACGGCAATTACGTTTGCTGAGGTGCGTTTTGGAAACAGCGGATCCAAAAACTGCCGGTACATCAAAAACTCCGCGATCATACAGACAGCCGCTGCCAGCGTCAAAATCAGGGAGATCAGCGCAAAGCCGAGGTTATACAAAATCACGCTTGCAATCATGCAGAGCCCCACAATAATGACCCAGCCCATAAAAGCCTTCGGGTGCAGGTCAAACTCCTCGATCTCCACATGGTCGGTGTATTTACGCAGCTCATCCGCCATGTGCTCCTGCGCCTGACGCTCTGCCGGGCTGCCGGATTCGCGCCCGCCGATCTCCTTGCAGATCAGTTTGATCTCCTTCACGCAGTAGTTGACGCACTCTTTTACCTTTGCCTTGTAATTCTGAATGCCTTCCGTCGCTTTCATAAGTAAATGGTTTCAGCTCCCTCTCTCATAAAATATGGATATATTCTATCATATATCACCAGAAAAGTCGAGAGATTTGGCGGATGTTTTTTAACAATATGCAAAATTTTTTGTATTACAGAATCAAAAATCTGTAATTTTAAAAAACACAGTGAATTCGTGAAAGAAAGCGAAAAAAAGGCTTCATTTTAAACACTCTGTAGATCTATCATACAACGCCTTATTCAAAAAGTATAATCGGCGCTTGCACGCCCCTCCCGGCACAGCGCCACGAACGAGGAAATTTTCTGGTGCGCAGGGTGTTTCGTATAGGCGGCGAGATCGTCAAGCGAGTCAAATTCACTAATCAGCACCGCGTCGTAATTTTTGGGGTTCGGATTTTCGTTCAGGTGCACCTCCATCCGGCGGATAAGGGGGACCGTCTCCGGAAGGGCCTCCAAAAGCGCCTTTACCTTGCGCAGGTTTTCCTCTTTGGTAGCGCCCTCGGCGACCGGTTTGAACTTCCACATGACAATATGACGGATCATCGCAATCCCTCCTGCAATTATTTTATTCTCTGCCGCAGGCTTTCCTCTGATTAAATCAACTGCAAAGCGCGCAGCACCGTCACCCATAAAAAAATTGTAACGCTGGAAAACAACGTGGTCACGAGCACCAGCTGGCCGGCCAGCACATCGTCGCTGCCCATATTTTGCGCCATGACATAGCTGGAAATTGCTGTGGGCGCGCAAAAAACGATCAGAAGCGCGCCCAGCTCTTCCCCTCGGAAGCCAAGCCATACGCCCAAGGCGACAAAAACAGCCGGCACCACGACCAGACGCAGCAGCGTCGCCACACCGGCCAGCCGGAGATTCCCCCTGAGCTGCTTCCAATCGAACTGCCCGCCCAGCAGAATCAGGGCGAACGGCGTCGCAATCTGGCCGATATCGCCCACGGCGCGGCTAAGGAACAGCGGCACGGGGATTTGAAACACAGAAAAAACCATCCCCACAAAGGAGGCGATAATCAAAGGGTTTTTGATAACATCCCAAGCCATGCGACCAAGCCGAAGTCTGGAGCGCCCGCCCCCGGCATCCTCCTGAAACAGTGTGAGGATTACGACGGCAAGAAAGTTGAACTCCATAATCACAAAGGGCAGCAGCATAGAAATAGACGCCACATGTTCCTCCCCAAAGAGATTCACTGCAAGCGGCAAACCCAGCAAAAGGAAATTGCTGCGAAAAACGCCTTGAATAAACGCGCCGCAGGTGGGCCTGCTTTTCAGAAAGCGCGGTGCGGTCACACAGAGTAACACCGCCGTTGCCAAAACGCCGGCCAACGTAAACGCCACCAGCCTCGGCCGAAAATCGACCTGAAAGTCGGCATCATAGATATTTTGAAACAGCTGGAGAGGAAAGGCAACCTGAAAGCAAACCTTGTTTGCCTTGCTGATAAATTTGCTGTCCACCATTTTCAGCTTTTTCAGCAGGAAGCCAACCGCCACCACCAGGATGAGCGGAGCAACTGTGTTAAAGCTGTAAAGAAAAACCGCCATGTGCTTCCCCTTTTCATTCGATATACCATTGCGCAGCACACAATATTTGCACGCAGTCAAACCAATGCAGGATGCTATTATGATATAACGAAAACCGGCGCTTGTAAATGGCTCTGCAATGATTGAACGGGTGAAAAGGATGGCCAGCCTGATTCTTCGTGCATTCATCGGCGATCTATGCTACAATAGCGAATGCAGCAGGTGAAAGCAGGAGGGGTTTCGATGGAAATAAAGCGCACAGCCATCATTGGCATGGGCGCAGTTGGCACTGTCTATGCCAAACGCCTTTATGACCGCTATGGCGATCAATTTTTTACCATTGCACAGGGGGCTCGCGCACAGCGGCTCCTCACGCACGGCGCCACACTGGATGGGGAAGTCTTTTTCCCCCGCGTTTGCGAGCCTGGGCCGGAGGCCAACCCGGCAGATCTCCTTTTGATTTGCGTCAAAAATTATCAGCTAAACGAAGCGATTGAAGACATTCGCCCCTTTGTAGGGGAGAAAACCGTGCTGCTCCCGCTCCTAAACGGCGTAACAGCCACAGCCCGTCTGCGGGCCTCCTTCCCGGGATCGCTCGTACTATGCGGCCTGGCCATGGCGCTGGATGCTGTGCGCGGCAAAAAGGGCGTGCTTCACTCCTCAGATGGCGAAATCCATCTTGGCATGGAGGATACCGGGCGCTTCCTCCCAGAGGTGACGGCTGTGGAGGAATTTCTGCGCAGCGCAGGCCTGCGCCCTCGTGTTTTTGCGCATATGCTGCCGGCCGTTTGGAAAAAATGGATGCTCAACGTCGGCCTCAACCAGGTATCCGCCCTGACTGGGGCCACATATGGAGATTTCACCCGCATACCAGAGGCGATGGCGCTGGCGGAAAGCGCCATGCGCGAGGTTCTGCATCTGGCTCAGGCAGCCGGTATCGCATTGACCGAGGCGGATATTGAGGCGATCCCTCCCGTGGTGGCAACCATGCTGCCTTCGGGTAAAACCTCCATGCTTCAGGATATCGAGGCGGGCCGTCCTACGGAGGTAGAATCCTTCGCCGGGGAGGTGCTCCGGATCGGGCGGCAATACGGCGTGAGCACACCGGTCAATCAGCTGCTCTACCATCTGCTCCACGTGAAGGAGCAAACCGGCCTGCACCGACAAATCCGGTGAGCCGCCAAATATACATCTAAAAAGCGGGCCTTCTTCCACTTGGGAAGGGGAGCCCGCTCTCTTATATCCAATCCCTTCACAGGCGCGCACTGACGCGCCATGCGGTCAGGGTTCTATTGCATCCTCCTTTGCCCGCTCCTCCTGCTCATGGCGCTGGATGAGCTCCTGCTCGACCTGCGCTTTCTGCTGCTTGGAATAGCGGATACACAGGAAGGGGATGAGATACAGCAGCGAGCCAAGCGCCGGCAGCAGCATAAACAGCGGCCACTGGGCTTTGAAATACTGGGGAGAGACCTTCCTGAGCTGATCAACGGTGAGCTCACCGTCAAAACGCAGGTAATCGAGCACCCTGCCGCAGAAATAAAGCTTAATGGAATCCAACAGCTTATTCGTTAAATTCTGCATGGAGAAGCTAATGCCCTCCGTCCGTTTCCCTGTCTTCCACTCCACATAGTCAACGGAGTCACACAGAATGCTGCGCTGCGCGATGCCCACCATGTTGTTGGGGATCGCTCCAATGCTCATAAAGGCCATCACGGCAGCCATCTGGCCGAGCGTCTGGTATCCGATGAAAAAGGCAATGCAGCGAGTAACAATGTTGGTCACCTTTGCCAAAATAATCACATTGCGCATGCCGCCCAGCTTCTCCGCCACCTTGGTGGCGAAAAACATGCTCAGCGCGCCAAAAATGTTGATGAGAAGGCCGTAGAGGAACTGCGCCGTTTGCCCATTGATCTCTATAGAGCCGATCTGGTAGGAGGTGCAGTATTCAAAAAAATAAATCTGTGGGATCGCGCCGTCAAAAAAGCTGACAACCTGTGCGAGCAAAAGCAGAATCAAAATTTTGTTATGCCGCAAATCCGCAAGATCCTGCCAAAAGGATTGCAGCCGCTTTTCTTTCACGTATTCCACACGCTCTTTTGTTTTTGCCGCAAGGCTGGAGAGCAGTTCTCCGCCAAAGCCAAATACAAGGCCATAGCATAAAAACTGCGTGCTTAGGCTAATTCCTTCCTTTTCCCCGATGCCCATCAGAAGGGAAATAATCCCCACAATACCACCGCCGGCGCCTACGCCGATATTCAGCCATTGGGAAACCCTGCCGCGCTCCTCAGAGTGCGGCGAAATGAGGGACATCGTACCCCACAGCGCCGTATCCTGAAAGGAATAGGTCAAATCCCAAACCAGATAGATGCAGAGGAACACAGCGATAGAGCCGGTTTCGCCCAAGCCGAAATTGCAAAACAGCAGAGCGGATAGAATGCCGATCACAATGGGCAGCTTGCCAAGAAACGGGTGCAGCTTCTGCCCGGGCTTGTAATTGCGCCGGTCGATAATCACGCCCACAATCGGATCGTTGACAGCATCCCACACCCGCGAAAGGGAGGTAATCGCCCCCACATGGTCAGGGCGCATATGCAGTACATTGGTGCAGAAGTAAAAAATCCACTGATTGACAATCCCATAGGTAGCGTTTTGCCCTGCCAGAGCGGCGGAATAGGCAAACAGCTCCCGGTTGGGGACATAACCCTCCTTCGCCTCTTTGTTGAAAAAGAAGCGCAGCGGGTTGGGAATACGTTTTGGGCGGCCGCTTTTTTCCTCTGGATCCATGGGGATTCCTCCTTTGGCTTTTATATAGATCATTTTACTATAAATTCTGTTTCTTTTCAATTCTTATTGTCTATGAAATGCAAAAGGAGAGGCTTCTCCTTTCAGAGAAGACTCTCCTTACAAGTCCTCACATCAGCTTATTCTGCGTCGTCAGCATTTTCCCAATTGTGCCAAACGTTTTGCACATCATCGTTCTCTTCAAACATCTCCAGCATTTTGGCCATATTTTTGACGTCATCCGGATTGCTTAAACGCGTATAGGTTGTGGGCACATATTCCACCTCAGCCGATACAAACGTATAGCCCTTAGCTTCCAGATCGTCGCACACGCCGGTGAAATCGTTGGGATCGGTGCGGATGTCAAAAACGTCTTCATCCGTCAAAAAGTCCACCGCGCCGGCCTCCAGCGCATCCTCCATGACCTTTTCCTCATCCAGGCCCTCCATCTCAATGGCGATCACGCCCTGGCGGTTGAAAAGGAAGCCGACGCTGCCTGTCTGCCCCATATTTCCACCGTATTTATCGAAATAGTGGCGCATGTCGGCGGCCGTGCGGTTGCGGTTATCCGTCAGCGTCTCTACAATCACCGCGACGCCGCAGGGGCCATAGCCCTCATAAACGATTTCCTCATAGTTATCCGCTCCGCCCTCTCCGGCGGCCTTTTTGATGATACGGTCGATATTATCATTCGGCACATTGTTGGCCTTTGCCTTGGCAATCACATCCCGCAGCTTGGAGTTGGAGGCCGGGTCCGGGCCGCCTGCGCGCACCGCCACGCCGATCTCGCGGCCGATCTTGGTGAAAATTTTGGCGCGCTGGCCGTCTGTTTTTTCTTTTTTGCGTTTAATTGTGCTCCATTTGGAATGACCTGACATAATAAACCCTCCAGTGACTGTATCTCAAAACACTTTATTTTATCACGGGATTGAAAAAAAAACAAGCCCTGTGCCGTATAAACCTAATGTCCTTCCCAGCCTCCACGTGCCGGATCCTATCCCGCAAAAAGGCTGCGGAATACCCTTCCACAGCCCTTTCAGCAATGCTATCTTATTTTTGCTGGCGGTAGGACCACTCCTGCTCAAAACGGAGCGCGCCCTCCACACTGCGCCGCCCCCGTTCATCCAGGGAACGGTATTGCCGGATCAGCTCGATCTCCTTGGGCGTGAAGGCGCCTGCTGGGGCGGGGTTATCTGTGCGCTCCAGCAGATAATCCGTGCTGACGCCGTAATATTCCGCCAGCGCACACAGCGTTTCGTTGCTCATCTGCCGCCTGGCGCTTTCATACAACGTGTAGGTGGAGCGGGAAATATTCAGATAATCCGCAATCTCCTTCTGTGTTTTCCCCTCGCGGAGCCTCAGCTCGCGCACTCTGCGGTCAGGCAAGCCGTTCCCTCCTGAAGCCAAAAATACGTCTCTTTTGTTTTAAGCATATCATTTGCTCATGCGGAAAACAAATTTAGTTTCAAAAAGCATCTTTTATTAAATATATAATTATCATAAAGTTTCAATTTGCAACTTAAAAGAAAAAACGCAGTTCAGAAGGTCATTCTGAACCGCGATTCTGATAAAAATGAATAAGCTGCCTCAAGAAATTTTACGAACAATCGCAATCGGCGTTTGCTGCGAGGCCTGGCCGAGCGGATTATCCCGAAAAATTTCCTTGCACAGCGCAACGTCTACATCCGGCGAGGATACGCCCAGAATTTCCCGCCCAATATCGTTTGCATCCATGACGACCACGGCTTTGCAGCCGGTGTGTTCCCGGAGTGTCGCCGCCACCTTGTCGGGATCCTTGGGTGCAAGCTTTGCATAATGGTTATAGGGCGGCAGCGTATAGTCGCACGGCCCGTCGATAGCGCGCCCCGCGTCCCCTACGATTTTATAAAAAACCCCACGTTTGCCGAACGGCTTCGTGACGGCCGAACAGAATGCGGCAAACAAAATTTTCGGAACCCCAATATCCCGAATAGCGAGCTCCATCGTCCATGGGCTTCCCAATCCGATCCCATAGGGGGATTTATAAACAAATTTACACAGGAGGTTGGCAAGAGGGGAAACCTTGATTTCATCAATATCAAAGGCACGGCCCTGGCTGATGGCAATAATTTTTTCGCTGATAAAAATCATATCGTCCGGTTGCAGATAGGGTTTGACATATTGATCCATAAGATCGGTCAGGCTGTCCCCCGCCATAACCACATGTGTCTTGACCGGATACCGCAGGTAGTTCCCCGCGCTGGTTTCGATCTCCAGATTCTTCTTTTCATTTGGTTTCAGTGCGCTCATATCCATTGGCTTTGAACCCCCGTTGCGTTTGATACTCCTATTTTATTCCACCGTAACGCTTTTTGCAAGGTTTCTCGGCTTATCAATATCACAGCCGCGCGCTTTGGCCGCATAATAGCCCAGGATCTGCATTGGAACCACCTCGACCGACGGCATAAACAGAGGGTGCGTTTTGGGAACGTAAAACACATGATCCGCCTGCTGGGCGGCAGCCTCATTGCCCTGCTGCGTCACGCAAAGCACCTGCGCGCCGCGTGCCTTAACCTCCCGGATGTTGCTCACCGTTTTATCAAACAACCGTTCGCAGCAGGCCAGCGCAGCGACAAACGTGCCGGGTTCAATCAATGAAATCGTGCCGTGCTTCAGCTCGCCCGCAGCATAGGCCTCAGAATGGATATAGCTGATTTCCTTGAGTTTCAGAGAAGCCTCCAGCGCTACCGCATAGTCAAGATTGCGGCCGATGAAATAGGCGTGATGGAGATAACAGAGCCGCTGCGCAAACTGCCCGATCTGCGGCGCCTGATCGAGCGCCCGCTGAATTTGATCCGGCAGGGCAATCAATGCGTTGAGGGCATGGCGCAGTTCCAGCGCATCCACACGCCCAAGGGCCTCCGCGATATAATAGGCCAGAAGATAGATCAGTGTCAGCTGGGTACTGTAGGCTTTGGTGGTCGCAACGGAAATCTCCGGCCCCGCCCAGGTATAGAGCACATCGTCGCTTTCATTTGCGATCGTGCTGCCGACAACATTGACAATGGAAAGCACGCGGGCCCCATGCCGTTTTGCTTCGCGCAGCGCGGCAAGGGTATCCGCCGTTTCGCCGCTCTGGCTGATAATCAGCACCAGCGAGCGCTCATTCACCAATGGCATCCGATAGCGGAACTCTGAGGCGATATCCACCTCCACCGGGATACGCGCCACCTCCTCGATGACATATTTACCGACAACGCCCACATGATAGGCCGAGCCGCACGCCAAAATAAAAATGCGCTCGAAAGACCGCAGCTCTTCGCCAGTCAGGGAGATGCCATCCAGAATAATCCGCCCATCATTGCCGATGCGCGGAGAGATCGTGGCGCTGACCGCCTGCGGCTGCTCCATAATCTCTTTGAGCATAAAGTGCTCATAGCCGCCCTTTTCCGCTGCGGCCACGCTCCAGGTGATCGTTTTTACCTGCTTTTCAATCCGGCGGCCTTCCCCGTCATATACCGTAACATCATCCCGGCGAAGCAAGGCAATTTCTCCGTCGTCCAGCTGATAGATCCGGCGCGTATAGGGGAGGATCGCGGTGATGTCGGAGGCAATAAAATTTCCTCCGTCGCTGAGTGCAACGATCAAAGGGCTCGCCCGCCTCACACAGGCGATTTCATCCGGATGCTCCTGGCTGAGGATTCCGAGCGCATAAGAGCCCTCCAGCTGGGAGACCGTCTTACGGATCGTCTCCAGCAGGTCTCCCGTATCATTTTGCTCCAGCAGATGCGCAATTACCTCCGTATCGGTCTCGGAAGAAAATACACAGCCCTGCTGCTGCAGCTTTGCCTTAAGCACAGCATAATTTTCAATAATCCCATTGTGCACGATCGCAAATTTTCCACTGCTGCTGCGGTGCGGATGGGAATTCGCGTCGGAAGGCTCGCCGTGCGTCGCCCATCTGGTATGGCCGATTCCGGCTGTTGCATTCAGGTCGCGGCCGCCGTTCATTTTGTCAAAAAGGATCTCAAGCCTTCCCTTCGACTTTGCGATGTGAATCTGCCCGTCTTCCAGTACGGCGATTCCCGCCGAATCGTAGCCGCGGTATTCCAGCTTTTTTAAACCGCCCAAAAGGATTGGCGCAGCCTGTTCGCCGCCGATAAAGCCAATGATTCCACACATGGGATTCACTCCTTTAATTTTTAAAATTTTACAAAATGTTATTTTTCTGAAAGATCTTCAAAAAAATATTACGAAAAGTATAATCTACTTGCATCTTTCCGGCAAATCGGCTGAGCGCAAATCTGCTCTCTCCTTCTTCAGTATGCGTCGTTTTACGCATTCTTATAATAGTTTTTCAGGTATTCCCCCGTTTCCCGGCATTCTCCTGCAATCAAATACAGCTTTAAGATACGGTTTTTCATCTGGATATATGCATCCCCCTGCAAGGTTTTTAGCTGGGGCCGCAGTTCCAGAATCTGTGCGCGAATCCAAGCGGATTGCTGCGCATATTCTTCTCCCAACTCATATAATGTCATGCTGATCCCTCCGATCCAATGTTGTCTTAGGTTTAGAACAAATGTTCGTCTAGTTTTTAGTATACAGGCCCGTCCCATTTTTTGCAAGAGGGGGAATGCCCAGACGGATAGGCAAAGTCCAAAGGATGGGACAGTAGCCGGCGGCTTTGCCTTGTCAACTATGCTGCGGCGTCCGCAGGCGATTCCAGGTTGTGAGAAGCGCGTTCATGGGCATCCCAGCCCCGCAGCAGCTTCCGGCAAACCCGTAAGCGCTGTTTGCGTCTGAACGGAAGCGGTCTCTTCTCCTCCTGCGATCAATCTGAACTGTAACCGGACTGTAACCCCTTGTAACAGCTCTGTTCTTGTCTGCCTGTGTCGAATATGTTATGATGGGCCCATAATCATAAATCAATCCAACGGCGGCGGCACAGCCCGTTTTTCGGCCCAAGCGCACCGTCGCCTGCTGAGAGGGGAGGCATCTTGCCATGAACATCAGCCGGAGGCAACGGTTGGCGGCAATTTCCTTTGCGTTTACGCTCCTTTTCTGCCTGGCAGTTGGGCTGGGCGTACATAGCGCGTTTGAATACCAGGTCATCCGGCAGGAACGATTTGCCGCGGCCGGCGAAAGCGAGCTGCATCAAACACAAACCGCGAATCAGCCGTCTGCCCATGTGTGGGAAGCCGCCCCTTCCACCGCAGCGCAAACGACCATACCCACAGACACCCAGCCCCATGAAACGATTCCACCGCATACCACCCCCTCCGCTGCCGAACCCTCGCTGCCCACGCAGGAAGAATCCTGTACGTCTGCAACCTCTTTCGGGCAGAAACCAGGCCGTTCCCCGGCGGCTGTACGCAACGACAAAAAAGTTTACCTCACCTTTGATGACGGCCCTTCGCAAAATACGCTGCAAATCCTGCGCATTTTAAAGGAGTATCATGCAAAGGCCACCTTTTTTGTGGTGAATTCCAAATATAATTCCTATATGAAGAATATTGTGGAAGAGGGGCACGCTATCGCGCTGCACTCTTTTTCACATGACTATAAAACCATCTATCGCTCGGAGCAGGCTTTTTTTGAGGATCTGCAAAAAATTTCAGATGTAGTTAAGCGGGAGACAGGCGTTGACGCCAAGGTAATTCGCTTCCCTGGCGGCTCCAGCAACACTATCAGCAGGCGTTATAATAAGGGAATTATGACCCGATTGACACAACAGGTGGAGGAAAAGGGCTATGTGTATTTTGACTGGAACTGCTCCTCCGGCGATGCCGACGGCAACCGGGTGCCCGCCTCCCAGCTGCTGCGCAATGTGCAGAATGGGAGCAAAAATAGCAGGGGGCATCTTGTGATCCTGATGCACGATTCCCAGGCAAAAACGACTACTGTAGAGGCGCTGCCAAAAATCCTGCACTATTTAAACGAGCGAGGTTTTACCTTTGAGACAATTACGCCGGAGACGCCGCCGGTTCATCACGGCGTAAACAACTAAAACGCCCGCCGCCCGCAGCGCTCCCGCTGCCCGAATATAAATTTTTGATTTCAGATAAGGGGCCGGAGGTCTTCCCGTACCGTAGAAAGGCGTGCAAGCATCGACATACCTGCATCCTTTCTCCATCGTACGGAAGCCCCCGGCCCATTCATCTAAAATTTGCAATTTGATATCTTACATCCAGCGCCCGGAATTCGGGCGTCAAGCCTGCAAGGC
>UMIU01028954.1_pt1 | contig 11718 bp, 10 predicted proteins | sample 1965871 | NCBI WGS metagenome assembly UMIU01 (sample SAMEA4836132, study PRJEB28245) | human gut metagenome | biome: gut microbiome; material: fecal sample | place: Denmark | collected 2008
CCCAACCAAATACTGCCGCCTGAATAGGACCGTTAATAGGACCAGCACCAGCAATGGAAGAGAAGTGGTGACCTAAAAGTACGTAAGGCTTTGCGGGAACATAGTCTACGCCATCCTGCATTTCTTGAGCAGGAGTAGGTCGTTTAGGATCGACGCCCCACTGCTTTGCGAGCCATCCGCCATAAAAGACGTAGCCCACAATGAGCAGAATAAGAGCACCGATCAAAACAAACATTGCGTTCATTTGTTTTGAACCTTTCTTATTCGTCAGTAAGTAATGTCAGGTTGCTTTCGAGTGCTTGACTCAATTGCTTTCCTGCGGCATTCGTAAAAATCTGCTTCCCTTTAGGGCGTGATAAATCCACCAAAGCAAGACGCAAATCGGCCCAACCATGAAAACTCATGCGGTACGATTTACGGAAGCGAGTTTTACAAAGAAGCTGTGCAGCTTTGTCGGTTGCAGAATTTGCAATAATAACAAGAGATATAGCGGTAGACATGTGATTAGGGCCTGCAGGAACTTTTCTGAAAGCTTTTTGCTTCATAAAGTCAATGACCTCACCAAGAGCTTCTTCGTTGAGTGCTTCCAAGATGTCAACGAAGAGGTATTCATGGGTGTTAACTTCCCAAAGCTTTGCACGCTTCACGAGCACGTACTGCTCTCCATAAGAATGGAACTCAGCATATCCGGGGAAGTTGTGCCCTTCGAATCGGTAATTCTTGATGATGTCGTAGTTTGCGCTATGGGCAGCCAATAGGCGAGTAAGCAAGTCTTCGCGTTTGTCAGTTGCCATAGCGAGCAAGTCCTCTCTTTTTCCGTTGCCCGATCTGCGGGAATTGATAACGGTAAGTTTTCCTTAGAGGGCTGCTTCGAATATTTTCATTTCCTGCACATCGTGCAAATTGTCATCTCTGTTGCACAAGCGAACGCATTATAAGACCAGATAATGTGCAAAATCCTTAAAAAATGGAATTTCTTTCAATTTGGTAACATTTTTCGTGTAAGTGGAGGGCAAGAAACCCTCCACTTACCATTTGGCGGTTTTTAATTAGTGGTACCAATTCCCCACGCAGCGTCGATATCGTAAGGAGTTGCCTGGTAAACGTAGTAATTAAGCCAATTGGTATAGATAAGTTGTGCAGAGGCACGCCAATTTGAAATGGGCTTTTGGGTGGGATCATCATTGGGGAAGTAATGCTTAGGAAGCGGGGCGTTCCCTTCTTTCTTTAGATCGCGGAAATATTCCCCTGCAAGGGTGTCGGAATCATATTCAGGATGACCAAATATAAAGAAATGACGACTGTCGGTGCTTTTTGCAATGAAAACACCTGCCTCGTCAGATACCGCAATAAGTTCCAAATCAGGGTTAGCGGCGATATCTTCTGCGCGAACTTCAGTGTTGCGAGAGTGGGGTGCATACACCACATCGTCTAAACCACGAACAAGTGGTGAAGAAGGTTTTAGGATTTGATGCTCAAAAACGCCCGTCATTTTTTCTTCCAGCATATATTTAGGAATACCGAAGTGGTAATAAGCACCTGCCTGAGCGCCCCAGCAAATATAAAAGGTAGAGAAAACATTAGTTTTGGCCCACTCCATGATTTCACAAAGCTCGGGCCAGTAATCAACATCTTTGAATCTCATGCGCTCAACAGGAGCACCCGTGATGATCATTCCGTCGTAGCGTTTGCTGCGCACATCATCAAGGCTGCGATAAAACGAAGCGAGATGTTCTGCTGGAACATGAGTTGCCTGATGGCTGATGGTTTGTAAAAGATCGATCTCAATCTGCAAGGGGGTATTGGAAAGCTTGCGCAGTATTTGCGTTTCCGTTTCTATTTTTGTCGGCATCAAGTTAAGGATAAGAACACGCAATGGACGAATGTCTTGATGAATTGCGCGATGCTCGGTCATTACGAAAATGTTTTCGCTCTCTAAAATACCTGTTGCGGGTAGGGAATCGGGAATTCTAATAGGCATAAGGGTATCCTTTCAAAACCGCTTAACAGTACGTTTATTATAGTGACGACAGTGGAAAAAAGAGCCGTCGTATACAGAAGCATTTTTGCATCATTTTGTAAGATGGTAATAAAACCGCAGGTAGAAGGCGTGAGTTCTATTATCTATAACTAGCTATCGGAAAATGCTTGGGAAACTTTAGGCTGTTCAAGTAAAAAATGGTGTGGTGTTTTCGCTCGAACGGTATTATCAAGCAGTGTGAACAAAAACAGTGTTTAGGAATTTTAAGGAGAACTTATGGCTCAATCAATCGCAACAAAGTGTGTGCAGGGAGGCTATCATCCAGGAGATGGGGAGCCACGACAAGTTCCAATTTATCAAAGTACCACTTGGAAATACGATACGAGTGAGCACATGGGCAAGCTCTTCGACCTAGAAGAGTCGGGCTATTTTTATACTCGTTTACAGAATCCTACGAATGATTATGTGGCGGCAAAAATTGCTGAGCTTGAAGGCGGAACAGCAGCTATGCTCACCTCTTCGGGTCAAGCGGCTAATTTTTTTGCCGTCTTTAATATTGCGGGCAATGGAGACCATATTGTGGCATCTTCGGCAATCTATGGAGGAACGTACAACCTGTTTGCTCACACAATGGAGCGTATGGGTTTGGAATGCACTTTCGTAAGCCCTACCTGTTCTGAAGAGGAACTCGAGGCTGCTTTTAAGCCCAACACTAAAGCGGTATTTGGTGAAACTATTGCAAACCCCGCTTTGACGGTTTTGGATTTGGAGCGTTTTGCTCGTGCGGCGCATGCGCACGGTGTTCCTTTTATTGTGGATAACACCTTCCCCACTCCTGTTAATTGCAGACCTATTGAGTGGGGTGCAGATATCGTTACCCATTCAACCACCAAGTATATGGATGGCCACGGTGCTGGGGTTGGTGGCTGCATCGTTGATTCGGGTAAGTTTGACTGGAATGCCCATGCCGATAAATTCCCAGGCTTAACAACGCCAGACGAAAGCTACCATGGTGTTGTCTATGCCGAAAAGTTTGGTCTTGAAGGAGCCTTTATTACAAAGGCAACGGCTCAGCTTATGCGTGATTTTGGCTCTATTCAGTCGCCGCAAAATGCCTTCTTACTTAATATGGGACTTGAAAGCTTACATGTGCGTATGGCGCAACATTGCAAAAATGGCCAAGCTGTTGCGGAATACTTGCAGCAGCATCCAAAAGTTTCTTGGGTTCGCTACTCTGGTTTGTCCGAGGATGATAATTATGAGTTGGCTCAGAAGTATCTGCCTAATGGAGGTTGTGGTGTTGTGAGCTTCGGTGTCGCGGGAGGCCGAGAAGGTGCCGAAACATTTATGAAGAATCTAAAGCTTGCTCAGATTGCCACGCATGTTGCAGATGCCCGTACGTGCGTGCTTCATCCAGCAAACGCTACGCATCGCCAGATGAATGACGAAGAGCTTCTTGCTGCAGGAATCAGTGCTGATCTTATTCGTTTGTCTTGCGGCATTGAAGCAACTGAAGATCTTATAGCCGATATTGAGCAGGCACTCGCTGCTGTTTAAAATAGAACCTGTATTTGTCAGCAATCTAAACGCAAAGGGGGAGCGCCATGGGTCAGGTCAGTCAGCAAGAACGGCAGCCGCTTGTTTCGGTGATCATGCCTATTTTTAATGCGATGCCATACCTTGACCAGGCGCTCTCTAGTGTTAGGGAACAAACCTATCAAAATCTTGAAGTACTGTGCTTAAACGATGGCAGTACTGATGATTCGCTCTCTTGTATGGAAAGACACGCCGAACAAGATGTTCGTATCGTGGTAGTTGATAAAGAAAACGAAGGCTATGGTGCTACCTGCAACAAGGGTCTTTCCATTGCGCGTGGTGAGTGGGTTTTCTTTCTTGAACCCGATGATTGGATTGAAAAAACTTGCGTGAGCACGCTCGTTGACGCTGCAAGAATCTATGCAGGTTCGGTTCCGCCTGTTGATGTTGTTAAAGCGGGGTATTGGCGTGTTGTTTGTCATGAGGGAAAAGAAATAAAAGAACGCTGTAATTTCTTGGGGCGCATTAAGCCTTCTGCACAGCCTTTTACCGTTGAGAGAGCTCCCCATTTATTACGCCACCATCCTTCAATTTGGTCTGCGCTATACCGAAGAAAATTCTTGAACGAAATGAATATTCGTTTCAAGGAAATTCCTGGTGCAGGTTGGGCGGATAATCCTTTCTTGATCGAAACACTTTGTCAGGCAAAAGCCATTGTGTACGTTGATAAACCTCTGTATTGCTATCGCGCAGAGGCACCTGATGAGGCAAAAGCGGCGCTTGCTCGAAATCCTTTTATTCCTTTTGAACGTTGGCACGACATGATGGACATTCTTGAACGCTTGGGAATAAAAAAGAAGGCAATTTTGTATGCGCAAGTTGCGCGGGGTTTTCTGTATAAAAACCAGGTTGCTTCGGCAGTTGGTATTGATCAACCTGAGATAAAAGATGAGCTTATTCGTATGTTTAAGCGCATGGATCCTGAGCTTGTTTATAAAGAGCGTTCGGTTTCTCCTGAAGATAAGTTACTTTTTGCTCAGCTGCTTGATTTGCCGGCACCAAAAATCGACAAAGGGGCCTACAAAAAATATCTTCTTTCCGAAGGGCTATATTCCATGCGCAATATTGGCGTTGCTAACACCGTGAAAAAAGTATTTAATCGCAGCTAGTTGGCAGCTAATTGCCGGCGTTCTAAACTTCTAGTCTTTTAGCTTTGGCATGGGATGCCATGAGGTGTCGTGGCGAAGCTTTCTTCCCGTATGCATTCCTTCAAATAAAACTTTAAGCCCTTTTGGAATGTCATGTTTGTCGCCTGCAAAGAGACGAATACACTCCATTCCAAAGGTGAGTGCGGTACCAAATTGAAATGAAAGCGGCTTGTAGTCGTTGTGCTCTTTGAGGTATTGAGCCATGTAGCCACGATTTCTCATGGTGTGAAAGCGGAGCATGTCGCTTGCTTTATTGAGCTTGCGAACATTGCCAACGCGTAAGTGATCCTGTTCACGAGTGCGTTGCATAAGAACATCGGGAATAAGGATGGGGTGGGTAACCTTTGAGCAAAGGTATCCATACATAGTGTCGTCCCAGTGAATGAAGAAGCGAGGGTCAGGCAAGCCAACTTCTTCAATGACGCTGCGATGGAATAAGCCTCCCTCGAAGCACACGGCGTTCATTGGCTTGAATCGTTCGTTTTCTTCGAATCCTGATGGCGCAACAGGATTGAGCATGCCAAGTCCTGTGAGATATTGATACTGCCAATAAAAAGGCTCGCCGTTGAAATTGAGCTTGCTGCACTGAATGGCGCGATGGTCATTGATGAGAGCTTCGTCCATCCAAGGCTGAAGAAGTTCAAGGGCGTTGGGAACTACACGAACATCATCGTCCATGAGCCAAATCCAGTCATATCCAGCGGTAAAGGCAAGCTCGACGCCTTTGGAGAAACCACCAGAACCACCAAGATTTTCTTCCATGGGCGCCCAGGTAACCTCAGTTTCTTTTAGGGATAGTTTGAGATCTTTGCACATTGCTCCAACGTCAGGATCATTGTCGTTATCAACCACAAAAATCTGAGCAGGCCTGAGAGTCATGTTCTCAAAGCTTTCAAAAAGCACTTTTAATAGATCTTTTCTTTTGTATGTAACAATGACTATTGCGGTTTTTGCATCTATCAAAACGGTCACCTTAAGGAGCACTTTTACGGCAAATAAAAGTGAATATGCATCATTTCTGGGGGTTATTATCTGCTTTCTAACTTTTTCCTACAAGATGGCTTCACGAAATAAGCGTGAGTTGTGAAGGAAAGAGTAAAGATAGTTCTTAAACGGCCAAGAGTGAAAGGCGCATTGCCCCGTGATTGATTCCGTATTTTATGCGGCATCAATTCGTTTTTTTACGGGACATCAAGCCTTCGTATTCTGTGTGAAGTCAGAAGAGGCAATGCGCAAATACAAGTCAATTAGCGCGCTCTTCTAGTTTTCTTATGGGATTGGCATGTGAAGGGTATAATTAATTGGTTGTATATCCATACAACATTGAATTTATTTAATGCCATAAATGCTTACAGAGTATTTATGGCGTAATACGGAATTGTAGTTGAGTGAAAATAAAACTCGTTAATAAGAAGGTCAGCAAGGAGCAGGCAAGTGAATTGGTTTGAATGCATTGCCTTATTTCTTGTTGCGGGAGTGGCAACCATGCTGCTCGTTCCTGTTGCAAAACGCATAGCAATACACTTTGACGCCATTGATTATCCTAGTGCGCGGCGTGTTAACATGCTCCCTGTTCCACGCATGGGTGGTATTGCTCTGCTTAGTGGTCTTATTGTTGCTTTAGCGGTTTTGTTTGTTGGTGTGGGTTTTCTGGGATGGAAAAACCCCTTTGTATCACACCCTGATTTAAACGTTAATTATTTTGGTGTTGCCCTAGGCGTTGTGGTTATTTTCTTTGTGGGAGCACTTGATGACGTGCTCGACCTTAAGCCAAAACCTAAACTTTTAGGGCAGATTATTGCTGCTTGTATTGTTGCTGCATCAGGGGTTTTGCTCTCTGATATTCGAAACCCTTTTGGTGAAGGCTATATTGAATTCGGATGGCTAGCTTATCCTATAACCGTTTTTTATTTGGTTGCTTTTGCAAATGTTATCAACCTGATTGATGGCTTAGATGGACTCGCTGCGGGTATCACGGCTATTTCTGCTGCTACTATTTTCGTATTCTCTGTTTTAACCGGACGTCCTGATTCTGCCGCTATGAGTATAATTCTGTTTGGGATATGCCTTGGTTTTTTGCGCTACAACTTCAATCCAGCTTCTATTTTTATGGGGGATTCGGGGGCTTTGCTATTGGGCTTTTCCCTTGGAGTTGTATCACTCTTTGCGGTAGCTCGCTCAGCTTTGTTTGTTTCGTTGCTCGTTCCCATTTTGGCAGCGGGTGTTCCTATTATGGATACCGCTTTTGCTATCATTCGCCGCAAACGTGCCCATCGTCCTGTTGATGAGGCTGATCGCGGTCATATCCATCATCGCTTATTGGAAGCGGGGTTCACGCAACGTGCAACTGTTCTCATTATGTGGGCGTGGACGGCGGCCCTTGCTCTTTGTGCGGTTCTTATTACGGAGCTTAGTGGATGGGCTCGAATTCTCATCCTTGTTGTTATTGCGGTTATTACGGGTTACGGAATCATTAAGCTTCGATTGCTTCAACCAGTACTTCTTCATCACTACAACCCTCGCGGAAAGCGATCGGGCGGTTTGGCGGAAAGTAAAGAAGAAAAGAAAGATTCAGACACTTTGACGTCTTCTGATGCTTCGTCTCAGCATAAGGGATGAGACCTTTAGTGCACGTTTCTGAATCGAATGATTCAGGGTAGCGTGCTTAAATAGTTCAGAGCAGTACGCTTTGGCCGCTTTGATAAAAAGGTACTCGGCGGGATGGCGATTTAGTAAAGCGGCATTTTTGCAAGATGGCGAAAAGAGGGTTCGCAGTGGCTAATAAGAACGAACAAGTAATTCTTTGCGTAAACATTGGTAATACGGTTACTAAATTGGGTTTATTTCGCGGAAAAGAGCTTGCGGCGACGTGGGTTGTTACAACGCCTTTTTCCACTACGGTAAGCGAAGTTCAAACGGTGCTTATGACGTTTGCTGCTTCATTGAACGATGAAGCTCTAAAGAAACCCGATGATGGAATCGTTGCTTCAGTTGTTCCAACTGTTACCGGTAAGTGGATTTCCGCACTCAATATTGAATGCGGAAAGCAGCCTTTAGTGGTGGGCCCAGGGTTAAAAACAGGAATCAAGCTTGGCTATAGTGACCCTTCTGAAATAGGCGCTGATCGTATTGCAGATGTGGTGGCAGCGCGTAGTAAGTATTCCTGTCCGCTTATAGTTATCAACATGGAAACCACCACAACGTTTGAAGTCATCAACGATAAAGGTGAATTTGTGGGGGGAGTAATTGCTCCCGGGCTCGAAGCTTCAGTGCGTGAGCTGAGTAATGTGGCTGCTAAAATTCCGGTAATAGAAGTCAAGGCTCCTGCAACTGTTATTGCAAAGTCCACCCGCGAATCGGTGCAGGCAGGCGCCGTTATGGGTGAGGTTGCCCGTATCGATGGACTTGTTGAAATGATGTGGGCAGAACTTGGATATAAAACGCGCGTAATAGCGGCAGGTTCGCATGCTCATCTTATTCAAACGCTCTCAAAAACGGTAGATGAGTGTGTGGATAACCTTACTCTTCACGGACTCAACCTCTTGTATATGCGTAATAAAAAATAGACAGGTGCAGGCACGTGAAAAGTGAGGATAGTATTTCGAAGTCTACGTTCTATTTTTACTCCTTTGACCTAACCACGTTAAGGTAAGCGGCAAGGAGGAATTTCGTGAAACTCGATAGTTTAGAAATTGGTAAGGACGCCATCATCGCGTCGGTAGAATCAAGTGACGATGCTCTTCGGCAGCATATTCTTGATATGGGGCTTACTCCTGGTACTGAAGTAACCATGATGAAGTACGCTCCTATGGGCGATCCAATGGAAATTCGTCTTCGTGGTTATGAACTTACCTTAAGACGCGATGATGCCTCGCGAATCGAGCTCGTAGACGTACATGACACAGATACAGTTGTGCGTGAGCCTCCGCGAACAGGTGCAACAACTCATCCTGCGCTTGGTGAAGGCTATCATCCTCGCCGTATGCGTAAAGCAATTCCGCAGGGTTCTCCTATTACGTTTGCGCTGGTAGGAAATCAGAATTGCGGAAAAACTACGCTTTTCAATAGGCTTACGGGGTCTAATCAGCACGTGGGAAATTTTCCTGGTGTAACAGTTGATCGTAAAGATGGCGAGATTTGTGGTCACCCCGAAACAACAGTAACTGACTTACCAGGTATTTATTCTCTTTCTCCCTATACGGGAGAAGAAGTTGTAAGTCGGCAGTTTATTTTAGATTCTCGGCCCGATGCAGTCATTAACATAATTGATGCTACCAATATTGAAAGAAACCTCTATCTTACGTTGCAGCTTATGGAGCTCGATCGTCCCATGGTTGTGGCGCTCAATATGATGGATGAGGTTGCTTCCAATGGTGGAACTATTGACGTCAACTTGCTGGAACGTCAACTTGGTGTGCCTGTTGTGCCTATTTCTGCTGCGAAAAATGAAGGTATAGACGAGCTAATCGAGCATGCGATTCATGTCGCTCGTTTTGATGAGCGTCCGGGACGTGTTGATTTTTGCTCAGGTGCGGAAGACTCTCGTGATGGCGGGGCTTTGCATCGTTGTATCCATGGCATCGCCAACCTTATTGAAGATCACGCTACAGCTTCTTCTATTCCGGTTCGATTTGCCGCTACGAAGTTGGTTGAGGGCGATGCACTTGTTATCAAAGCTCTTTGCTTAGAGCAAAATGAACTTGATGCTATTGAGCATATTATTTGTCAGATGGAAGAAGAATCTGGTTGCGATCGCATGGCGGCGCTTGCCGACATGCGTTTCTCGTTTATCGAAGATATTTGTGCAGAGTGCGTGGTTAAGCCGCATGAAAGTTTGGAACACAAGCGTTCGGTGGCTATTGATCGTATCCTCACGGGGCGTTATACCGCTATTCCAATGTTTCTCCTTATTATGGGGCTTGTGTTTTGGCTCACGTTTGGCGTAATAGGAGCAGCGCTTCAAGATGGACTTGAGGAATTGATTTCGGTGGGAATCGATGCCGCCGATGCTGGACTTGCCGCCTTTGGTACAAATCCTGTAATGACTTCTCTTGTTGTTGATGGTGCATTAACGGGTGTGGGCAGTGTTCTTTCGTTTCTGCCTATTATCGTTGTGCTATTCATTTTCTTATCGCTTCTTGAAGATTCTGGCTACATGGCGCGCGTTGCTTTTGTTATGGATAAGATACTGCGTCGTTTTGGTCTATCGGGGAGGAGCTTCGTTCCTATGCTTGTGGGCTTTGGCTGCAGTGTTCCAGCAATCATGGCAACTCGAACCCTGCCATCTGAGCATGACCGTAAGATGACAGTAATGCTTACACCGTTTATGAGCTGTTCTGCAAAACTGCCCGTGTATGGTCTTTTATGTGCGGCGTTTTTCCCTCAGGCTGCAGCGCCCGTTATGGTTTCTCTGTATGTACTTGGTATTGTGGTTGGAATGGCGGTTGCCGTTCTGCTTAATCGCACCGCGTTTAAGGGCGATCCCGTACCTTTTATTATGGAACTGCCCAACTATCGTTTTCCGAGTATAAAGACAACTCTTTTATTAGCTTGGGATAAAGCGAAGGGTTTCATTACTAAAGCGTTCACTATTATTTTTCTTGCCTCAATTGTTATTTGGTTTTTGCAGACGTTTGATTTGCGTTTTAACGTGGTCTCCGATCAATCGCAAAGCATGCTTGCGGGGCTTGGCGGCTTAATTGCACCTGTGTTTGAGCCTCTTGGTTTTGGCGATTGGCGAGCATCAACGGCACTGGTATGTGGTCTTATTGCAAAAGAAAGTGTAATTTCAACGCTAACGGTGCTCTTAGGTTCTACTTCGGCGGCTGCGCTTTCAGGAATGTTTACGCCCCCTGTTGCGTATGTTTTCTTGGTTTTCGTACTGTTGTATCCGCCGTGTGTTGCTGCCATCAGCACGGTTCGTTCGGAGCTTGGCGGACGCTATGCCCTGGCTGTTTTTGCCTTGCAAGTTAGCGTTGCTTGGATTGTGGCCTTTTTGATTCATCTGGCGTTTATGGCAGTGGGATTGTTATAAGGGAGCGGAGTGAACGGGAAAAGAGAACTAACTATGCTTACTGCTGGGTGTTAACTATCAACGTCGAAAGACTTTGGAGTCATGGGGCGCACAGCGCAATCTTCCATTCATTCTGGAAGCCCTAATGAGTATTCTTAACCTGCCAAAGAAATTGCGTTGTTGCGTGATTTTTGTAAATAGGATTACGGAACAGCGGCCTGGTGCTTCATGAAGAATCATTGTCCTCTTGGCTAATTCGTGAAGAATTCGCGCGGGTTTGGCGTGTTTTTATTGACACGCGCGCGAGGGGCACTATACACTACAAAGGTTCGCTTTCAAAAGCCCCGTGTGTGCTTGTGGTTTGGACTCTTTTTCCAAAGGCGAACGTGAGCGTTTTTGAGTTGTCCAGAACTCAAAAATAAGCAGCGTTTCGCACGATGAAAAAAGAACTAGCGGAGTAGGATCCCGCACTCCCAAACAAAGAGCAACTTTTGAAAACAAACAAAACACTGTTACTTATTTGGAGGAACACTGTGAAGACATACTACGCAAAGCCCAACGAAGTTGAGCGCGAGTGGCTTCTCATTGATGCTGAGGACCAGGTTCTTGGTCGTGTTGCATCTAAGGCTGCTCATATCTTGAAGGGTAAGCATAAGCCACAATACACCCCTCATGTTGATACGGGTGACTTCGTTGTAATCGTTAATGCTGACAAGATTCGTATTTCTGGCGTAAAGGCAACTTCAAAGGAATACTATCGTCACAGCGGTTATCCAGGCGGACTCAAGTGCGAGACCTTCCAGGAAGCTATGGAAAAGCACCCAGAGCGCGTTATTGAACATGCTGTAAAGGGCATGCTCCCTAAGAATACGCTCGGTCGTGCAATGGCTAAAAAGCTTAAGGTATATGCTGGTGCTGAACATCCACATATGGCCCAGAAGCCTCGTGAGATCAAGATGGAGGATAACTAATGGCAGGGG
>UMIU01017075.1_pt1 | contig 11667 bp, 12 predicted proteins | sample 1965871 | NCBI WGS metagenome assembly UMIU01 (sample SAMEA4836132, study PRJEB28245) | human gut metagenome | biome: gut microbiome; material: fecal sample | place: Denmark | collected 2008
CATCATATATTCGCTGATCCATCTGCCTGCTCCTTTCCCTATCTATTAATCATTATATCCATCTTGGAGAAAAAGGTAAAGAAAAAAATAAATGTCCCGTTTTTTGGTGGAAGAAGGGCAAGAGTTAACCTGGGTTAATGTCAGGTCAAATCACATGTGGCATAATAAAAATATCGGAAAATTTGATATTTAATTGGAGGATAAGCAGTATGGAAAGAATGATGAAAAAGTGGGTGTGTTTTGTGTGCGCTTTTTGCCTTTGTTTTGCATTGGCAGTACCGACATGGGCAGATGATGGAAGTCCATTGGCCAGTGCGGCCAGCATCGGGACAAGCGGGACAGTAAAGGGGACAATTGCAGAATCTAATAGTGCAAACTATTACAAATATACTGTGCCGTCAAAAACATCTGTAGAACTAAAAGTAACTTATACCAGCCATATTGGTTATAGTGAATTTAACATTTATGATGCGGCAGGGAACAAAGTTTATAATTCCTCACTAGTGGCAGACGACGATACGAATCAGGCAACAGAAAAGCACAGTTTTTATTTGAATCCAGGAGTATATTATATTGGGATTGGCTTTGCAGATCAAGGAAACTATTCATTTAGTTATAACACGGTAGAGTTGGATAACTTTGATGTGGCATATGACAATACCATAGCCTCTGCACATGATTTACCCTTGACGACAACTGTAAACGGCGTTATTTCGAAAGTGTCAGATGATGAAATCGACATATATAAACTAGAAGTCAAAGATCCGGGGATTGTCAAATATAATTTGAAGTTCTATATGAATACGCTAAAATTTGAGCTTTTGGACGAAACAGGAGACAAAATAGAATCCAATTTTTATATTTGGAATGATAACTTAAAACAAGGGGTCGAATCCTTTGAGTACGCATTAGAAAGTGGCACTTACTATGTTGCAGTACTGAGCGGTGGTGACGATGGAAAGTATTCCTTTAAACAAGCATTTACGGAAATTGGAAGTACAGAAAAAGAACCGAATGATACGATGGAACAGGCTCAGCAAATAAATTTAGGAGATAAAGTATCAGGGCTTATTGGTGTAAAGGGAGATACGGATTTTTATAAGGTTACAATCCCATCGAAAAGGAACGTGACGTTCTCAGTAAACTCAAAAATATCAAGCATGTATCTGTATTTATATGACGAAAATGGAGAGCAAATTAAAAGAGATTTTATATGGTGGAATGATAATACAAAGAGCGCCACGCTAAAGAAAATATATAAACTATCAGCAGGAATTTAATACTTGCAGATTAAGAATTCTTACGATTCGTATAATGGAGCCTACAGTTTGACCGCGGCTACAACAAAAGCGCCGACTCGGATCAAAATTACTACCTTTAAAAAGACAAAGAAAAACTGGTCTGGAAATAGAAGCATTTATGTGAAGCTGGGAAAATCCAGTTATGCAGAAGGCTACCAGGTTTACTTGGCTAGAAATACTAAGTTCAAAGGTGCATCAAAGTATGTTGCAGACGGCCGCTCCTTTACAATAGGACCGCTAACCAAAGGCACCTATTATGTGAAAGTCCGTGGTTACAGCCAGAACAGCGACGGGGAGCGTATCTATGGGAAGTTCAGTACGGTACGGAAGATTAAGTTATAAAGGACAGAACATTATCTGTGAAATAAATTAGGAGGAGGCTCATTTCTAGTATTGATAGAAATGAAAATATACGAAATGAATAAGAATCTTAGACGAGTAATTGGTCTCATGAACTTAGTTTTGCTCTTGGTGTTGATGGTGTCATGCGGATTAGAAGATGATATTGAAGGAGTTTGGTATTTTAAAAACAGTCAGAATTATATTGAGTTCCTCAAAGATGGTGCATGTAAAATTAGCAACAGCAGTGAGCAAGGCTCATGGAGTATTGAGGACGATGAATTAATCATAACCGATCCCGATGGAGAATCGGAGTACCTGAATGTCGAATTTGAGGATGATATGATGATATTGTCAAACGAAGGTACTACCATAAGACTTTATAAGAATCCACAAAATTGAAAGGATCCATATGTTGCCCTTGAAAGTTTTTGGGTTCATGAGAAGAGGGGAAGAAGACGTAGGGTTAAGGAAACGTGAACCATGCGTCTTCTTCTTAGAGTTTGGCCCAACGTTCATCTAAATATTGTTGGAGCATTTTAGTTATAATTTGTGCCTTTTCGAGTTACTCAAAGGCCATACCCTTTGAAACAATGAAGAAGCCTTGGTAATCAGATTTTTCTCTTAAACGATAAGTTGTATCCAACATCTTTGACCGCGTTTTATCAAAAATATCCGCTTTGATATAGCGTCAATTAATGTAGGGGATAATTCCAGAATATAATTCTTTTATGCCGCCTTCCATAACGTAATTCCCTCGTTCTCAATGATCGTGTAGAATGGCAATATCTTGAGCCACTTTAAAAAGTGATCATAGTCAATATCGATAACGGAAAAGACTTTATCATACTTTAAATTCATATCAACGATAAAATCGGAGAGTTTATCTTCGGTATCGTTATTTAAGCTTCCACGGATTAATAGAGTAATGTCTATATCTGAGCCTTTGTCATTTGTCTGGCGGGCAACAGTACCGTAGAGGATGATTTCAACAACCTGTTCTGGCATGAACTTGAGGATACCATCTGTAAACTCGTCACATATTCGCTTATCCATCTGATTGCTCCTTTCCCTTAACTATAACTATATTCATATTAGAGAAAAAGGTAAAGCAAAAATCTCCTGTTTTTTTACGAAAGAAGGTGAAGTGTTAACCTGGGTTAATGTGGGAAATGTAGAAATCAAATATAATGAGGGTTGAGCAGTATATATAAGAAGGAGGATTTAGTATTGTGGAAAGAATGAACAAAAAAATGATTTGTATCGGTATGATTGTCATAGGAGTTATCGCAATGATTAATCTATCTAAAAGCGGATCGATAATTAGTACGTCAGTCTTAGATAATGACATGTTTGAATCAAGTGTGCCTGGCCTGAAGGTGTTGATGTACTTTATGATTGTTATAAGTATCTGTTTTTTAGGGATTGCAGGCTATAAATACTTTCGAATGGGAGAAAAGGAAAATATTTACGCCGTCGGTATAATCTGCGCCGTGTTGATGCTGATTACGGCATGCAACGGACTTGCATTCTATGGAAACGTTTTAAATATAGATGATGTAGAACAGCCAATCACTGTTGTGGGTGCATTTGTCGGGTATCTTGGTATTTCAAAATTAGCAGGTTATATTTCCTTAGGTGCAGGAATATGGGCGGGCTTCGTACTATTCAAAGGCGATAACAGTATTAAGAATATTACGAACGAAAGAGCAGCAATTGCTAATGAAGGTTTCATCGACAATAACGCACAATGATTTTAGAAAGGAAGAACATATGAGTGTCATAAATAAATATCTGAGCAGATTCAATCAAAGTATTCTCTGCGTTGTAATGTTTGCACTTTCAATTTTTGTAATCATTAAAACGTACATGCTGATAAGCGGCCTTGCGCAGGCGGCGGATAGTCACACAAATAGTATGAGCATACTGTTATCGGTTATTTCGGGAACAAAAATGATTTTTTATCTCATCGTTTTTTTAGGGATCGTTGCATTGATACAAGCGATAGGCTGCATTATTCAATATGTACATAACCATGAACGGGATTTGTGCTATATTTTCTACTTCATATCAAGTGCAGCATTGGTTTATACTGCTCTGAAGGTCTTTTCTTTTGCCTCAAGCATTAGCAGTCTTTTGGGACAAGGTATGGATGGAATTGAAGATCTGTTGAGCGGAGGCAGCAATGGAGCGAATATGCTAGGCCTTATTCCAGATACAATTAGTCTGTACACCGAAATTTTTCCTATTGTGGGAATCATTTTTTATAGCCTGATTGGTGCAATAGGTACAGGAATTTATGCAGTGTATTTGCTATATATGTTAAAACGGCAGCCAATACAGGGAGCGGGCATGGAATCTGTCATTATGGCTGCACCAACAGGCATCGAGGCCGGAAAGAATAGCAATCAGGTTTTTGAATCTGATGTCCAAAAGGCAAAAGCTGCGAGAAAAAGTATAGCCAAAAACATAAAAGCATTAAGTCGTAAGCAAAAAATCGGAATTATCAGTGCTATTGCGGTGGTGATTGTCGGATTCTCGGGTTTTAAAATTTATGATACTTTTTTCAATTACGATGAAATAGACCTTGTGGAACGGATGTCACAGCCGACCTTTTCTGGTTATGATGGCGATGGGATCGTTGCTACATACCCAGCCATGGGAAACTTGGACTATGACAGAACAAAACCTGGGATTGAAGAATTTATCAATAGCGTGACTTACAAGGTCGACAAAGAGGACGGGTTGTCCAACGGGGATAAAGTGACAGTGACAGCAGAATATAGCGCTGAGACAGCTAAATCACTGAAAATCAAAGTGATAAAGGACTCCATAACTGTGAAAGTATCGGGATTAATCGGGCGGTTTAAAGACGGCAATGAGATTAAGAAAGAGGACGTCAAACTCATTATAGCTGCTATGGATGCCAAAGCAGAGATTGTAGCTAAAGACAATTATGATTATCGAGATGAGTCCTATACCTATAAGCGATTAGCTTTGTTGTATGCCAGAGATGAAGAAAAAACGTATGATGATGAGTTTTATAATGACAAGGTTTTAGGCATTTATCAAACGGTATGTGGTGATGATACCGAGTATTTTGTCGTTGAATCTTATGGCTCAGTCAACAGCCAGACAGATTTTGAAAATATGGAATATTCCGCAGGGTATTTTGATGATCATTTTGCCTATGCGCTGGAACCATATTTAAAAGAAGAGGCGGCGTATACACTTACAGATATCGGAATGGACGAGAAGAAATATAAAACCGTAGAGGACTGGTACGCAGGAAGCTTTTCTGCAATATCGACAGTTGTTTACCCTGCAACGGTGCATCCATCTTTGAGGGCTGACTTATGGGAAGTCATCGTAAAAGGAAATACGATCACCTATGAATACACCTTTGATGAAAGGTGTAGCAAAGATGAGCTGGGAGATAAGAAGGCGGAAATCAGCAAAGCCATGGAAGGTGAAGTGTCTGCCTTTGGAAGGATTGCGTCGATAATTGAGGAAAAGAGTGGGATTAAGAATGTGACGATTACTGTCCGGTATATCGATAAAAAGGATACGGTTTTGTACAGCGGTGATTTTACAAAAAAGGATAAGTAAAGATAAATGGGAGGGTGCAATGAAAAGGAAAAAGGTTTTTGTGGCATGCGTTGTTTTCTCTATGATGATGTTATGCAGCTGTGATTCTGCCGTAGGTAAGTTACTTGGTACAGCGGATAAAGAAACTGGAAAAAGTTCAAATATAGGAAACAAAGATGTGGTGATGCAATCAGCAAGCCGATATGCAGGTGGAAAAGTAAAAGAGAAAGTCGGAGACTTTTTCGTGTGGACTGAGAAGGATAAGCAAACGGACCGTTCCACATTATACGTTTCTAATGGTGAGACGAGTGGAAAGAACATGACCGCTGTACAAACTGCCCCAAAAGGATACAGTGTCGATGAGAATATCGTTTCAAATGGGAAGACTATTTATTTTGCTAACCTGAAGGACAAGAGAGATAAGACTAATAATACAGAGGGGGAAATATATCAGGTCAGTTTACCTGAAGCCGAGACAGATAAAGCTAATGATGAAGACGGTTTAAACAGTGAAGTTAAACTGGAAGGTGAACCAGAGGTGTTAGCTAAAATTGATGAATTGAATGGATTTGTAGGTTATTATAACGGACTAATCTATTTTTCTCGATATAACAGTGAGCATCCAAATACGATTGACTTGTATTCATGTGACCCTGAGACAGGAGAGGAAGCGCTTGTCAAAGAAAACTTTGATGGAGAACAATATGGGCAATACATATTGGGCGCACCTATACGCCATGACCCGGAAACAGAGTATATCTTACTGGATTTAGAAACGGGAGAGGAAACGGAACTACCCCGAGCTGCAAAGATGACGATGTCAGAGGAATACATTATCTATTTAAGGGATGATGAAAAGCAGAGTATCCATCGCTGTGACCTTTCAGGGGAAAATGACAATCTGTTGCTGGAACTGGAAGAAGGCGCTAGCTGCTACTATTTCGGGCGAAACTATGCACAAATTCTATATGAAGACGATACAATGCAGCAACTCAACTATGAGGATGGCAGCCTTGAAGATATAGAACTTAGCCCGAATGAAATATATGAACCAGTACTGGAACAGTATAGAGACGCATTGCGAAATGATCTGTATCGAGATGTTTTAGACGATAATGAGGATGATATGGGGGCAATTGGCGAATATATCAACTTAGAACTGTTAAGTAGCGCCAGAAGTGAAGAAAATTTGAATATTTATTATGTTTTCTCTGATCTCAACGAAGATGGCCGCAAGGAATTGCTCATTGGCGCAGGGAGCGGAGCGGATATCAGGATATATGGCATGTTTACTTTTGAAGCAGGGAAGCCGTTTTCTATTTTCGATATAAGCGCTTTTGGATACCGTTCAAATTTATATATACATGAGGATGGAACCTTTTGGGTGGCAGATAGTGGAGGATATAATTCAGGGGAAATCACCCATTACTATTTGGCGGAGAAAACAACTTCGCCGACACAAACGGAGGCTTACGGGCTAGACAACGGAGAAGAGTATTATATTGATAGCGAAGGAGAGAAAACGTTCACTGCTTCTGGAGAATATGAAGAAAAGATACAGGAAGCCATGGATGGAGAAACGATGTTTCCTTGGGCTAAGATTGATGCAGAGTAGCCTTTTATAGATTATGAAACGTATGGAGAAGAGAGGAGATTGAGAATGAATATGGAAAAAAACAGATCAATCGTAAAGACGTTAGCAGTGATTACTGTGGTTATTCTGACGATAACCGCCACATTCGCCTGCGGTGCGAAATTGGTAGAAGAACCGTGTGCCTGGTGTAATCATTCACCATCGGTTGAATACACCACTGCTAATGGGACGACATGCTATGTGTGCGAAGAGTGCAGCAGTGAGTGTATGATTTGTGGCAATGAAGCGACAGAGCATTACACAAACTTACTAGATGCTGAAATGTTTGTATGTGCCGATTGTTACGCAGAGGTGAAAGATTCAGTGAAGTAAATGGGACGAGGAAGAAAATAAAAGTTGGTGGTATTGTAAATGAAGAGGAGGAAGAGCGATGATCAAGAACTTTAAAATGCGTAGCGCTTTAGCACTTGTGCTTATTCTCGCATTGATTGCGGGGTTGAGCATCAGTACACAGTCAGTTTCGGCAGCAAGTGATCCATATGCTGCGCCTGAATATACGCTTAGAGTTGGTGTATCTACCAACGATTCAAACAAAGTAAGGCTTGCGCAGCAAGCTCTTAATGCTGTTTGTAACGAACGACTTTCAGTGGATGGAGGATATGGACCTTTGATGCAAGCGGCAGTAAAGCGGTATCAGTCAAGTCGTCGCTTGACTGTAGATGGAAAAATGGGAAAGATTACATGGGATTATTTGATGGGAGAGTATCTGGCATATCAGCAACTCAAGATGTCAACGGATTACCGAATCATGCAGGGTGGAACAACAAATGGATGTTTGGATATCCCGATGGAAGCCCAATATTCTGATGGTGCCAGAGTGCAGCTCTGGACGGTAGTGAATAACAATAAAAACCAATTGTTTTACCTTACAAGAAATTCTGATGGCAGTTATAGGATTAATGTCCGAGTATCTGGAAAAGTCTTAGAGGTGAGAAATTCATCTATGTCCAACGGTGGTCAAGTAGCGCAATGGAAATATGAGTCAGGGTATAAATGTAAACACTGGTACATCGTATATGACAGAGCAAGACAGTCATACGAAATCATTAACCAAAACAGCGGACTGGCCTTGGATTTGCCAGGTAACAATTTAACTAAGGCAACAAAATACCAGCAATATAGTAGAAACAATACTTTGGCACAAAGATTCACATTTAGTATTGCATCTGCTGGTTCAGGCAATACGACAACGCCTAAGCCTACGGCTCCGACTGCGACAGTGGGATATTATCAAGTATCTCACACAAAAGGAGTCAACCTACGTAGCAGCAACAGTACGAACGGTAGCTTGCTGACCGCAATTCCATATAAGGCAGTGATCTATGTGTCTCAGGTTAATGGGAGTTGGGGGAAAACTACATATAATGGAAAGACCGGATGGGTAAGTCTTGATTATTGCAGCAAAACAACTACCCCGAGCCCTTCCAAGCCGTCAACGACTTGTAAAATCCCAGATAGTGTTAGAGTGTCGCAAATGAATTCGAGAAGTTGTACCAGCGCTTCAGCAACAATTTTGCTTAGAGCTAAATACTATATGAAAGGGAATGCGTATACAGCGGTGACTGAACAGAAAGTACGTAAGGTAGCATGGACATCCGATGGACTGAAAGGTAATTTTAGTTATGGAGGATATAAGGTTAAATCAATGTATATTAGCGGCACTAAATCTGAAAAAGAAGCTACACTTAAAAAGTTATTAGTTCAACATCCTGAAGGAATAGTTATCTACGGGTGGAACTCTTCTAGATCACACGCAGTTTATTTAAACAGTGATTTTAAAGTTTTGGATCCTGCAGTTAATGCAAAGAAGAGTTACATATCGATCGGAACCTCTTTCTTACCAGGGAAGTCTATAAGTAATGTGAAGAAAGTTTGGTATATCAATTAGAATATTGGGTATAGCGGTAAGATACAATTCCTCCCGCATGAATTCAACTACTAGAAAGAAATCGGTAAGTGCATCTTAAAATGTTGGCTTCCTTAGTTAAACTAATTAACACTGCCGAAACATATTGGAGGACTTAGTTATGAAAGGTAAGCTCATAGTATCCACAAAATCATCTGCGGGTAAAAGAAAAACTGTGCTTTTGATTTGTAGCATTATTATGTATGCATTCGGGGTTTTAATTCTATTTACGAGGGAGGCATTCTCTAGCATGGGAACAATGGGAGACCTGCTTTGGCTAGTAGGTTGGATATGGCCTATTTTATATCCAACCTATAATTTGATTCTTGTATTTGCAGGTTCAAAATCATATTGTGATGTTTACGAGGATGGCGTTTCTGGGCGTACCGCATTGAGCCGGAACAATCCTGGTATACCTATGCAAGATTTTGAAATTTCTTTTAGCGAAATTGTGAACGTAACAAATGCTGGAAAGCGCATTATGATATATACAAAATTTGCAACCTTCGAAGTTATGGCTTTACAGAACTGCGCTCCTGCTGTTTCAGAGATTCGCTCCAGAATGACGGGAAAGGGGGACTGAAGGTTATCTCTTAATTTTTCTATGAAAAATTATTATATATAAATTTAGTAGGCCTTACTAGACGATTAATTTTAATTGTGACAAACAACAATAGTTTTTGGAATAGTTTCCAAAAACTATTGTTGTTTTTGATGTTTTTGGATATAATATGGGCATAAATGATCTGGAGGTACTGATATGGCTGTACGGAGAATAGAAAGAATAGAATATCTGAACAAACTGATTGCATTCCGAGATAAAAAAATCATGAAAATCGTGGTTGGTGTCCGCAGATGCGGCAAATCGACTTTGCTGGAAATGTATCAGGATTATCTGCGCGACCAAGGGATTGAAGAGGAACAGATTGTGACAGTTAATCTGGAAGATTTTGATCATTACGAGCTTAGGGATCCGGCCAAATTACACGAGTATATCAAAGGGCGGTTGGTTGAAGGGAAGATGACCTATATCTTTTTGGACGAAGTGCAGCACTGCCCGGAGTTTCCGAGGGTGGTAGACAGCCTTTATCTGAGGGAGAACGTAGACATCTATCTCACGGGTTCAAATGCTTATATGCTTTCGAGCGAAATTGCAACCCTTATTTCGGGACGATATGTAAAGATATCCATGCTGCCGCTGTCGTTCAAAGAATACGTCTCAAGTACAGGGGATAACGACAACCTTTCGCGAAAATATTTGACCTATCTGGAAGAGAGTTCTTTCCCCTATGCGCTGGAACTGAAGGGGCAGCAGAGGGAGATTAAGGACTACTTGGAAGGCATCTACAGCACGATCGTAGTCAAAGATATTGCGTCGCGAAAAAAGATTTCTGACACAATGATGCTGGAGAGTATCACGAGATTTATCTTTGACAATGTTGGAAATCCGCTTTCAACAAAGAAAATTGCAGACACGATGACATCTGAAGGAAGAAAAATTGATGTAAAAACTGTAGAAAAATATCTGGATGGCTTGTTAGAAAGTTTTGTCGTGTACCAAGCGAAACGATACAACATCAAAGGCAGACAATACCTAAAAACACAAGAAAAATATTATGTCGTGGATATCGGTATGCGCTATATGATGCTGGGTTCTCGCTCGACAGATGTGGGTCACATTCTTGAAAATGTAGTGTACTTGGAACTTTTGCGGGGAGGATTTGATGTATATGTCGGCAAAGTGGGTGAATTAGAAGTGGACTTTGTCGCGATGGATCAGAAAAAGATCACCTATTATCAAGTTGCAGCCACGGTCAGAGATGAAAGTATACTGTGCCGTGAGCTGGCACCATTGGAAAAGATCAACGATCATTATCCAAAACTGATTTTGACCCTCGACGAAGATCCCGAAGGGGACTATAATGGCATCCGCCGTATCAATGCCTTGGACTGGCTGATGGGTATGACAGAGTAAGCCTATATTATGCTCTGGCTTAGATTTGCGGTCGGTCTGTACCTTGCAGCATTACCATGCCTCAATCTCTTTCATCATTTTTCGGCACCTGAAAGGCTTCCAATATGATGTGGATGCCTTTGTCCACAATCAACAATTGGTCGTGGGTCAGGTTATCCAAATTAGTGGCGACCTTTGCCACGTCTCTCTCCCCCGAGCGCCCTAAGAGAAGATAGTCGCAGGACACGCCCAGCACCTTGCTCATTTTGATGATGGTGTCAATGGAAGGGCCGGTGATTCCCCTTTCCAGATTCGAGATATGCTGTATGGAGAGTCCGATTTCTTCAGCAAACCGTTCCTGCGTATATGCCGATGCTTCTCGGGCAGCTTTGATTCTTTCCCCTATCTGTTTATTTGCGTTTTTGTTTTCTTTCTTCTCAATCATCTCTGTCCACCTCTTAAAATCATTCCCAAAAAGTATTTCGTAGTAATGTGTTAGTTCTAGTCTATACAATTATTACGTCTATTTTAGGGCGATTTGCCCTTAAGGTAAAGATGGGATTGTATACCCAATCTATTTATTATCGCTGGGTTACGCAACCACCCCGTCAGAGCGAGGCGCTGCGTAACGAAAGCGGCGTATTTTAGTCAATCTGCGTAACCGCTGCAGAAGGATTCTATGCGCCGCCACTGCTATGCTGCCGGGGCACCGTAATTTCATGCGTTTGCCGTGAAATCCAAGCAACCGACTATTGATAAAATACCGCAAAAATGGTAAAATATCTTATTAACGACTAATGATCAAAAGGAAAGAAGAATTAATCATGAATAATGTAAAATATGACGGTGTGTATTATCCGGTGAGAGAGGTTTCTGATCTCAAGGATATGATTGTGAAGAGCGCAGAGCTGTTCAGAGACCGACC
>UMIU01007281.1_pt1 | contig 11647 bp, 15 predicted proteins | sample 1965871 | NCBI WGS metagenome assembly UMIU01 (sample SAMEA4836132, study PRJEB28245) | human gut metagenome | biome: gut microbiome; material: fecal sample | place: Denmark | collected 2008
AGATATGAAGAGACAAAGAAAATGGTCAAACAGTTCTCTAATCCCAAGGCGATGAAGAGAAACAAGATGTTCAGAGGTTTGTTTTAAGCTGATAATTCAGTAAATGACTGAGTTTAAGATAAGAAAAATGATAAAGGAGGAACAATATAATGGTTAAGATCAGATTAAAGAGAATGGGTGCTCACAAGAAGCCTTTCTATAGAGTAGTTGTTGCTGACTCTCGTACCCCTAGAGATGGTAAGTTCATCGAAGAGATCGGTTACTACAATCCACTGGTAGAGCCGCCTGCAATCAAAATCGACGACGAAAAGGCCAAAAAATGGTTAGACAACGGCGCACAGCCGACAGAAACCGTAAAAGCTCTTTTCAAGAAGTCTGGCATCATTGAGTAAGAAAGCGGTGAGACGACGTGACTAAATTAGTTGAATCAATTGCAAAATCACTGGTCGATCATCCGGAACATGTGGTTGTGACAGAAGAGCATGACAGACATGGCAGCGTTTTGCAGCTAAAAGTTGCAGCTGACGATATGGGAAAAGTTATCGGCAAGCAGGGCAGAATTGCGAAAGCACTCCGCACTGTTGTCAAAGCAGCCGCAACAAAAGAAAACAAAAAAGTAGTAGTAGAAATCGTCTCTGAAGACGAATAGTATTACGAGCAAGGGCACATGGATTTACGATAGGTATTTTCATGTGCCTCAAATGTAATTAGGAGAAAAATGGAAAAAATTAAGATTGGGAGAATCGTAAACGCCGTTGCACTCCGAGGAGAGGTAAAGGTTTACAATTACTCTGGCTATAGAGAGAGATACGAAGAACTTAAACAAATTTTTGTTGAAGACAAAGAATATGAAATTGAAAAAGTCAGGTATCAGCAGCACATGGTCATTTTGAAACTTTCGGGCGTTGACGACCGGAATGGGGCAGAGGCCATGAAGAACAAGGACATCTTTATCACAGAGGATGACCTTCTTGAACTGCCGGAAGATACCTTTTATATAAGAGATCTGATTGGTTTATCCGTTATAGATGTAGAGAACAGCGAAACGATAGGTACCATCAAAGATGTTTTGCAGCCGTCATCCCAGGATATTTACGTAGTAAAGCGAACCAATGGCAAAGATGCCATGATTCCGGTTGTATCGGAGTTCGTAAAAGAGGTGAGCATCGAAGAGGGATACGTGAAGGTGCATCTGATAGAAGGAATGATTGAAGATGAAGATTAACGTACTGACTCTTTTCCCGGAGATGTTCACGGCGGTAACTGGCAGCATCCTGGGCAGAGCCTGCGAGAAAGGCATACTTGAATTTCAATTTATCAACATCAGAGACTTCAGCAACGACAAACATAAGAAAGTCGACGACTATCCATTTGGGGGAGGTCCCGGCATGGTCATGATGGCGGATCCGATCTTTGGCGCACTGCATTCCATCGAGGCGCAGGGGAAGAAGATTCTCTATATGTCCCCCAGAGGGAAAACTCTGGACAAAGAAAAAATTGAGGAACTGGCAGGAGAAGAGGAACTGACCATTCTCTGCGGCCATTACGAAGGTGTGGACCAGAGGGTTCTGGACTATTTTGATATGGAAGAGGTGTCAATCGGCGACTATATTCTCACTGGCGGCGAGCTGCCTGCCATGGTATTGATTGACTCCGTAGCCCGCATGATTCCAGGTGTTCTCGCCAGCGAAGATTCGGCGACGGAGGAATCCATCTATTCCGGCCTTTTGGAATATCCCCAATATACAAAACCGAGAAGTTATGAGGGAATGGATGTGCCGGAGGTTTTGGTCAGTGGTAATCATAAATTGATTCGTCTCTGGAAATTCGAGCAGTCATTGCGACTGACCAGAGAATTGCGACCTGACTTATTTGAAGACTTTGTGAAGAACAGTAAAGAATTGACAAAAGATGAATATAAGGTATTGGAAAAAGTATTAAAATGATGTAAAATAATTTTATGAGCAAAATTAAGAAAAAACCGATAGTATTCTTTGTGATAGCCTTGATTGCGCTATACATAATTATATATATAATTCCAAAAGTGACGGGAGCGCTAGTGTCCGCGTATACTGTAGAATACGGAGAACTGAAAGTAGCTGACGAGACCAAAGGTTTTTTGGTCAGAAACGAAAAGGTCTATGTCTCAGCGGCGAGCGGTAAGGAAAACCGGTATATCAAAGGCGGAACGCTGGTGCGATCTGGGACAACCGTTATGGAAGTGACTGGAAACTCAGAAAGCGAAGTAGGTGCCGAGTATACGGATATGCTGACCAGATTAGGCAATGACGCCATATCGACCAGTGATTTTTCCGTAGCTGAAGGCGGTGTCGTCAGCTATTATGCGGATGGCTATGAGGGAAAGATCAGGCCGGATAACATGGAAAAGGGCACCTATGAGTATTATAGCAAATTGAGCCAGGATAACGTGGTGAATCTTGCCAGGAATGCAGTTGCCAAAGGAGAACCAGTATTTAAGATTGCGGACCGTACCAAATGGTATATCGTCTGCTTTATTGATAAAAAGCACCTGGACCGCTATACAGTGGGGCAGGAAGTGACTGTAGAATTCGAAGACGATTTTGTCAGAGCCAAAGTTTACAAGGCTGACGAACAGGATGGCAAAGGCAGAGTCATTCTGGTTACGGACTATTATTATGAGAAATTTGCCAAGACGAGAGTTGCCGATATTTCCCTTGTCACAGACAGTGGCAGAGGCTTGATTATCGAAAACAGCAGCATAACCGAGGAAAAAGGCATGCCGGGCGTCTATGTCAAGAATAAGACCAACGACTACAATTTCGTACCAATCCAAGTGATTGTCAGCGATGGCGAAAAGTCTTTGGTTAAGGATACCTTTTTCCACGATACAAAAAAAGATAAGACATATGATACCATAGAGATCTATGATGTGGTTCTCAAGGATCCAAAATAATTTGAGAAAGCGGGTGTAACAATGTCAATTAAATCAAATATCGAGTATATCAATGAACTGAAAGCTGCCGCGGCCGAAAAAACAGGCAGAACTGGAGACGATGTGCTTTTGGTGGCAGTAACGAAGCTTCATACTCCAGAGGAGATGAACGAGGCTATCGACGCGGGCATCACTGATATTGGAGAAAATAAAGTCCAGGAAATCATGGATAAATATGACCGTGTAAAGCCTGTGAGATGGCATTTAATCGGTCATTTACAGACGAACAAGGTCAAGTATATCATCGACAAAGTGAGCATGATTCATTCTGTTGATTCACTCCATCTGGCAAAGGAAATCAACAAGAGGGCGCAGCAGCACGACCTGATCATGGATATTCTGGTTCAGGTAAACTCCGCGGAAGAAGATTCTAAATTTGGAATCACTACGGAAGAGACGGACCAGCTGATCAGCGACATCGCAGAGCAGTGTCCGAATATCAGAATCAAAGGACTGATGTGCATTGCACCTTTTGAGCAGGATCCAAACGATGCGAGAGAATATTTTGCAGAAGTTAAGAAAATATATGACAAATACGTTAATGAGAAAAGCGACAGGGTAGACTTTGAGTATCTGTCAATGGGGATGACCAATGACTTTGAGGCAGCCATAGAAGAAGGCTCCAATTTGATCAGAGTCGGAACAGCCATTTTCGGGTATAGAGATTACCGCAAAGAAGAAAAGTAATACCTAGGGGAGGAAAAAATTATGGGTTTTGCAGAATCAATCAAGAAAGTAATCGGTATAGAAGAGCTTGACGATGATGAAATGATCACAGAAGAAGAGGTCAACGCTGCCAAGGAAAAGATAGCGAAAGAACCGAGACGCTCCTATGCCAGCGATACGGTGACGACCGAAAAGAAGGCGAAAATGCCGATGAGCAGCAGTTCATCAAAGCCTTCAGAGAAGCGCTTTTCTGTGACGAATACCAGCGCATTCAAGCTGGTTCTAATCGAGCCGAAAGCTTTCGAAGAATGCCCGAAATTAGTAGACAGTTTAAAAGGCAGAAGACCGGTTATAATCAATTTAGAGAAATTGGAAACAGAAGTTGCGAGAAAAATCTTCGACTTTATGAGCGGAGCGACTTATGCGCTTAACGGGAATGTGCAGAAGGTAGCCAACAACATCTTCATCTTTGCACCGGAGAATGTAGGTATCTCGACTTCTCAGGATGAGAGAACTTCTTTTGATTTCTCATCAGATGAAAAAAGTCCTTGGAGGTAATTGACAGGTGATATACGTTTTAGTTCGTGCGATCAGCTTGTTTGCCAGCTTGCTTTCATTTGCTTTGGTTGCTATGTGTGTGCTCAGCTTTGTCGTCGCATATAACCCTTATTCGTCGGCGGGCAAGATTTACCAGGTTCTGGTCAAAATCACTGATCCGATTGTAATGCCGTTTCGCCGGCTGATGTCCCGGTTTAATACCGGCATGGTAGACTTTTCACCGATGCTGGCGATGATCGCTATACAAATCGTAGAAAGAATCTTAATCCGAATAATAATCATGTTTGCGTTTTAAACGAAAGGATACACTATGATTACGCCACTTGAGATAGAAAACAAACAATTTGCCAAAGCAATGCGAGGCTATAATGCCGATGAAGTAGATCAGTTTTTAGACGAGATCATCCTCGATCTGCAGAAACTTCTCGCGGAGAATGAACGTTTAAAAGCGAAAGTCGAAAGTTTGGAAAGTGATCTGAATCAGTATAAGAAGTCAGAGGCTTCTGTTCTGAATACTCTGGAGTCTGCAAAGAAATTGATGAGGGACATTTCTGAGAGCGCCGAGAAGCGCGCTGAGATTATCATCAAGAATGCACAGCTGGATGCTGACGTCATGCAGAGAGACGCTAAAGAATCCATTTCAAAGCTGACAGAAGAAGGGGCGAAGCTGAAAGACAAGATTACCAGATTTCGGGGAAGATACAAACAAATGCTGGAAGATGAACTCAATGAGCTTGATGGTTCCAGTGAGGAACTGCTGGCGGATTTAGAGCGGGATTTTCTTCCTGCATCTATGGATGAGCCGGTAAAGAAAGCGGCGCCGAAATCCGCTCCGGTCATGAAGGAGCCCGTTCCACCAGTGCCGGAGGTCAGAATACCGTCATCTATGAGCGAGACGATGGTCATCGATGAACAGTCTTTTGAAGAGATGTTGATGGAGGATTTCGGCAAAACGCAGGAACCGAAGAAGACCATCGTCAAAGAAGATCTGACGAAGACGAGAATTATATAACAGGAGGCGGGGCACTGGATGCCCCGTGATTTATTATATGAAATATTATTTGACTGCGGTCCTGGTCATCGCAGCAGATCAGATTTCCAAGGCAGTCATCAGAATGACAATGTATGTGGGGGACTCTATCAGCATAATAGGGGATTTCTTCCGCCTGACTTACATCAGGAACAGCGGCGCTGCTTTTAGCATGATGAGCGGGCAGAGAATTCTGCTGGTCGTCATTCCGATTGCAGGGATCATTGCAGCGCTGTGGTATCTCCACCACCATAGGGGGGAACATTGGACACTCTATGGATCGTGGACCTTGATTATTTCCGGCGGAATCGGAAACCTGATTGACCGCATTGCTTTTGGCGAAGTGACCGATATGTTCGACTTCAGCATTTTTCCGCCAGTGTTTAATGTTGCCGACATCGCGGTGACTTTTGGCTGTGCACTGTTTATCGTTTATATTCTGGCAGGTGACAGGCTAAAGAAACATGAGTGAGAAAGTAGAAAAATATCAAATTCATATAGAAGAAGAACAGAAGGGCACCAGAATTGATCTCGTGCTCTCTTTGTCTTTGCCGGATACCTCCAGGAGTTTTATTCAAAAACTCTTTGAAAAGGGAAATATCCTGGTCAATGGAAAGCCCTGCACTTCCAAGAAATACAAGGCGGCCGCCGGCGACATGGTCGAGATTACTATCCCTGCGCCTACAGATTTGAAGATCGAGGCAGAAAACATTCCCATCGACATCGTATACGAAGATGAGGATGTATTGGTGGTCAACAAACCTCGCGGCATGGTGGTTCATCCGGCAGTAGGAAACTATACGGGAACGCTGGTCAATGCAATCATGTTTCACTGTGGAGATCGCTTGTCTTCTATTAACGGTGTCATCCGCCCCGGCATCGTTCACAGAATTGACAAGGATACCAGCGGACTGCTGATGATTGCAAAAAATGACAAAGCTCATGAATCCCTCTCAAGGCAGTTGGCGGAGCATTCCATCAACAGGCGGTACCAGGCTCTGGTCTATCACAATATTAAAGAAGAAGAGGGTACGGTAAATGCACCCTTGGGCAGGGATCCGAAAAACAGGCTGAAACGCGCTGTTACGGATGTGAATTCTAAACGTGCAGTCACGCACTATCAAGTTCTGGAACGATTTGGCAGATATACGCTGATCGAAGCACGATTAGAAACGGGACGAACCCATCAAATTCGAGTTCACATGGCATACATCAAGCATCCCCTCGTCGGAGATTTGCTGTATGGCCCAAAAAAACAGACGATTCCGGTAGAAGGACAGATGCTCCATGCCAAGACACTGGGCTTTATACATCCAAGGACAGGTGCTTACATGGAATTTGACAGCCCTCTGCCGACGTATTTTGAAACCATATTGACGGAACTGAGAAAGGAATAACGTATGACGAAGAGAGCAATGAAACCGGGTACCATGCTCAATCCGCTCCCTGCGGTCATGGTGTCCTGTGGCAGCGGCAAAGAAAAAAACATCATTACCATCGCCTGGACAGGAATTATCAATTCTGAGCCGCCGATCACTTATGTTTCTGTGAGAAAGAGCAGACATTCTCATCAGCTCATCAGTGAGAGCGGTGAGTTCGTCATCAATCTGACGACAGAAGATCTGGCCAAAGTGACAGATTTCTGCGGCGTAAAGTCTGGGCGTGACATTGATAAATTCAGGGAGACGGGACTGCATCCCGAAACAGCAGAGATCGTATCCTGCCCGATGATCAGTGAGTCGCCGATCAATCTGGAGTGCAAGGTACTAGAGGTGAAAGAATATCCATCTCACGATATGTTCATCGCAGAGATTGTAAAAGTTCACGCTGATGCAAGACTCTTTGACGAGAGAGGGCGCATATGCCTGGACGAGGCAGGGATGCTCAGTTACAGCCACGGTGAATATTTTGGACTCAAAAGGCAGCCTTTAGGAAAGTTTGGCTATTCCATCATGAAACCGAAGACCAGGAAGCGTATCAACCGGGAGAAGGCGGCCAGAAAAAACGGTCAGAGAAGAAAAAGAGGCTGATATACAGCCTCTGATCATGTAAGCCGCGCGCTTTTGATTTGATATTCTACAATTATAAACATGCTATGAGTAGGTGTCGGCAAATTATCTGTAGTGACAGCTTATTTAGTCTTGGATATGTTTGATGAACTTGATACAGTCCTCACATACATAACCGCCTTTAAATACGGTGTTGTGATAGATGTTTCCACAAAGTGAACAATTTTTCTTCATTGCGCAGGAACCTCCTTATAAAGCACGCGGCTGCAGGTTGTATCGTTACTGTAACGCGGTTCTATGGGGAATGCAAGGGAAATTGCCGCAGATGTTCGTTTTTGGACTTTTTTTGTAAGTTTTTAGTATTTTTTTGTAAAGGAGCTTGAAATCATGTATGATAATTTCGCTTTCGAAAAGAGAGGACGCGCCGTCACAGGCTACCATTTTCCTTGTGAGCATGCGTCTCATGTGATGTGTCTGATTCACGGAATTGGTGAACATGCCGGAAGATACCAACGGATGGCCGAAAAGCTTGCTGAGAAAAAAATTGCAGTCATGTCCATGGATCTGAGAGGCCACGGAATTTCCAGCGGCGTGCGGGGCGATACAGCGCCGCGCAGAGAGGTTCTGGCAGATGTAGACGCTCTGATCGAGTATGCCCAGGAACTTTATCCAGGCTGTCCTGTCACTTTGTATGGCCACAGCATGGGCGGCAACATCTGCCTGAATTACCGGGCTGCAGGCAGGAAAAACGACGTACCGCAAAAATATATCGTATCGGCACCCTGGATCAAACTGGTGATGCAGATTCCAAAGCCGCTGTATACTTGTGTAAAAGCGGCATCAAAGGTTGTCCCAAAGATGACGATCTCTTCCTCTTTTCCAGAAGAAGATTTGGGCAATCTGAAATATGTAAGGCCGTATAACAAGGATCCTCTCGTCCACGACAAAATTTCTCTCAGATGTGCCGTGGACTGTTATGATTTTGGCAATGCCATCGCTGCAGGAAAAAACGAGGACAACCGTGGTGCTGCAGGAAAACCGTTTCTGCTGATGCATGGGGATATGGATAAAATCTGCGATATCGAGGGGAGCAGAGCTGTCGCAGGACGCTTGTCAGAAACAGAAGGATTTACTTACATCGAGTGGCCGGGTTACTGCCACGAAATACATAATGGCGGTCCAAATGCTACCGGAGATGAAGTTATAGCAAAGATCATTGAATTTATTTTAGAATAGGAATAACTGGGAATGAGAGCAATGAATGAGGAAAAGACAAAAGAGCTGATGCAGGAACTGCTTCCTGATGATCCGCAAGAAACGTTAAAGATATTGGAGGAGTTTGATGTCCTGATGATGCGATATGATTCCGCCATCAGGGAAGTGAGGACAAAACTGGAGATACTCAACGACGAGTTATCTCTGCTTTCGGAGCAGAGTCCCATTTCTTCTGTATCGTCGAGACGAAAGAAACCGTTCAGCATATTAGAAAAGCTGAAACGTCAGGGAGATGCCATTTCTTTAGATTCCATCCAGGAGAACCTCAACGATGTGGCTGGCATCCGGGTCATCTGTTCTTTTGTTGATGACATTTATAAAGTAGCGAGAATGCTGGTGCAGCAGGATGACATCAAATTGATCAGAGTCAAAGACTACATTCAGAATCCGAAGCCCAACGGTTACAGGAGCTACCATATGATCGTAGAAGTACCGGTGTTCTTTTCTAACGAAAAGAGGCCGATGAGGGTAGAGGTGCAGATTCGCACAGTGGCTATGGATTTCTGGGCAAGCCTGGAACATCAGATGAAATACAAGCAGGATATCGATAATGCTGATGAGATTATGACAGAGCTGAAGGATTGCGCGGATACCATCGCAGAGACAGATATGAAGATGCTGAAAATCAGGGAAAAAATTAGGAGTATACAAAAATAAAACCAAAATTTTGCTAAAATACAGTTTTCGGTGAGATGGAATACTAGATTAAGTCTAATATCGAAGAAATTGTCCAAATATATTTACAATTTTCAGGAAATATATCATATTCTTTTCTAATTATGGCGGATATACTGTAATTATCAAATAAAACTGTTTTTGGCGGTAATTATGAATTCTATAGAGAGAGTTATGATGGCCTTGAACCATCAGGAACCTGACAGAGTGCCAGTATATCCGTTAATTAACAGCGTGTCCATGCAGACCTTGGGCATCGACTACGAGGAATGGTCAAAGGACGTAGATAAATGTGCCGAATCCATCATCAGAGCCACAGACGAAATCGGTGTGGACGCCATTTGTACTTTGATAGACCTTTCTGTAGAAGCAGCTGACTGGGGTCAGAAAGTAGTTTACAGCCCTAAGAATGCCGCACATCCTGATATGGATGACAGATTGCTGAAGAGTGAAGATGATTATGATAAGGTAGAGATTATCAATCCAAGAGAAACGCCGAGAATGAGTGAGCATATCGAGCTGGCAAAGAAGCTTTATGAAGCGAGAGGGCAGGAAAAACCGATTATCGGTTTTGTATTCGGACCGTTGGGCGTCCTGAGCATGATGAGAGGCCAGGAGCAGATGTTCTACGATATGATCAAATGCCCGGACAAGATGAATCAGGCTCTGCACAACATTACAGAGACCCTCAAGGAATTTGCCATTGCTTTGATCGAAGCTGGATGCCATGCTATCATGTTCGATACACTGTACTCCTCAAAGACGATCCTCAGTCCGAAGATGTGGGATAAGGTGGAAGGCCCGCTGGTGGAAGAGCTGGCACAGACGGTGAGGGATCACGGCGCCATGGTCATGGTACATAACTGCGGCGAAGGCCTCTATATGAAACAGCAGATAGAGAGAATGCATCCAGATGCATTTTCACTGGCGCATTTCCCACCTGACTGCAAGACCATGGAGGAGATGAAGGAAAAATACGGCGATCAGACCACTTTCATCGGCATGATCGAACCAGGCTGGCTTCTCGCGGCCACAGAGGACGAGGTCAGAGCAGAATGCAGAGCGCAGATGGACACACTGGCAAAGGACGGCGGATTCATCCTCGCTACCGGCTGTGAATATCCGTCAGCATTGAATTTCGACATGGCGAAACTCATCGTTGAAGAGGCCGATACTTACGGCAGATACGACAAATAATTGTAACAGGTAAAGCGTTCTTCAGGAAATTTTCTTTAGAACGCTTTTTGATTCGAAGGAGGAACATTATGATTGCAATCGGTATTGACACGGGCGGTACCTGTACAGACGCTGTCATCTACGACGGAGCAAGTCATCAGGTCTTGTCTTACGGGAAGACTCTGACCACGAAAAAGGATTTGAAAATCGGGATTTTGGAGGCGCTCCGCTCCCTGGAGCAGGAACTGCTGAAGAAGGCAGAACACATTTCTCTCTCGACGACGTTAGCGACCAATGCCTGCGTAGAGGGCAAAGGCGGTCGTGCAAAGCTGGTATTTATCGGTGTGAAACCGGCTTTTGTCGAAAAAATGCAAGGAACCTACGGACTGCCGCCTGTTTCAGAAATTTATTTTCTTGCAGGTGATGCCGGGCAGGACGCACACGAGGAGAAGAAACCTGATTGGGCGCAGTTCCGCACAGATGTCAGAACCGATTTTGGCGAGTTTGACAGCGTGGCCGTCGTGCAGATGAATCCAAAATATAATGACGGGAAATTTGAGCTGGAGGCAGAGGCGATCATCAAGGAGGAACTGGGCGTACCCTGTGTCAGAGGATATGACCTCTATCAGGAAATCAACGTGCAGAAGAGGGGGGCCACGGCTTTGCTCAACGCCAGGCTGCTTCCGGTCATGAATGGCTTTTTTGCGTCCATCGATCGTTCCCTGGAGGAATTGGGCCTGGAACTGCCGATTCTGGTGGTCAAGAGTGACGGCAGCATCATGAGCAGAGAGTACGCCATGAGCAGGCCAGTAGAAACTCTCCTCTGTGGACCTGCTGCCAGCATCATCGGCGCTATGGAGCTTTCCAGCCAGAAAGACGCACTGATTGTGGACATGGGAGGCACCACCAGCGACGTGGCCTTAGTCAGAAACGGAGCGCCAGTGACCAGCGCTTCAGGCATTTCCATCGGTGAATGGCAGACCATGGTCAAAGGTGTGACCATTGACACCTTCGCCCTAGGGGGCGACAGCGCCGTAGAGTATGAGGATAATCAGATTTATCTGGACAGGAGAAGGGTGATTCCCCTCTGTATGGCGGCGGCAAAGTACCCGGACATGGTAACAAAGCTTCAAAATCTGGTATCCACTTATGCAGCCTACAGCTATCCTGCCAATCAGTTCTTTATGCTTCTCAATGAGCCGGAAAATATCGAAAAGTTCACGCCAAATGAACAGAAGCTGATTGCGTCACTGGCTGACGGCCCTCTGATCTTTGATGAGGCGG
>UMIU01007257.1_pt1 | contig 11609 bp, 12 predicted proteins | sample 1965871 | NCBI WGS metagenome assembly UMIU01 (sample SAMEA4836132, study PRJEB28245) | human gut metagenome | biome: gut microbiome; material: fecal sample | place: Denmark | collected 2008
GTCCGCACCGATCATAGATAACAGCAGGCAGTTACCCACCACGTCCGCTACAGCATCCAGCGTCCCGACCTCGTGGAAATGAATCTGTTCCATCGTCTGCCCGTGTACCTTGCTCTCGGCTTCGGCGATCAGTTCAAAGACTGCCAGGGCATCTTTCTTCACCTGTTCTGAAATCTCCAAACCTTTGATCAGACTTCTGATCTCGGCAAGTCCGCTGTGATGATGGTGATGTTCATGTTCATGGACGTGATCGTGTCCATGATGATGGTGCAAACCCTCTTCTTCCCCGTCAATGGTAACGTGGACGTGACTTGCACGGATGCCGCAGGTTTGCTTCTCCTCAACGCTGATGCGCACCCCCGGAATGCCGAGGGCATTCATCTTTGACAGAAAGACCTCCCGATCCGGAACCAGCTCTAAAAGTGCAGCCATGAGCATGTCCCCTGCCGCTCCCATGCTGCAGTCAATATATAAGTTCTTCATTTACTTTTCCGCCTCCATATTGTTGATCAAATTTGCCAGATAGCCGGCTCCGAAGCCGTTGTCGATGTTGACCACGCTGACTCCGCTGGCACAGGAATTCAGCATGGAAAGAAGGGCTGTCACGCCGCCAAAGGCCGTGCCGTAACCGACGCTGGTAGGCACCGCAATGACAGGACAGTCCGCCAGACCGCCGATGACGGATGCCAGCGCCCCTTCCATCCCCGCGATGGCGATAATGACTCTGGCATTCATGATCTTTTCGGCATGAGCCAACAGCCTGTGAATGCCGGCAACACCTACGTCGTAAATCCGCTCCACGCGGTTTCCCAGAATCTGCGCGGTCAGTGCCGCTTCTTCCGCAACGGGGATGTCGCTGGTTCCGCCCGTGGCTACCAGGATGTAGCCCTTCTGCTTCGGCGCTGTCATCTCGCCCACAAGGCCCACCTTCGCTTCCCTGTAGTAGGTAAAGGGAATGTCCTTTTCAAAAGTATCCGCCGCCTCCTGGCTCATCCTGGTGATCAAAATCGTCTTCTGTCCGCTGTTCCAGAGGGTATGGGCGATCTTGTCGATCTGCGCCGGCGTCTTGCCTGCACCGTAGATGACCTCTGACGCCCCCTGCCTGACGCCCCTGTGGTGGTCCAAAGAAGCGATGTCAATTTCTTCAAAAGGCGCCATTTTCATCTTGAGCAGGGCTTCGTCTACGGTCGCATTTCCCTCCGCCACCTGCTGCAGCAGCTCTTTCATTTCTCTCTGTTCCATCTATCTGTCCTCCAAATCCAGCAAAACGATGTCAAAATACGGTTTCAGTTTTGCTTTGATCTCATTTCTCTTCTCTAAGGCTCTTTCCATCTGCGCGCGATTCATCTGCAGTCTTGCGGCGCCGCCAAAGACCCTGACCCGAAAATCTCTGAAACCCAGGGCTTCAAGCTCCGACTCGGCGCCTTCAACTCTTTTGAGGTCCGCCTCTGTGATCGGCGTTCCGCTTGGAATTCTCGTCGCAAGGCACGCGTAAGCCGGTTTGTCCCAGGTGAAGAGCCCCGCCTCTTTGGATAATTCTCTGACGCGCGCCTTGGTAATGCCACACATGCGCAAAGGGGACAGGACCTCCATTTCGGCAAGCGCACGCATACCGGGTCGGTCTGCTGCTTCATCGGAAAGATTGGTGCCGTCGATGATCGTCTCGTATCCGTCCGCCTTTGCCGCCTCCGCCAGAACGCCGAAGATGCGGTTTTTGCAGTAATAGCATCGGTCCTGGGGATTTTCCCGCACCGTCTGCTCCGCCAGGATGTCGCAGTCTATCACCCGCAGCCTGGCATCCAGCTGCTCCGCCAGACGCTTTGCATCCGCCAGTTCAAAATCCGGCTGAAACTGGCTTTTGATAAAATAGGCGCCAATCTCCGCCCCATACTCTCTGGCAGCATAGAGCAGATAGGACGAATCCACCCCGCCGGAAAAACCTAAGGCGACCTTCGGATGCTCTCTAAAAAATGTTCTTAATTCCATGCGTATCTCCTTTTTGTACAAAAAAACACCACAAAAGCGCGGGATTGCCTTCTGGAATCCAGTCTGCCTTCGTGGCATAAAATCTCAATATCAAGTCTATCTATTCATAACTTTGTTTTCTTCTTGAAAACGACAATTACTTCTTCTTGAAGCACACTAACATGTATAGCATAAACCATGCCAACAGAAAAATCAAGTATTTTCCAGGGGTTCAAAGCCTCTTGCCGCCCGTTTTGTTGCAGCCTTGCATCTGTTGTTGCTTTATTGTAACACCTGGAGCGGACTCCAAGTCAAGAAGATTTTTCAAGTTTTTAAAATGGCGCTATTCGGTGGGAAGATCCTTCAGCAGCGAAATCCCCGCCAATACGACAAAGACTGCCGCTGCCGCGAGGATGAGCCCCAGAAGATGGGACTGGCTGATTGCGATCACTGCCACGCACACGATATAGCAGGCAAGAATGACGGCAAAGAGGGTCTCGCATTTGTTACCTCTGACTGCACAAGCAATTCTTGCACCATAGTATACAGCAAGAAAAGCCCCTGTCGCGCGCAGAAACTGCTGTACGCCTGTATAATCATAGGCCCAGCCGTCAATATAATGGTATGCGCTGTCGTAACTTCCCTGCTCGATCAGTCTGCTGATGATGCCTTCTGCACCGTCCTTCATTTCCAGCAGACAAAAAATATAGAATCCCAGTGATATACTAGCAAATAGTATTGGTAATTTCGCTTTCATTTCTGACTCCCCTTTGATTGATACATTATCCCTTTAACTATATACACTCTATTTTTTGAGGGATATTGCTAAATTTTGTCGTATAAATATATAACTCGAAATTTGTCAAGAAAAGGACAAAAATTTTCAAAAAAACATAAAAGAACAAAAAAGAGCTTCCCCAGGAGCATTTGCTCTGAAAGGAAACTCTCGTAATCTCGCTGATTAATATTCTTTTCCGCAAGCAGCCTTTGCAGTTTCGCAAAGCTGTGAGAAGCTTGCTGCGTCGTGAATCGCCATCTCAGAAAGCATCTTTCTGTTGATTTCGATACCGCTCTTCTTGAGGCCATCCATCAGTCTGCTGTAAGACATGCCGTTGATTCTTGCAGCTGCATTGATTCTTGCAATCCACATCTGTCTGTACTGTCTCTTCTTCAGCTTTCTTCCAATATAAGCAGATCTGAGCGCTCTCATAACTGCCGGATTTGCAGCTCTGAAGACCTTGCTCTTCTGTCCATAATAACCCTTCGCCTGCTTTAAGATTTTTTTATGTCTCTTGTGCGCATTTACGCCTTTTTTAACTCTTGCCATATTTCCTTACCTCCTATATTATTTCGCCATTGATCTTAACATTCTCTTAGTGTCAGCGCTTGTCAATGTAGTAGCTTTACGTAAGCCTCTTTTTCTCTTTGGGGCTTTTTTTGTAAGAATATGGCTCTTGAATGCCTTATTTCTCTTTACTTTTCCACTTCCAGTTAATTTCATTCTTTTGCATGCGCCTCTGTGGGACTTCATCTTATTCTTTGCCATGATGCTATTCTCCTCCTATGTTAATTCTAAACGTTTACTTTTCAGCTTTCGGTGCCAGGAACATGATCAAGCTTCTACCCTCAAAGGTAGGTCTTTTCTCAACTACGCTCACTTCACTGCAGATTTCAGCAAATTTGTTCATTACCTCACGGCCCCTTGCGGTATTGGCATTTTCTCTGCCTCTGAATCTAAGGCTGACCTTTACCTTGTCCCCGTCCTTGAGGAACTTGCAAGCAGTCTTTGCTTTCACCTGAACGTCATGCTCTTCAATAAAAGAGCTCAGTCTGATTTCTTTTACCTGAATGGTCTTCTGCTTTTTCTTTGCTTCTTTTTCTCTCTTCTGGATTTCGTATCTGTACTTTCCATAGTCGAGAATTTTGCAAACTGGTGGATTTGCATTGGGTGAGATGTTTACCAGATCCAGCTTTTTCTCTTCAGCCAAAGCCAGCGCCTCATCTCTGCTCATAACACCAAGCATCTTACCTTCATCATCAATAACTCGCAGTTCTCTATCACGAATTTCTTCGTTGATCTTGTTTTCCTTGCTAATTGTTCGCACCTCCTGTGATACCTTCGCATTAAAATAAGCGGACACACAAGTATCCGCTTCAAAACACACTATGATAGTGCTGATTTCTAATCATATAGACCTGTCAAACGCGATTGCCCGCAGGTGAGAAGCGGATAACTTCTTCTTCATTACTGAACTACTATATCATGTTTGCGCCCATCTGTCAACCTAAAATTATCAGCATCGCCGGAATTGTGAAAAGTGATAGAATCGTGGTTAAGACCACGCCGGAAGAACCCAGTTTTTCGTTGTTTTGATGTTCGATGCATCCCATAGACACCACAGAAGCGACGGGCATTCCCATGGCTACCGTGGCAGTGCCCAGCAGTACGCCAGTAAACCCCAATGCAGAAAGAATAAAATAAGTCGCAGCCGGCATCAGCAAAAGTCTGATGACGGATACAAAATACAGCCTCTTGTGGTCACTGAAAATGCTCTTCAGCGAATAGGTGCCGATAGAAGCGCCGATAATGACCATAGACAATGGCGACGAGACATTGCCTAGAAAGCTGCACACCTCCGTAGCCGCTTCTGGCAGCATCAGTCCCGAAAAGAAAAGCACAATCGCAAAGACCGATGCGACGGTCCCTGGAGTCAGTAGCTTCTTAACGTCAAATTTTTCTTTTTCCTTATCTTTTCCACTTTGAAACAGCCTGATACCATAAGTATAGTAGAGCAAATTAAATCCCAAGTTGAACATGCTCAATTGAAAGATACAGCCGCTGCCAAAAAGAGATGCCGCCACAGGATATCCCATGAACATGTTATTAGAGAAGATATAAAACGCCTCGTAAGTCGAGCGTTCCCCCTTTGGAACCCTCAGCAAAATATCAAAACCCTTCGCCAAAAAAGGGATCGCCACATAAAAACAAGCCCCCGTAAGGATATATCGAAAAAGTTCCTCTTTGTCGGAAGTCTCCGTCGTATTAAGTGATGTCACGATCATCAAAGGCAGCGTGATATTGACGACGAAATAAGAAAGCTTTTGGCTGACTTCTTCCGTAAAGACTCTTTTTTTGTTGAGATAATAGCCGACGCCCATGGCCAGCAGCAGTTTACAAATAGTTGATATAATCATGTAAATCCTCCATTTGCACAGCGGCAAATTTTTTAGTATAATAAAATAACAGAATATTTTAAAAGGTGGTGATAGTATGACTAGCGATAACAATGTACAGTCCATCGACAGGGCGCTGGACATCATCGAGGTCCTTTCACAGGAAAATGAAGGGCTCGGTGTGACCGAAATCGCCGGCAGAATCGGACTCCCCAAGAGCACTGCACACAGAATTATAACGACCATGGCAGACCGCGGATATCTCAACAAGACAGACAGAGGCACCTACAAAATCGGCCTCAAATTGATTGAAGCTGTCAGCTGCTATATCAACAATCTTGAGCTGCAGACAGAGGCCAGGCCTTATGTTGCTCAGATCACCTCTGAGTTAGGTCTCACTTCCCATCTGGGGGTTCTCGACGGTGACCAGGTCGTTTACATAGAGAAAATGGATGTCTTCTCAAATGTCAGGATGTATTCCCAGATTGGCGTCCGTGTCCAAGCTTACTCCTGCTCTCTGGGAAAATGTCTGCTATCAAATTATTCAGCTCCTCAAGTTCGCAAGCTCATGGCAAACTGCAGCTTTATCAAATTTACCAAAAAAACACTGGGTTCCGTCGATGAACTCATCGCCGACCTGGACAAAGTCAGAAGCCGCGGCTGGGCCATAGACGACGAGGAGGCGGAAATCAGACACCGGTGTATCGGTGCCCCAATCTATGATTATCGCGGCGATATCATCGCAGCCATTTCTGCCAGCGGCCCTACTTCCATTTTGACGGTCGATCGTATCGAGCCCGTCGCGCAGTACGTCAGAAAACAGGCCCTGGAGATTTCCAAATCCATGGGTTACATAGAATGAAGCGCTTTTTTGAATTGTAAGCGGAACAGAATCATCGTAAAAGTCACGGCGATAAAATCCGCTACTGGTTCTGCCAGATAGACTGCCATGGTCTGATTTTCAAGAAAGTTTGGCAGCAGATAGATCAGCGGCAGCAACAGGACGAACTTCCTCATAATGGCTACGATGATAGAATCCTTTGCATTGCCAATAGAAATGAAGGTCATCTGGCAGGCGATCTGAATTCCCATCATGAACAGGCAGGCCGTGTAAATTCTCAGCGCCCACCCCGTAAAGGCGATCAGCTCTGCATCGCCAGAAAAAATTCCGGCAAAGACTTTTGGCAGCAGCATGACCAGCGCCCAAAGCACGACAGAATAGGTCAGGCATACTTTCAGCAGAGTCCAGAAGGTCTTCTTGACTCTGTCTTTGTTTTTGGCGCCAAAATTATAACTGGTGATGGGCTGCGCCCCTTGTGCGATTCCATTGAGAGGCAGCATGGCAAACTGCATGACGCTGGTCAATATGGTCATAGCGCCTACCGCGATATCTCCTCCGTATCTCAAAAGAGAAGAGTTGAAGCATACAGAAATGACGCTTTCGCTGGCCTGCATGATGAACGGCGCCAGACCCAGAGCCAGGCAGGGCAAAATGATGCCGCGGCTTAGCTTCAGATTCGCTTTCCTCAATTTGAGCAGACTCTTTTTGCCTCTGAGAAATTTCAAAACCCAGAATGCCGAGACCGCCTGGGACAGAATGGTAGCCAACGCCGCCCCCTTTACACCCATATGTAATACGAAGATAAAGATCGGATCCAGGACGATATTCAGCACCGCCCCGATCATCACCGTGTACATGCCCACTTTGGCGAATCCCTGCGCCGTGATAAAGGCGTTCATCCCAAGGGTCAGCTGGACGAAAATCGTACCCACAGCATAGATCCCCATATACCCAGTGGCATATTCTATGGTATTCTCACTGGCTCCAAACTGCATCAAAAGATCTTCGTTCCAGATCAGCAGGATCAAAGTCAGCACAAGAGATATGATCACCTGAGCCACAAAGCAGTTGCCCAGTATTTCTTCCGCTTTGTCATTTCTCCCCTGTCCCATAAAGATCGACGCCTTTGGCGCGCCTCCCATGCTGATCAGTGCAGCAAAAGCCGTGACCACCATGATGATCGGCAGACAGACCCCTACTCCAGTCAGCGCCAGTGCGCCAGTTCCCGGAATATGTCCGATATAGACCCTGTCTACAATGTTATAGAGCATGTTGATCAGCTGGGCCGTTACCGACGGCAGCGCCAGCCTGAATAAAAGTTTTCCGATGGATTCTGTTCCAAGAAAGTCATTATTTTTGTTGTCCATATCTAAATCACCTCTCGCAAAGCACGAAAAATAAACAGCCGAGCGGCTGCTTATTTGTATAGTATACAATATGAAATATTTTACCACTGTGCAGAAAAAAAATCAAGGGGACATGAGGAGGTCATTGCAACTTTCTTTAGAACGCCAAAATTCCAGCTTTTTGGTTATAGGCTGCCATAATCGTATGGTTACTACATACTCTTGCATATTCAAATGCGAAAGAGGTCAGCATCTTGCCCTTCTCGTCCATAACGCCATAGGTTTCTCCATCCAAGGTAACCACTGCAACGCCGTCACAAAACCCAGAAACATCAAACAATTCCTCCGGATTGACCACCTTAGTCATCTCTTTTGTAAAGAGCTTCTTTCCTCCATAGTTGTAGCAGAGTAGGTGGTTTTCTGTATATACAAGAATTCTGCCGTCGCCCGGAAAACCTCTCTCACCCTTCTTTAACCTGAAAATCTCTGTCCCGTCTTTGTCCCTATACGTTATCCTGCCGTCCTCTTCTGTGGCGTAAATCAATTCATCATCTCCACCGGTACCCTCGCTAATAGAGTCAAAAAGTCTGCCTCCCCACAGTGGCATGAAGTCCTCGTCCACTAGAAAGCACTTTTCTTTTTTCACATCGTAAAGCACCCATCCCTGACGGACCTTTGTAAATGCATCGCAGTCCTTCTGGGTATGAATCGCCTCCCCTTTCTTCACATCGACGAACCTGGTCGTGTGATCCTTGATTTCGACAAATATGCTCCCCTGCGCGTGGTAGAACTCCACGTTTCCTGATTCCGTGCGGTAGACGATGTTTCCCTTCTTATCCAAAGCTACACCGTGCCAGTCGCGGTCATATGCGTCTGCATATTCCCCCTCGAACTCCGACGCTGCAAAGAAATCACCTTCAAAAGCTCTTGTTCCGTCGGCAAAAGCGTAATAGTCCATCCCGTGCTCATCATCTCTTTGAACCAGCGGAAGCTCCGCAAGATAGGCATACTCCCCTGTCATGGAAAGCGGCTCTCCTTCTGGCGTAATATATCTGTTTTTCTTAAATGGGTAAGAAATATAGTAGACTTTGGCGCTATCGTTATAGCAGAGGCTGTCGTAGGCATCGGCTGGTTCATTGCCGTCGTTAACAAGATAGCAGTCCCTGTTTGGCTCCATCAGCCAGACCAATTCTCCCGCCTCCTTCTCGCAGCCTCCTTCTGTCATCTTTGCAAAGGGCCCGCTCGCCCCACATCCGCTGAGCACGAGTACCGCCGCAAGAATAAGAATTGCTCCCGCTGTCTTGATAATCCTCCGGTTCATATCTCTATCTCCTGACCAGACACTCTTTTCTAAAGAAACAGACACCGTATTTTTTTATTTCCGGATAACCTTCCTTTTTCAGTTCAGCCTCGTAATCTCGCTCTTCGATCTGCCTTATACCTTCCCTGCATCTTTCTTCCATCGCCGTCGCCAAATCAGCACTTTTCAATTCCAGTATCATTGCCATTCCATTGCGGATTCTGGTGCTTTTGAGTATCAGATCCGGCCTGCCCGTGCCGCTCTCACGATTGGAAAGCACCTGGTAGCCTTTGATCCCCGTCAACAATCCTGTCAGGAATCCGTGATAGTAGTTTTCTGCATAGTCGAAATAGCTAATGGTATCCTCAAGCTGCCTTGTGATAAAATCCCCTGCAGCCTCACAGTCACCTTCTTCCAGCGCCCTGATCAGCGGCTCGCGGTCCATCTCTTTGATTCGCCGGTCAAACCAGGTGGTAATCGAGTCTTTGTAAACCGCCTTGACCTCTTTGTTGGGAATCATCATGCGCTGGTAGACAGTTACATCCTCCTGCCTCTGTCCTGCCGCCCGTAGATAGCCGGTAAAAAACAGGAAGTTCCACAGGTTGTCTGCATTGATGTGGATATCCCCATAGGTGATCTCTTCGTGGATGGGCTTCTCGATGGTCCCGCCTGCGATGAGGGTTTCCAGCTCTCTGCGGGTCTCGTCGCCAGCTTCCTCCACAAGCTCCTTGATGATGCTGTTGGACGAAGTGTTGATCCAGTAGGGGCGCGGAAATGTGCTTGCGTCCGCCCTTGCCATGTCCACATAGTTGATGATACTCCATGGATTGTAGATTTCCGTGCCGCCGAAGAGATAACCGTCATACCATTCTTTCAGCTCCTGATATTTTTCCATCAGATCATAGTAAGCCAGCATCCTTTTGATGTCGTCCTCAGTAAAACCGAATCTGCTGCTGTAATGTGGGCTGATGATCGAGTGGATCTGCAGATTGTTCAGCCCCGTGAAAATGCTCTCACGGCTGATCCTGAGGCATCCCGTTATCACACCCCGCTCCAGCGCAGGATTGGTTTTGAGGGCGGACTCAAACAGAGAACGGATAAAACCGATCATCTGATCGTAGAATCCCTCAAAGTATGCAGTCTCTAAAGGCACATCATATTCGTCGATGAGGATGATGACGCCCGTCTTGTGGTATTTGGCAAGGCACTCAGACAGAAACGCCAAAGCTCTTCCATATTCGGCTTTCGTTCCATTCTGTCCCATGATCATCCTGAACCGCTCCTGCTCTTCTGGCAAAATGCAGCCTTTTCCTAAGATGTATCTGTGTCTTTTGAATTCCTTTGCGATCTCGTTCACCAAACTGTCATAAGCCATGTCAAAACTGCTCTGCTTTCCAGACTTCAACGACAAGCTGATCACCGGATACTTCCCCTGATAGGCAAGATATTTCTCGCCGCAGCCCGAAATCGCCAGGCCGTCAAAGAGATAGCCGTTGTCAACAGCCTCTCCTTCTTCCGTCCGCTCATCTTCAAAAAAACGACGGATCGTGCTCAAGTTCAAGGTTTTTCCGAACCTTCTCGGTCTGGTGATCAAAGTGGACTTGCCTCCAGAATCCAACAGTTCCTTGATCATGAGAGTCTTGTCCACATAATATAAATCCTTATCGATGATTTCCTTAAAATCCTCATATCCCACTGGGATCGGTTTTCTTTCCATGGCCTCAGCGCCCCCTTTTTCTGCATGTTTTCACCTATCTATATTATACGTGAAAGAGATAAAATTCACAACAACTACAGCATATTATTTCAGCAGAGGCTTTTGGACTATATCAGCAATACCGATAAAGCAACAATGATCATACCCGCTGCAGTATCGAGCCACTTTCTCTGCTTTAGGAATTTCAAAGTCATCAGGTGCCATAGATAGGTAAGGAAACCATATCCGATTAGCTCTATTGCGATCAGCCACGCTGGCACATGGACGAATGCGATTAACAATACCATCGAGACGATTATTTCGACTACCGGCAGCATTGTATAACAGAGGGCTATTTTTCCTAACGTATAGGGAAGGAACAAACCCTTTTCTCTTTTGGCTTGTAACGTGATCATCGCTTCGATGCTGCATTTATTGATAAAAATAACGAGATAACTCCATGAGACGATAAATAAACAAGATTTCAAAGCGTCACTGAATGGCAACAACAAATTTCAGCATACTATCACCTCTCACGCCGCATATCTCCTCTTAAGAACGGAACAGGTATACAGAAATGCGACAACGGTAGCCAGACAAATCGCTATCACCGCACTGCCGATCAGCATTTCCTTTGTCATGCTGTAGAGAAAAGATGGTGTTTTCGAGGTCATAAGATAAAGCCCTATAATGATCGGAATAAAGGTAAACGCCATGATGACATATTTCCCGTTTACCGCCCCAAATCTGTACATCACCGGAATCGCCACATCCCCCATGAGAAGTCCGTAGATAAGCCCATACAGGGAAAAGAAGAACAGATACTGACCTGTTATTTGTACCAGCCCTGCGGTAGAAGCGAGAAACCCCAAGGCCATTATCAGCGCTGCCGACAAGACTGATAGCATGAGCAGCAGGACAAATCTCGATATCGCTTCGATCTGCGGCTTTACGGGAAGGGATCGCATGAACTGCTTCCATCTGGTACTCTCGTCAAGGGTCATCACCTGGATGAGCAGTGCAGGGAAAAATGCACCCAGAATCAGCACCAGCAGCATCATGAAGAACTCGGGATTTACAAAGGCGACGATGACCGAGATAAAGATCGGCATAGTGGCTGCAGGTGTCAGGCTCCTTCTCAGAAGCAGCAAATCCTTCTTAATCAAGGTAATCAGTATCATCACATCTACCTCCTCTGATATAAAGCATCATCATATCTTCCACAGTCGGGACGGACGCATTGAAATCCTTTTCAATATCGTCATCCTTTTTGCACAGGACGATGTA
>UMIU01020861.1_pt1 | contig 11609 bp, 6 predicted proteins | sample 1965871 | NCBI WGS metagenome assembly UMIU01 (sample SAMEA4836132, study PRJEB28245) | human gut metagenome | biome: gut microbiome; material: fecal sample | place: Denmark | collected 2008
AAATTTTGACTCAATCCCCTTTGCGATCGCATCTGTGAAAGAAGTCATCATGGCTTTCATGTAAGTTTCCATTGCCTGGGAAAACTGCGTCTGCACCTCGCTGGTATCCACAAGAGTCATAAGTCCATTCATGAGACGATTCTGCCCATCCTCTGTCTGCATATATTCCAGAAAATAGGTTCCCAGATTAGCCGGGTCCGGAAGGGAATTATTCCTGGCATACTCCGGATAAGCAGCTACAACGTCCTGTAAAAGAAGATCCTGTATCTGCTTTGTGGTAATATTCACTGTCACGCTGTTTTTAACCAGATTCTCTGCTTCCTCTTTGATCTGCTGCTGGATTTCTCCCTGACTTAAAAAGGCAAGAATGCTGGCCACATCTGTCTGGGTGATACCATTTGCCTTGGCATACTCCTGATACTGGTTCATCAGCCCCACAGCCACTGCGATCAGTTTTTCCGAAGACATATCCACGTTCACGTTATTTTTCACCAGCTCCTGCAGATCCTTGCACAGACGTTCGTTCATCTCTTTTGATGTCAGATACTGCTTCAATGCTGCCTGCATTTTATCCATATCTGCTTCCGGTTTATCTTTAATGCTTTCCTGATAACCAGTAAGAACCTCTTTCAGCAAAGCAGTTACCTTCTCTTCTGTAAAATCAAACTTCACTGACTTCAGCGCCTGACTCATATCCGGAACCTGGTCTGCCGGAAGATTTTTCAGAATTTCTTCCGGATCAATCATATGGGAAAGATCCAGATCAAGGTCATCCAGCTTGATAAGCTTGGAAAGATCCGGCATACTGCTCTCATCCAGATTTATATTTCCAGCCAGAGCTGACATGTCAGGCATATCCGGCATTTCCACATTCAATCCGGAGGACAGCCCCGAAAGACTGGACAGGTCCATATTAAATCCACTGAGATCTACCTGAAAGGCCTCCTGCAGGGCATCCGCGTTAATGGAAAAAAGGGATTCCATGTCAAACTTACTGTTCTCATTGTCTTCTTTTCCAAATTCCTCTCCGGTAAAAACATTTATCTTTTCATCCGCCAGCTGCTGCTTCACAATTTCACTGGAAGCAGCCTTCTCGATCACATGTTTGGTAAGCTCCGGGGTATAACAGATTCCTGCAGTGAGCATGGAAGCAGTGGCACCTTCCACAGGCTGGACAATTCCCACAATTGTCAGATCTTCTCCGTTTTTCACCAGTTTTTTCATATAAGAGCTGTTGTCTGATTTATCCTTCCAGACCTTATATTCTTCATCATACTCATAATAATCGGTACTGTTTACCAGCTTAAATTTCTTCCCCAGGATTTCATCATAGGTGTATGGGCCCTCGTTTTCTGGCGTTTCCACTGCCTCTTCTGCCATAAATTTCTGAACCATATCATCCAGTTCCTTACCGTCCCGAAGCCCAAGAGTGTACTGGAGAAAATCACTGATATCGCCCTGTGAAGTAAGCACCAGTACACATTCTTTATAATTTTCAGGCCATCTTCCCGCTTTCACGTCATATTGATCCTTATAAAGATCAGCATCTTCCGGCATTTCATGAAAAACATCAGTGCTCATGGTAGAAGACATAATGCTGTTGGAGGAACCAGAGCCCAAGCCCATAGCAGAAAAAGATTTGTCCGGATTTACCTGTCGGATATTTTTTCCATTTTCCAGAAAAATCTGGGGAGATACAGAATATGTACACTCCACTGAATTCGCATACTGGGAAATGCTGCTTTCATTGCTGTCCAGATAAGCTTTCAGAGACTCCAGATCATTGGAATTCATTTTGGAGAACATATTAGTCACCATCTGGGCAACACCTACTTCCCCATCCTTTTTTTCACTCTGGGCTGTGGCAGCTCCCATCATCATGGAGGTAAGATCTACACCTGTACTTTGTATCTGCAACGGATATTCCGAAAGTGTTTCTTCTTCCATATTTGTAATGTATTTGTCTACACCATTTGATATGGAAAGGATCAGCGCAATTCCGATAATACCGATGGAGCCTGCAAAAGAAGTAAGTAAGGTCCGGGCTTTCTTAGTCTTCAGATTCTGAAAGCTAAGGGAAAGTGCAGTAAAAAAGGACATGGAGGATTTTCCCATATTCTTGTGAACAGGAGGTGCCATGCTCTCGCTGTCTATCACAAACGGATCTGTATCAGAAAGGATTCGCCCATCTTTTACCGTCACGATTCTGGTGGCATAAAGCTGGGCAAGCTCCGGATTATGGGTGACCATTACTACCAATCGTTCCTTTGCGACCCCTTGCAAAAGATCCATAACCTGTACACTGGTATCTGAATCCAGGGCTCCTGTTGGCTCATCTGCCAAAAGAATTTCCGGGTCATTTACAAGTGCTCTGGCAATTGCCACTCGCTGCATCTGACCGCCTGACATCTGACTTGGCTTTTTGTGGATCTGGGCACCAAGGCCTACTTTTTCCAGAGCTTCTTTTGCACGGCGTCTCCGCTCACTTTTTGATACACCGGAAATGGTAAGGGCAAGCTCCACGTTTGCAAGAACTGTCTGGTGTGGGATCAGATTATAACTCTGAAACACAAATCCTATGGTATGATTTCGATAAGAGTCCCAGTCCCTGTCTTTATATTTTTTCGTAGAAATCCCATTGATGATCAGATCGCCACTATCGTACCGGTCAAGACCACCAATAATATTCAGAAGAGTGGTTTTTCCCGAACCGCTGGGACCAAGAATTGCCACAAATTCATTGTCCCGAAGACTAAGGCTCACTCCGTCCAGGGCACGCTGTACCAAATTTCCTGTTCTGTATTCTTTGTGTATGTCTTTGATCTGAAGCACTTACTACTTCCTTTCTGTCGCATAATAAATGTTTATAACCATTCACCAATTCAGGCAAAATATACCGCAAAGTGGGGCGCCGAAGATTTCGATTTTTATGTGAGTCAGATTCACATAAAATACCTTGCGGAATAATATTTGCTGAATAGTTCAAATATTTTTTATTATAATCTTAAATTGTGAACATATTGTGTTTTTAAAATAAAACCATTCTCTTGAAATCCAACTATTTCTATCGTATAATAAGAAGATACATTACCGCTTTAGAGAGATGATGCATGCAGATTGCGGCTATCGCAGTCTGATATAACTTACTTCAGAAAGGATGAAAAACATGAAGGTTTTACTCTTAAATGGCAGCCCGCGCAAGGAAGGCTGTACGTTCACCGCACTTAGTGAAGTGGCAAAAACACTGAATCATAATGGAATTGATACTGAGATTTTCCAAGCTGGAAATCCGGATACAGATAATGTAAAAGCCGCCGCGGCGAAATTAAAAGAAGCAGATGCGCTTATAGTTGGTTCTCCGGTATACTGGGCTTCCCCATCCGGACAGATCATTGAATTTATGGATAAGCTTTGCTCCATGGCAGGCAAAGACATGCTCCACAAACCAGCTGCAGCAGTTGCTTCTGCAAGAAGAGCCGGCACCACAGCTACTTTAGACGTTCTTCAGAAATATTTCAGCTATCATGAAATGCCTGTTGTATCTGCTAACTACTGGAACATGGTTCACGGAAATACTCCTGCAGAAGTTGCGCAGGATGAAGAAGGACTTCAGATCATGCGCTCACTTGGAAACAATATGGCATGGCTTCTGAAATCCCTGGAAGCAGGGAAAGCGGCAGGTATTGCAGTTCCTCAGGCGGAAGATAAGATCAAGACAAATTTTATCCGCTAAATATGGTGCAGTAGTTGTCATGTCTTCACATAAATGAAGCTCCAGAGCATATCTGAAAAAAGCTTTTTGCAAGATGTGCGTCACAATTTGTGGGAGTTTTTGCTCGGATGAGGGCGCCGTGGCAGGCTACAGCAACTGAATTCGAGCAAAATTTCCCACAAAGCGGGCGTGCAGATTGCAAGAATGATTTTTCAAACAGGCTCTGGCTGCACCAGTTTAATAATGTGTGTGACATGGAAGAAGTTCCGTTCGCATACATCAAAAAAAACTTCCAGAGAGGTATTTTATGCTGCAAATAATCGAAACCATCAACACCGCTGTAAATAATTTTATCTGGGGCGTTCCTGCAATGGTCTGTATTTTCGGAGTTGGTCTTTATCTTAGTATCCGCACCAATTTTCTTCAGATTCGCAAATTCCCCTACGCAATCAAAACAACCCTTGGACGTATTTTCCGCAAACGTGACGCATCTGACGGTGCTATCACGCCTTTCCAGGCAGTGTGTACAGCACTTGCAGCCACGGTCGGTACTGGCAATATTGCCGGTGTAGCAGGTGCTATCGCAATCGGCGGTCCCGGAGCCATATTCTGGATGTGGGTTTCTGCACTGTTTGGCATGTGTACCAAATATGCTGAGGTCACCCTGGCGGTACACTACCGCGAGATCAATGCCAACGGCGAACTGGTAGGCGGTCCCATGTATTACATCAAGAACGGGCTTAGCAAAAAATGGCATTGGCTGGCTTATCTGTTCGCAGCATTCGGCGTGCTCACTGTATTTGGTACCGGCAACGCCACACAGGTCAACACTATCACCACTGCGATCAATTCTGCATTGCTGAATTATAACGTGATCAGCGAAAGCGCCGTTTCCACTTCCAACCTGATCATCGGAATCATAATTGCCATTCTAATTGCCATGATCCTTCTTGGCGGAATCAAACGAATTGGCCATGTTACCGAAAAGCTGGTTCCATTTATGGCTCTGCTTTACATTCTTCTCGGACTGGGAGTTATCCTTCTGAACATTCAGAATGTACCAGCTGTATTCGCTTCTATTTTCAGAGGGGCATTTCAGCCTAGAGCTGTAACAGGCGGCATTGTTTTAAGTATGTTCACCAGTTTAAAAAAAGGTGTTTCCCGTGGTATCTTCTCTAACGAGGCTGGTCTTGGTACCGGATCCATTGCCCATGCGTGTGCAGATACCAAAAAGCCTGTAAAACAGGGTATGTTCGGTATTTTCGAAGTCTTTACAGATACCATCGTGATCTGTACACTGACTGCACTGGTTATCCTTTGCAGCGGCGTTGCTGTTGATTATGGAAAAGCAGCTGGCGCAGAGCTTACGATCCTTGGATTTACTTCTACATATGGAAGCTGGGTATCCATTTTTACAGCAGTTGCCATGTGCTGCTTCGCTTTTTCCACAGCAGTCGGATGGGGACTTTACGGTGCCCGTTGCATTGAGTTCCTGTTCTCTGAAAAAGTGATCAAACCATTTATGGTTATTTATTCCCTGGTTGCCATCCTTGGCGCAACTGCCAACCTTGGACTGATGTGGAGCATTGCCGAGACATTTAACGGTCTTATGGCAATTCCCAACCTGATTGCTTTGTTCCTGCTTTCCGGTACAGTTGTGAAGCTGACAAAAGAATATTTTGCCGGTGAGGGCAAAACAAAATAAATATAAAAAGGGACATCGCATGAACCGTTTTCGCTCATGTGATGTCCCTTTCAGATTATTGATCAATCCTTATTCTCTTCCTCGGCAACTGCATCTGTAGTTGTATCAGCATCTTCGCTTTTCTCTTCCTCACCGATCTCAACTGCATTTTTTTCTTCCTCAGTCTGCTCCTGCACATCCGTAACGCTTACCTTATGGTCATACCATTTGCCCTTTTTACCAATGATTGCCAGGTCAAATTCTTCATCCAGCTTCTCTACTGGAACATTGAATCCATAAACCTCCTCTGTCATGCCATCGCTGTAAGTTACCTTATCAATAGTAGGCTGAATCAGTTCAGCACCGTCTTTCTGTGCATCCTCTGCTGTTCCAAGGAAAACATTCTCAATATTCTTGGAAACGAGAGTAATATGAACGGTCATTTTACCATCCTTTACAGTGAGGGTAGCTCTTCCGTTGCAAGCCTCATTTACATGGAACATACTGCTGTCTGTGTCAAACTCTACACCATAAACACCGTCTTCAAGTTCGCTGTCTGCGGCATTCTCTGCACCATCTGTGGTTTTCTCTGCCTCAGCCTCTGTTGCTTCTGCAAATGCTGGGAATGCAGTTCCCGCTGTCATAGCGGAAATACTTACAGCTGTTAATAAAATGACTAATGAACGTTTCATAATAACTCTCCTTGCTTTTTCTTTATTTACGGTGCACTTGTGTGTACCGTATTTGTTTTATTACTCAAACAGCTGCCCCACAGTGTAGGAGCAGCTGCTTTTGTTCTGTTGCAATAACAATTTATACCAGAATAATTATTTCGCGATGGAATCAATAGCTGCCTGAGTATGAGCTACATAAAGCTGCTCAACAGCGTCAATTCTTCCAAGACCTTCGATCTGGCAGTCAATCTCATCGAAATCTCCAGAAGCCTCGAACATGCTCTTCCAGGAATCGTCATCATCACCAGCCATATCATTGTTTGCATGGTCACCAGCAACAACCATAAGCGGACGAAGGATTACTTTCTTGAATCCGGCATCTTTTACTTTATTGATAACTTCATCACAAGCTGTATCCTCTGGCTCACCTTCTACAGTACCGATGAATGCGTTTGTGAATTCAAGTTTCTCCATCTGGGTCTGCATCTGATCATATGTAACGTTTGCTGTATGGGAAGTACCATGTCCCATGAATACAAATGCGGTTCCATCTTCTGCAGCTGCTTCCATGCTGTCATATCCAGCTTCTTTTACAGCTTCATCTGTGATTGCCTGAGCAACAGCAGCTTTGTCATCGTTGATAACGGTAGCGTCATCGCCAACCTCACCAAGCATTGGTTCAGCGATTGCTACAGATTCAAATTTATCTTTGTAAGCATCAATAGCTTCTACCATCTCATCGTACTCAGCACCATGCATAAGATGTGTAGGCTGAACTACAAGATTCTTAACACCGTTTGCTACTGCACGGTCAAGTGCCTGCTGCATGTTATCAATCTTCTCATCATCTCTTGCCTGTACATGGTTGATAATGATCTGAGCGGTAAATGCTCTTCTTACAGACCAATCCGGGAATGCTTCTGCAAGAGCATCCTCGATTCCTTTGATATCCTCTGCACGGCTGTCGTTAAAGGAAGTACCAAAGCTTACTACAAGAAGCTCATTCTCACCGATCTCGTCCTGATTACGCGGATCATCCTTGGAAGCATCACCTGTGTCACGTCCGAAATACTCTGGACTTGCCTCTTCTCCCTCTACAAGCTCTTTCTGAGCATCTGTAAGGGCATCCCATGCTTCTTTAGCTTCCTTGCACTGCTCATCTGTATCATCTGTTCTCTCCTGAACATAAATAGCATCGATAAGTGCTGCTACTTTATCAGCCGCTTCCTTATCTGCATCTGCAGTGTCATCAGCTGCTTCTGCATCGTCTGTTGTCTCAGCATCATCAGCTGCTTCAGCATCGTCAGCTGCCTCAGCATCATCAGCTGTCTCAGCATCGTCTGTTGTCTCCTCTGCTGCTTCCTCTGTCTCTGCAAATGCAACAGTTGCTGTTGCTGCTGTCATGCTTGCTGCCATAGAAGCTGCAAGAAGGATTGCTAATAAAGATTTTCTTTTCATTTCTTTTTCCTCTTTTTTTTGTATTTCCGGATAGAATCACGTATAAAGAATCCCATGGGAAATCTATCACCAATCTCCCATTGCATAAAAACAGCCGCATTTTCTGCGACTGCACACATTCTCATATACACACTTTTCTTCCAAAAAACATTCAGGAAATATTCATGTATCGTTATGAGAATACAGGTTCTGTGTACCGCAGACCTAAGATTCCACGCCAAGGCAGTTCTCCTGACTTCGGTCAACACTGCTCCCCCTTCCCGGTTTCCCAGTGGGCTCTGAAGCAGTTCCCTTACACAGTGACGGCATCGTTCCGGACTCTCACCGGATTCTCTTTTGCGCATCATGTTCATGATGCAACCTTCGCGCTATAACCATTATACATATTCGACTCGGATATTTAATATGTACCATATTATTATATATTTTTTATGAACTTTTTATGTATTTTTTATGAACTAGAGTATGTTTGAAAAAGGCTTTCTGCAAGATGTGCGTCACAATTTGTGGAAGATTTTGTCCTGATGAGGGCGCCGTAGCGGGCTACGGCAACTGAATTCGGGCAAAATATACCGCAAAGTGGGGCGTGCAGATTGCGGGAATAATTTTTCAAACAGATTACTATTCACTCCGTTCATAGCAACACGCTTCGCGATACACAGGAATCATGCTTTCGCATGGTTTCGCGCCGCAATTCTCAGGTTTTCTGTGAATTACTTATTGACAAATACCCCGCCAGGGTATATATTGGTTTCATCAAATACATACCCCTAAGGGGTATATAAGGAAAGGAGTCCGCCTATGACAGCTGATCATAAATCCGAATCCTGCTGCAGCCACACCGCAGCCGATCCTGCAACTCTTTCCAGCCAGGAACCTACCAAGAAGGTCTGTTCCTGCTGTTGTACCAAGCACACCGATCGTTCCGAAGCAGAGCGCAGGAAGCTGGTAAACCGTCTGAAACGTATTGAAGGCCAGATAAGGGGTATTATAGGAATGCTGGAGAATGACGCTTACTGCAACGATATTCTTATTCAGTCAGCAGCTGTAAATGCCGCTGTGAATGCATTTAATAAGGAACTTCTCGCCAATCATATCCGAACCTGTGTGGCAAGAGATATCCGTGATGGTAAAGACGAAACCATTGATGAGCTGGTTGCAACTTTGCAGAAGCTAATGAAGTGAGATACCAGCGTATTCCGAATGTGTACCTGCCTGCGGAGGTACGAATGCGCAGAGCAGTCCGTTGGTATCGAAACACTGTATTCGAAGGAGGAATTTATTATGGAACAATACAACGTCACCGGCATGAGCTGTGCAGCCTGCAGCGCCCGTGTGGAAAAAGCGGTAAACAAGGTTCCGGGAGTTACTTCCTGCTCCGTAAGCCTGCTTACCAATTCCATGGGAGTGGAAGGAACTGCCTCAGCCTCTGCCATTGTCTCAGCTGTAGAAGAAGCCGGATACGGCTGCAGCCTGAAGGGTGCTTCCGGTCAGACGGAATCCGTTTCCGATGCTGAGAAAGCCTTGGAAGATCACGAAACGCCACTCCTCAGGAAACGGCTTATTGCCTCAGTAGGTTTTCTTCTGGTGCTGATGTACTTTTCCATGGGACACATGATGTGGGGATGGCCGCTGCCAGCCTGGTTTGATGGCAACCATATCGCCATGGGACTTGTACAGCTGCTTCTTGCAGGAATCGTCATGGTCATCAATCAGAAATTTTTCATCAGTGGCTTCAGGAGTCTGTGGCACCGCTCTCCGAACATGGATACCCTGGTAGCTCTCGGCTCCATGGCCTCCTTTGTATGGAGTGTCTACGCCCTGTTCGCCATGACCAGAGCCCAGGTTGACGGCAATTCCGAACTTGTCATGCACTACATGATGGAATTCTATTTCGAATCTGCCGCTATGATCCTGACCCTGATCACCGTTGGAAAAATGCTGGAAGCCCGTTCCAAGGGCAAGACCACGGATGCCTTAAAAGGTCTTATGAAGCTTGCTCCCAAGACTGCCGTTGTCATCCGAAACGGCCAGGAAGCCACCGTTCCCATTGACCAGGTTGTAAAAGGTGACACCTTTGTTGTCCGTCCTGGTGAGAACATCCCGGTGGATGGTGTGATTATCGAAGGCTCCAGTGCAGTCAACGAATCTGCCCTTACAGGTGAGAGTATCCCTGTCGACAAAGCTGCCGGAGATCTTGTCTCCGCAGCCACAGTCAACCAGTCTGGCTTTATCAAATGTGAAGCTACCCGCGTTGGCGAAGACACCACACTCTCCCAGATCATCAAAATGGTCAGTGATGCTGCAGCCACCAAAGCTCCTATTGCCAAAATCGCAGACCGTGTTTCCGGTGTTTTCGTACCTGCTGTTATCACTATTGCAATTATAACTACTATTGTCTGGCTGCTTACCGGTCATGAGGCTGGCTACGCCCTGGCAAGAGGAATTTCCGTTCTGGTCATCAGCTGCCCATGCGCCCTTGGTCTTGCCACTCCGGTTGCCATTATGGTTGGAAACGGAATGGGTGCCAAAAACGGTATCCTTTTCAAAACAGCCGTCTCCCTTGAGGAAGCCGGAAAGGTTCAGATCATAGCCCTTGACAAAACCGGAACCATCACAAACGGTCAGCCGGAGGTTACTGACATTCTCCCTGCAGACGGCGTGTCTGAGAACGATCTTCTCACCATTGCCTACGCCCTTGAAAAAAAGAGCGAGCACCCTCTTGCGAAAGCCATTCTGGAAAAATCTGCAAGCCTTGGTCTTACAGCCCAGGAAGTCACAGAATTCCAGGCTCTTCCCGGCAATGGACTCTCTGCGAAGCTTGGCGCTTCCACGCTTATCGGCGGAAGCATGAAATACATCAACACTCTGGCAGCTGTCTCTCCGTCTCTTATGAACCAGGCCGAGAAGCTTGCCGAAGCAGGAAAAACTCCTCTTCTTTTCGCAAAAGATGGAAAACTTCTTGGAATCATTGCAGTTGCTGATGTAATCAAACCGGACAGTGCACAGGCGGTCAAAGAGCTTCAGAATATGGGTATCCACGTAGTTATGCTTACCGGAGACAACAAGCGCACGGCCAGAGCCATCGGCGCACAGGCAGGTGTTGACCAGGTTATTGCAGGCGTCCTTCCAGATGGAAAAGAGAGCGTCATCCGCTCCCTGAAGGAAAAAGGCAAGGTTGCCATGGTTGGCGACGGAATCAACGACGCACCAGCCCTTACCAGAGCAGATATTGGTATTGCCATCGGTGCCGGAACGGATATAGCCATCGACGCAGCAGATATTGTCCTTATGAAAAGCCAGCTTTCCGACGTGCCAGCTGCTATCCGTATGAGCCGCGCTACTCTTCGCAACATCCACGAGAATCTCTTCTGGGCGTTCTTCTACAATGTAATTGGTATTCCGCTGGCTGCCGGCGTATGGATTCCAATTTTCGGATGGACCTTGAACCCGATGTTCGGCGCTGCTGCCATGAGCCTTTCCAGCTTCTGTGTAGTTACCAACGCGTTGAGGCTAAACCTGTTTAAAATTCATGACGCAGTTAAAGATAAAAAAGTCAAGAATCCGGTTTCCATAGAATCCAATTCTGGAAATATTGCTGATTTCTCTGAAGCATCATCTGCTGTTTTCTCAAAATCATTCAATGCAGATAAAACTTCAGATGCAGAACAAACGATTAATAACAGCTGCAAGCTTTTGAACGAATGCAGCGATATTAATAACAATACTAACAAAAAGGAGAATAATACCATGGTAAAAGTGACAGTTAATGTAACAGGAATGATGTGCGGACATTGCGAAGCACACGTAAACAAAGCAATCCAGGAAGCATTTGGGGTACAGGATGTTGTATCCTCCCATGATGCCGGAACTACTATTTTCTCAGCACCAGAGAAAGTGGACGAGGACAAAATCCGCCAGGTAATCAAAGACGCTGGCTATGAAGTAACCGGAATTACACAGGAGTAATCCATCCCTCACATTCAACTTGACCAATGCAGAAACCTATTGCAAAGGTCCGTTCAAACAGCCGACAGAAACATTTTTGATATGCCCCTTGTCAAGTAGACAGGTGAAATAT
>UMIU01031315.1_pt1 | contig 11547 bp, 11 predicted proteins | sample 1965871 | NCBI WGS metagenome assembly UMIU01 (sample SAMEA4836132, study PRJEB28245) | human gut metagenome | biome: gut microbiome; material: fecal sample | place: Denmark | collected 2008
GTAAACCAGTCGTAGCTCTCCATAAAAAGAGGCGCAATATCTCCGAAATGCATCTGCACATAGGCTCGATGATTAATGATCCTGCCGTCACGTTCAAGCTGGCGCAGGGTCTTATCATTTTGTCTGGTATATAAGGTTACCGTTTTCTCCATCATAGCAAACTCTCCCAATAACTATTTTTCAATTGAGCAGCACGTCCTCCCAAATCTCCATAAGATCTTCATCCTGTGTATTTATACTCTCTATGATTTCTCCTAAAATCTCCTGACACTTTTCCAGCGAAAGAACGGGCTGAACCTCTGCATTCAAATATGTTTCATAACTATATACCTTCTGCATTTTACTTCTCCTTTTGACTTTCCCCTCTAAACAAGAAGACTATCTACAGCCGATAGCCCACAGACTGTAGGAAAAACAATCCGTTTTATTATATTCAGTATATACAAAAATCCATTAATTGTACACACCTATCCTCACCACCAATCCAACGATTTCCCCGTCCCGTCTCACCTCCAGTACCTGACACGCTTTTTCTTCAACACCTCCGCACATTTCCTGTATCTGTTCTTTTACAAGCCTCCACACTTCTGCTTCTCCCGCCCAATCATCTGCCTCTGTTTTCTCGCCTGAAACTACAGAAAGGTGCCGATTGATACTCAGCACCTCCATTAAATATTCCATATATCCTGACGGAAAGAGGGCATGGGATGAAAGATAAAGTTCCGGCGCACCAGCTTTCATTCCGGCAATCTGCTCTACAATTTCCGGTGCAAGAACCGTAAACTTATGTCTCTTTTCCATTCTAATGAACTCCTAATGCTTTCCCTACTGTCATTACTGATTTTCGATACAACACATACTGGTAAATGGCTGCTGCCACAGAAGTTGCCAATCCGATGAGCATAATCTTTACTTCATAATCTAAAAATGCTCCGTCATTTCCCCACAGAATCATAAATTGATAAGCCATTGTTATAACAATGCCGATCACGGTCGGTAATACATACACTTTGGAAATCTGTTTTCTAAGAAGCCACTTCCGATAAGCCTTATCTGCCCCTAACTTCTTAATATCTTCAAAGATCTGCGCGTTACTGCTTCCGACGTCCTGACTTCTGGTATAACCGATGATTCCCACCGACACAAAGCAAATGACCGCAACGTAGATAAACATCATAAATTTCACTGCATTTCCAAGAATGGTCTGTTGGTCAAGAAGAGGGGTAAAAATCGGTCTATACTTCCAGTCCGTACCTTTCGCCGGAGTCTCGGGATCCACAATCGCACCGGTTAAATCTTCAGGATTAGAATCTTTGGACCACGTCTCTGCCTGAGGATTGTAATAGTCCATCACATCCATCCCTTTCGACATTCCAAGCGCAAATTCCTTATAAAGTTCTGTTGCAAATCCAATCTCTCCGTCACTCTCTTTTGTATTAAATAACACCTGTGTTCCGGTCTTTTCTTTTGGAAGCCCCTGACAAAGTTTCTCGTAGTCACTATCATTTAATACAAATCTCGCGTCTGAACCGACTCCATTATTAGGTGTCAGAATCAAGGACGTATACTCTGTATTTCCCGCGTAAGAAAGTTCTGTTCTCTCACCGGACGCATCATAAAGAGCACTCATATCATCAAAGGAAAACCATGTCGTTTCCACCGCATTTTTCGGCTGAATCAAATAATATTTCCCCTGTGGGACATCTAACTTGATTCCCGTCAGTTTCTCATAATTTGCCGCACTGATACAGTCATATTCAGAATAAGTCTCATATACATCTTCCGTAATATTGCCATCGTCATCGGAATTTCGCTCCACTCCATTCCCAACGATGCAGGCATACTCTGTCTCTCGGTAGTTTTCTATTTCTACACCGTGCTTTTCTGCCATTTCGTAAATTTCCTCTTCTGTAGGCTCTTTCGCATCATTCAGATACCGATAAGAAAAGTCGTCCTGATATGCCGCCTCGGTAGCAGTCTGACTTCCCGTCATGGTCGGTACATAGGAAATGGAATACAGACCGCCCACAATCAGAAGGGTAATCACCAGCATATTTTTTACAATGGAACTTCCCTGAAATTTCAGCATTCCGTAGTTTAATAAATTATTATAATATTTCTGCGGATTACGCCCTCTCTGGTGGCAGGAAATGGAGTAAACCAGAAGCTGATAAACACCGATCACTGTCAGAAGATAGAACAGATTTGTCCATCCGCCAAGAATTTTCCCCATCGTTTCTGCCACAATAATTTTCAGAAAATAGCCAAGAAAGATTCCTGATACGGTCAACACCACCCCCGATATCAAATAGCGCTTTGTAACAGATTTGCGCATGGGCTCCTGCTTTCTCTGCTCGTTGATGACGTCCATAATGTTCGTCCGTTTCATTGCCTGTCTGGTAAGAACCATGGCAAGGATAAGAAGAAGCACACCATAAATCACTGCTCCCACAATACTCATTACAGAAAATCCAAAGGGGACGTCATTTACCTCTCTTGTAACAAATTCCATAACTTTTCCTACAACCACTGCTACGACGCCACCGCACAAAATTCCTTCCAGAGCGTAAATTCCAATCATGCTGGATATTTCTGCAAAAAGTGCGCCGGACAACATTCCTTTTTCTGCGCCAAGAGCCATGAAAATGCCGATCTCACGACTTTTGTATCGAAGGAAACGTCTGGTTGCATACCACACAAACATGGTACAGCCAATGACTGCGATTCCCAAGTTCAAATACGCCATTTTCCCTGTATCTCCGCCCTCCGGCATGGCGCTTTTCACCAGCGGACTATAAAGCATCATCAAGTAAGAAGATACCAGCATCATGGCAAATACAATACAGAACTGAAACTGTCTGTAGTCTTTTTTATTTCGTTTTCTAAGTCTGCTCCAAAGTACACGAAGTGTCATTTTTACTCACCACCATTCAAATCTCTTAATACGTCCAATAATTCTTCCAAAAATGCTTTGCGGTCGCCTTTATTCACAAGTTCTGTGTAAACCGTTCCGTCTTTCATCACAATCACTCGGTCACAATAGCTTGCGGAAAAGCTGTCGTGAGTCACCATAAATGTCGTGGCGTTTAATTTCTTTTGCGCCTCTAAAAATGCACCGATCACCGCCTCACTGGAACGACTGTCTAAGTTGCCGGTGGGCTCGTCTGCCAAAATCAGAAACGGATCGTTCATAAGCGCTCTTGCCACTGCTGTTCTCTGCTTTTGTCCACCGGATATTTCTGCCGGAAATTTATTTGCAATCTCTGCAATGCCGAACATTTTAAGAAGACCTTTCGCCTTTTTCTCCATTACTTTGTAGGACTCCTTTTTAATCACTTTCGGAACACAGACATTTTCCAGAATGCTCAGCCCATCCAACAACATAAAATCTTGAAATACAAAACCCAATTTTTCATTTCTTACTTTTGCGATCTGCTTTTCATCCAACTTAGATAAATTTACATTTTTTAATGTAATCTCACCTTTATCATAAGGAATAAAGCAGGAAATACAGTTAAGAAGCGTGGTTTTACCGGAGCCGGACGGTCCCATTACTGCCACAAACTCGCCCTCTCTCACTTCAAAGCACACGTCTTTCAGCACTTCGTATTTTGTTTTCCCTGTCTGATAACTTTTGTATAAATGCTCTACTTTTAACATTTCACTCTCTCCTTTTTTCTTGCTTTCATTGATTCTTATTGTACGGAAAAACATTCACTTTTCCCATTTCTGCAAATGTCAAGTTTGGCATGAATATTGTAAAGTTTTGATTACAGTGTCAAAAGGTCTGAAGCCACTTGTGCTCGCACAAAAGTGGATGAATGACCTTGGGACACGCCCCGATATGAGCATAAAAGTGGAGCGTAAGCTTCACGATATGCGAATGTTCGGGGATGGATTACCGGAGTGCAAAGCACGAGCAATCCATGTAATCGTAGTTGAAATCAAGAATTAATAGTGGTAAAATCGGATTGGAAAATTTCATTTTCAGAAAGGTTATAGACATCATGGTTGAACTTGTCTTATGTGATGATGAAAAAATATACAGAAATGATTTGAAAAAGATTCTCGGCACAGAACTGGAGCTGTCGGGAATTGATTATCGTGTGACAGAATTTTCCTGCGGCGAGGACCTGCTTTCGGGGCTTCCTTGCGAAGGCTCACAGGTTATTTTCTTAGATATTGAAATGAAGGATTTGGACGGAGTTGAGACTGCGAAGAAACTTCGCACGAAAAATAGTTCTGCCGTCATTATCTTTGTTACCTCTCACCCTGATTTTGTGTTCCAAGGGTATGAGGTGCGGGCGCTGAATTATATTCTGAAGCCTTACAAGCCGGAGAAAATTAAAGAAGTGCTTCACAAAGCACTAGAAGCTCTTGATGTTTCCACGGAAAAATATTATGTCATAGAACAGCGCTCCGGCGTTATCCGTATTCCTGTAAATTCTATCCGCTACTTTACCAGTGATAAACGTATCGTACGGGTGGTGACCGATCACGGAACTTATGATTTTTATGACAAATTAAATGATTTGGAAACGAAGCTTTCTGACGCGTTTGTGCGCATTCACAATCGTTATCTCATCCATTTAAAGTATTTGAATGAGATTCAAGGAAATCAGGCAATCGTGGCCGGCGAATCCCTTCCCGTCAGCCGTTCCTGCAAATCTGCACTGTCTATTGCATTTGCAAAATTCATGCTCCAGTAACGTGAGGTTTCTTGATTTCCGATATAGCGAAATTCGTTTACACAAAAGAAATGTGAGGTTTTCATTATGATGACTTGGACTGTGCCTTCTGTGGCAGAAACAATTATACTTTGGAGCGTCAGTATCCTTTTCGGTTATCTGATTTTCTCTGTAGTGCGAAGTTTCCTAACACCGAGGTGGAAGCATCCGGTTTGCACCGCCTTTTCCGTATTACTGTTGTTTAGCTCCGCAAATATTGTAGTTTATCCGGAAGAACTGACAGGAACTGTCGGCTTCTTCTTTTGCTTTATATTGATTATTTTTCTCTTATTCAAAAATGAATGGTACTTGAAATTGTCCGCAGCGATTTTGATCTTCCCTCTGGTTGTTTCCATTAATTATATTACGCAAGATATCGGTCATCTCATTTGGGTCTACGCCTTTGATCGCACGCCTTCTCCCATCGTGCAGACCGTTTTACATGCCATAACATTTGCCCTGCGCCTCCCTATCTGGTATCTTCTGTACCGGCTGGTGAAGCACTGGCTTTCTTATACTGTAAAGCTTTTACTTCCCCGCATGTGGCTCGTGCTTGATCTGGTGGCTCTTACTTCCTTTACCGGAATTATAACTGTCATCAAAAATACGGAAACTGCACATTCTTACACCGCATATCCAGCTTGTGTCGCCTGTGTTTTCACAACTCTTGGCTGCTGCTACTTATGCACTTATATGGCGAAGACGGTGCGCTCCGATATGGCGCTTGAAACTTTCCAATACCAGCAGTCTTACTACCAAGAACTGGAACAAAACCAGCAGACGGTGCGAAGACTTCGGCACGATATGAAAAATCATCTGAATATCATCGGCACATTTTTAAGAGACAACGAGATTGAACAGGCAAAAGAATATTTTCAAGAATTAAATCAAGAATTTGCTTCCAATCTTAAAGTTTATTGCCCTAATAAAATTGTAAACGCCGTTTTAAACAACAAAGAACAGCTTGCCTTGGACTCCAATATCCAATGTGATTTTCAGATCGATTTAGAAACGTCTCCGAAAATCGATGACATTGACCTTTGTTCCATCTTAGGCAACACCATTGACAACGCCATTGAAGCTCTCAGAAAGGTTCCCGAATTATCCGAGCGGACACTGTCTCTGAAAGCCAGATATACAAACAGTTTCTTCAGCTATGAAATAAAAAACACGAAAATTAACGAGATCCAGCAAAAAAGTGGGCGGTTCCTCACCGACAAAACAGAAAAAGAAGCCCACGGAATTGGGCTTCGAAGCGTGCAAACTATCGTAGAAAAATACAATGGTGATATGGACATCTCTTATACCGATGATACCTTTACGGTGACGATTGTGATACAGGGCTAATTTGCTTCTTACAGCAATCTCTTGCGCCACTGGAACTGCTCCATATCCACCTTTCCAGCCGCAAGTTTTACCCCTTCTTTTTCCAATAATGCCGCTTGAATATTGCAGCCACTTCCGTCCTTGCAGGAAAATAATCTTCCTTCTTTCGTTACTACCCGATGCCAAGGCACATCACTTCCGGACGGGAGTGCATGAAGGGCATAGCCCACTACTCGCACCCACCTGCGATTTCCGGCAAGCTCTGCCACCTGACCGTAAGACGCCACCTTTCCTTCTGGGACTTCACGAATCACATCATAGATTTTCTCGTATGCATTTTTCTCTTTCATATTAGTCATAATTCTCCCGTTACTCTGCAAGCATTTCTCTGGCATTGGTGACCTCTTCTTTCGTACAGTGGTACTTCTTTGCCAGTTCTTCATCTGTAATATTTACACATTGCACTAATTCCTTACAGATTTTTACCGCAAGCTGAAAGCCTTCAACTTTTCCTTCTTCTCTATAATCTTCACATAACGCATCTAAAGATCCACACATATCTACAACCTCCTTATTCTCCTTTTCTAATATTTTCTCCATCTTTTTATTCAGGTTCATCATCTCACGAATGGCAAGGAAATCATCCCAACTGAGACACCCGAAATATTCTCTATGTTCATTTACATAATTTTGAATTTCCTTTTTATAATTACTTCCCTTATATTTTATCATTCCAAATACCACTTGTAAATCTGTTTGAAAGCCATCCAACTTCCCCAGTCTTCCGACATCCACCAGATTAATCGGATAATTGGGAATGAATTTTTTTAAATTCTTCTGTTCTTCCTCCTCTCCACAAAAGTCCATCATTTCATACAGACTCCGGCTTCCATCCCATTCTTTCTCCCCATAATAAAATACTAGGGTAACAATCGGCTTCACCTTATCATCTTTTAAAAATCTAGACAAGAATTCATCCTCCGTTGGCTTTTTGTTCTCTCCATGCCCTTCCATCAAATACCGTGCCATTGTAAAAGTCCGCAAAACGCTCCTTTACAGAAATCCAGTTTTTCACCGCCGCATTACTTTTCCCCATGCAATCTCCTCACTTTCTCTTTTGTTATATTGATTTTTCTCTTTCTTGGATACGTCCACAGAATTTGTGGATAGACATTTGAATCTGTCCTAGAATCTGGAATCAGAATATTCCTTGATAAAATTCTAAGAACCAAAATATAAATGTGAATATATTATAGAGCTTCTTAGGAGCCTTGTAAATACGGAAAAATTTGGGACAGGGTAAAACACAATTTGGGACGGAGTAAATTTCATTTTACTCCGTCCCAAATGAATTACCGAGTCAATACATACACAAAAAATACGAGATAACATAAAAGAAAGATTGCTCCTTCCCCTTTTTTAATCTCCCGTTTGCTAAGCGCACAGAGGTATACAATCAGACTTGCTACAATTAGGATCAGCGTATCATAGACTGCTGTGATATCGAGTGCAATTGGCTTGATCGTCGCAGACGCTCCGAGAATCAGAAGAATATTGAAAATATTCGATCCGACTACATTTCCAACTGCCAGGTCATTTTCTCCTTTTCCGGCAGCAACCATAGACGTTACAAGCTCCGGCAGGGACGTTCCGACTGCCACAATCGTAAGTCCGATAAATGTCTGACTTAATCCGAATGTCTCTGCAATATTACACGCGCTGTCTACTACAAGATCTCCGCCCCAGATAATTCCGGCAAGTCCGATGATAATATAAAGCGCGCTCTTTATCGGACTCATAACCTTATATTCCTCTTCATCTACCATCTCGTCTCTGGAGCGAAGCGCTGTTTTCACTGTTGCATACAAAAAAACTGCAAATAAAATCAGAAATAAAATTCCGCCTAATCTTCCAAGTGTAAAAGTCCCTTCTCCTTCCAATACTTTGGAAATGGAGAAGTCAGAATTCAGTAGAAGCAGAATCACTGCAATAAATATGGAAAATGGGAACTCTTTTTTCAACAATGAGCTCTTTGCCTGTACCGGCTGAATCAAAGAGCACGCTCCAAGTACGACTAGCAGATTAAAAATATTTGATCCCAGTACATTACTTACCGCCAAGTCATTGCTTCCCTTCATTGCCGCTGTCAGGCTGACAGAAAACTCCGGCATACTTGTTCCAAAAGCAACGACTGTAAGTCCGATAATAATGGTCGGTATCTTTAAAATTTTTGCAACACTGGAGCTTCCGTCTACAAATGCATCCGCTCCTTTAATCAGTAATAAAAATCCCAAAAGTAATACAATATAATCCATTTTTTCTCCCTTATCTTCCTTTGTTTTATGCTTTAATCGCCCATCTCATTTTCGTAGAACGGGCGCGCGGATTTTTCACGCACTCTTCCTGTGACGGACGAATCACGTCTTTAGAAACTTCTGCATATTCTCCCTCTTTTAAGAAACGCTTAAATGATTTTTTCACCAGACGGTCTTCTCCTGAGTGGAACGTCAAAATCGCCACACGTCCTCCCGATGCAAGCACTCTCGGAAGCTTTTCTAAAAACTCATACAGAACCTCATACTCTTGATTTACATCAATGCGAAGCGCCTGAAAGGTTCTCTGACAAGATTTTTTCACCGCTTCTTTTTGCTCCCCTTTCGGAAGAAATGACAATGCCTCCTCGATCACCCGCTGAAGATCTTTTGTTGTAACGATTTTCTCTCCACGCTTCTGCCTTGTCACAACTGCGTCGGCAATTTCCTGCGCATAAGGTTCATCCGCATTTTCAATCAGCATCCCTGTCAGCTCTTCCGAAGAAATATTACGGATGCGCTCTGCCGCGCTGATTCCTTTCTGTGGGTTCAAACGAAGATCAAGAGGACCTTCCACCTTATAAGAGAAGCCTCGATCCGGATTGTCAATCTGCATGGAAGACACGCCCAAATCTGCCAGAATAAAGTCGAACTTTCCAGCCTCTTCTGCCACCTTGTCGATATCTTTAAAATTCATCAGCTTTACGGTTAATACGTCTTCTCCAAACCCTTGTTTTTCCAGTCGTTCTTTTGTCTTTGCGGATTCAATCGGATCCACGTCCAGTCCGTAAATATGCCCTTCTCCATTTAGGCATTTCAGCATTTCTTTCGTATGTCCGCCATATCCAAGCGTAGCGTCAAGACCTTGCTGCCCCGGCTTAATATCAAGAAAATCTAAAATTTCCTTCACCATAATGGAAATGTGCATCCCCGCCGGCGTACTCCCTTTTGAAATCACCTTGGAAATCGTATCTGCATATTTTTCCGGCTGATGCTCTTTATATTTTTCTTTATATGTTCGCGGATGCGTTCCCGAATAACGCACACGTCTCTTATGCTGTTTTTCTTCCATCGAGGTTACACTCCTTATCTTTCTGTCATAAACTTTCCATCATAAAGTTTCCTTTCTATTCTATCATTCCACCATCTACTTGTAAAACAATTTTCCATTTCTTTCCGATTGCTTTCTTTCCTGCCGCAAGTATAGTATAATGATCCCACAATAAGTAGTTGAAACTACTCAGCAAATTAACCAACAAGGAGGTTCTCTATGAAACAAAAATTAACAGCAGCCGCTCTGACCTTGCTCCTGACCGGCAGTTTATTTCTTACCGGATGCAGCGATTCTTCGAAGGCAGTCGATTTAATGAAAGACGTAAAAGCTGCAGAGATTCAAACAGAAACTACGCTAACAGAGGAAGCACTTCTTTCTTCCACGGATTTTGCAGTACGATTATTGCAGGAAAGTATTACGGAGAAGGAAAATCTATTGATTTCTCCCCTTTCTTTGGAACTTGCCCTTACCATGACTGCAAACGGCGCCGTGGGAGATACGCTTACCCAGATGGAAGAGGTTCTTGGTTTTCCGGTTAGCAAACTCAATCCTTACCTTCATGCTTATACCAAGCAACTAGCCGATGATGAACACGCAGCGCTTCACCTTGCAAACAGCATTTGGCTAAAAGAAGATAAAAAACTGACTGTTAAACCCGATTTCTTGCAGACAAACGCAGATTATTTTCAAGCTGGCATCTATAAAGCCCCTTTTGATAACTCCACTGTTAACGCCATCAACGACTGGACTTCTGAGCATACCAAAGAAATGATTCCAACGCTTCTTGATAAAATTCCTGACAAGGCTGTCATGTACCTTGTCAATGCTCTCGCTTTTGAGGCAGACTGGGAAGTTCCTTATACCGAAGATAAGGTGGATCAGGGAACCTTTACGAGAGAAGACGGAACCACCGAAGAGGTCGAATATCTCCATTCTTCCGAATACGAATACCTAAAAGACGAAAAGGCTTCCGGTTTTCTGAAATATTATGCAAATGGAGATTATGCGTTTGCCGCTCTTTTACCGGATGAAGGCATTTCTGTAGATGATTATATTGCTTCTTTAAGTGGAGAGCATCTTCGGAATCTCCTTACAACTTCAGAACTTACAACGGTAGAAGCATCCATTCCTAAATTTGAATCCGGCTCTGACACAAATATGGCCGAAATGTTTCAAAATATGGGAATGACCGATGCCTTTGACTATAAACGCGCAGATTTTTCCGACCTTGGCGCCTACGAAGACGGAAATATCTGTATCGGAAGAATTCTTCACAAAACCCATATCAGCGTCACAGAAACAGGAACGAAGGCAGGTGCTGCCTCTGCGGCAGAAATGACCGCCAAAATGTCCATGATTCCACCGGAAGAAATAAAGACGATCCGTCTGGACCGTCCATTTCTCTACATGATTATTGATTGTCATACCTCTACACCCGTCTTTCTCGGTGTATTGCACAAGACGGTTGCCTGAACCGTATATTTCTTTCGCCGAAAAAAGGGGCTGTTATTTCACAGCCCCTTTATCGGTTTATCAGTTCTTATATTTCCCCTATCTTTCTTTTCCTAATTTAGCAGCAATCACGCACACAAGCATGGTAATCGCCATATCCGGCAAGGTATTTCCCACCGGCATATCCACATGCATCAACATCCGATATGCAACAAACCCGATCAGCCACACAATCAGATTTGTCAGCTGTACATTCTTACTGCTGGCATCTCGTTTCAAAATGAAAAAGTCTGCAATTTGAATGGCAATCATCGGTGCAAATACAGAGCCGATCAAATATAAGAAATCCGTAATATTATCCATCGGATAAACCATTGCCGCCACAGTTCCAATGACTGTCACAACAACCGCCACATGCTTACCGTTCCATTTCCCCACAATGGATTCACTGGAAATTCCCGCAGAATATGCGTCAAGGAATGTGGTTGTAACTGTGGAGAAAATGATGATCAAAAGCCCCGCAATGCCAAGTCCTGACTTTAACATAATCTGAGCAATATCATACTCGCCAGTATAGATTGCCGCCCCCATTCCGATCACATACATCCAGCAGCTTACTATGCCATAGACCACTGCGCTGATAGCCGTTGCCTTCACCGGCTCCTTCGCCTCTCTC
>UMIU01013956.1_pt1 | contig 11504 bp, 9 predicted proteins | sample 1965871 | NCBI WGS metagenome assembly UMIU01 (sample SAMEA4836132, study PRJEB28245) | human gut metagenome | biome: gut microbiome; material: fecal sample | place: Denmark | collected 2008
AGCGGTCCCTCCTTTCCCAAGGCGTCTTGTTTTGCCTTTCACAGACCCATCTGGACAGGAAAGGAGGGCTTGGCCGAAAGATTTTTAGAATTTTTCCTTGAGCCGCTTCAGTAGCTGGTTCCTCTTATACACAAAGGTATTCCGGGGCATATGCAGCCGCTCTGCGCCGGCCCGTTCGGAAAGCCCGTCCGCAATCGCGATGAGAATCTCGTAGCTTTCCGGGTCTGACGCCTGAAGCTCTGTGAGCAGACCATTCAGGATCAGGGAGTCGATATCGATCTCCGTGGTCAGCCTGTTATCCGCAAGAAAGCTGGTGCGGGAGACGCCGTTTTCGTAAGCGTTCTCCATCTCCGTGTCGATGGAGAGATGCTGGGGAGCGTCCTTCGGGATACAGCGGAACTCGCAGGTATCGCAAAGCCCGTCACATTTGTAGCTCTTTTTGTACGGGATGCAGCAGGCTCCGGCTCTCTGCTTTGCCTTGCGGGTAGCACCCACGAACCGCTCCCAGTCGCGCTTCTGCTCCGGTGCGACCTCAATCCACTGCTTGAGTGGGCGGTAGTAGATGGTTGATGTATTCTGATTGACTTTTTTTGACATTTGTTTGGCTCCTTTCAGATTCGTTGGGAAATCCGCCAGGAGCCGCATTGATGTCCGCAAGACACAAAAAACGGCAGGGAAACTACCATTAAGGTTGTTTCGCACTGCCGTATTGCGGTCTGGCGGAAATCCAGTTGTTTAATTTTTCGTACTGTATTTGATGCTTATCGGACCGGGGGGAACAGCAAGAGTGGTGACATATTTTCCTTGCTTAATTTCGACCAGTCCGTCATCCTCATTCACTGTGCAAGCCAGTTGATGCGCATCCGGATGTTTTACGTGAATAGGTTGATGAATGTCAGGTGGTTTCTCAACAGAAACACAATCTTTGTTTGCGTTGACATTCGGGTACATATTAGGCAAAAAAAAGAGAGTTTCCAGAGGTTCGTCTGGGAAAGCCTTGATTAGACCGCTGATGACCTTGTTTCCACCATTGCGCTTTCCGTTTAAGAGGCGTGTTGTCTCTGACCTTGAAACGCCCATGTGTCTTGCCAGTTCGCTTGCTGACCATTGCCTGACCGCCATCAGTTCCCGTATTCTATCGATTTTCGGCTTCATGCTCCGACCTCCTTTCCACAAAGATATGCACACATTATACCACTGCTGTATCCGAATGTCAACATAGCAGAAGAAAATGTACCCTTTAAGAAATTTTTATAGCCGGGAGGCAATCATTTTTGAAAAAGTGTTGCTTTTTGGCAACATTCGTGATATAATAGTTGCCAAGGAGGTGCAAAACGAAATGAGCAATGTAGGTGATTTTATAAAAGAGCGCCGATTAGCGAAAGGAATGTCCAAGAGAGCACTTGCAGAAAAGGCCGGAATCAGCCATTCTGAGGTGCATCGTATTGAAAATGGCGAACGACAGAATCCGTCTGTGCCTATGCTCATTGCTTTGGCGGATGCATTAGGCATTCCCCAGGACGATATTCTTATGCTCGCCGGGTACAAGACCGACGGGAAAAGCACTCCGTTGATCGAGCGTGTGTTTCCTGACCTCAAAACACCGAAACAACAGGAAACAGCGCAAAAGATCGTGGACGGTCTATCTCGAAACAGCGATTTAAAGGATTCGCAATACGATGAGCTCGTGAGACAGGTCGAAATGTATCTGGATTATGCAAAGAAGAATCCAGATACCTGATTATCCGCGTTATGCATATGCAAGGCAACGAGCCTATCGGTTACTATGCGAGCTGGAAATCGACAGACTGCCTGTTGATCCTTGGAAAGTTGCAGAATCCCTGCCGAATGTCCATATATGTAAATGGACTGTTTTAAGGGACAACTGCGGCGATGATGATCCGCTCTTTATTGACAAGGAAGGTGCGGACGCAAAGACACAGCATTTGCGAGGACAAGCGGACTATCTTGTTGTTTATGATGACCGTGTGGAAACCTACCAGCGGATACGGTGGACAATAGCGCATGAAATTGGACACATCGTACTTGGTCATCTGACTTCGTTTGACGCTACAGCACTTTGCCGAGGGACTCTTACGGAGGCGGAATACAAGGTGCTGGAACGGGAGGCAGACACTTTTGCCGTAAATCTCCTGGCGCCGATGACCATTATAAACAGACTGCCTTCTATTCAGACAAAAACGGACTTCATGGAACTGTGCGATTTGTCAGGAGAGGCATCGGACAACTGCATCGAGGAATTGCAGCTGTTAAAGAGTGGCAAGAAACTGCCCTTCCCAATTAAGGAAGAAGACGTTCTCCATAGGCTGTTTTTTCGGTTCATCAATGAGTTTAACCGGACGGAAGTGCCGTCACTCAGTTGCGATGATCTGGAAATAGACGAGGCGTTTGATGATTACATCGAATGTGACTATTGGGATTTCACGCTGATGGCAATCAGAAAGTGGAAACTCGAAAAGGAACTGTATGCTGCCCTTGAGGGCAGTCTGGCACTGTACGACTGCGAGGACATGGTCGTATTCGTGAAAGATGCAGGGATGGTTGATTTTGTGGCAAAGAATGAAGGCATAATTCTTGAAACGCTGCAGAAGTATTCCGATTCCTGTGTTAAGCGCATTTCGGCATATGCTGCTAAACTGCGCACACCGAAGCCGCATAACGGCAAATAAAACGTAAGGGAGAATTCATCATGCCTAAATTAACAATATCTCAATTGGAAAGCCATTTGTTGAAAGCGGCAGATATTCTCCGTGGCAAAATGGACGCTTCTGAGTTTAAGGAGTACATCTTCGGAATGCTCTTTCTGAAGAGACTGTCCGATAACTTTGCGCAGAAACGCAAGGAACTCGAAGCGGAATATAAGGATGATTTGACGCCGGAAGAACTGGAGGATTTCCTTGAGGATAAGACTTCCTACGGCAGCACTTTCTTCGTGCCGCGTGAGGCTCGTTGGGAGTGCGAGGATAACGGCGACGGCTGGACGGGACTGCTCCATGTAAAGGTGGATGTAGCCGCCAAGCTGAAACGCGCCCTTGTTGCCATAGAGAAGGAAAACAGCCAGCTTGATGGCGTTCTGAAGAACATTGACTTCGCAAAGAAGGTCAAGAATAAGCAGATTATTACGAATGAGCGTTTGGTTCAGCTTGTATGGCATTTCAACAAGCATAAGCTGACGAACGACAATTTTGTGTTCCCCGACCTGCTTGGAGCCGCCTATGAATACATGATCAAGAACTTTGCGGACTCTGCCGGAAAGAAGGGCGGAGAATTCTATACGCCGTCAACGGTCGTTCAGCTGATGGTACGCATCATCAAGCCGCAGGAGAATATGGAGATATATGATCCCACGGTCGGCAGCGGTGGTATGCTTATTCACAGCAAACAGTATGTTGAGGAACAAGGCGGAGATGGACGCAAACTGGCTCTGTTCGGGCAGGATGATGCCGCGACGGTATGGTCGATCTGTAAAATGAACATGATTATGCACGACATCAAGGATGCCGACATTCAGCACGGAGATACGCTGATGGAACCATACTGGCAGATAAATGGCTCGGTACGCCAGTTTGACAGGGTAATCGCCAATCCGCCCTTCTCACAAAACTATACGAAGAACGACAAGATGAAGTGCCAGAACCGTTTCGTTTACGGTTGGGCTCCGCAGACCGGCAAAAAAGCCGACTTGATGTTTGTGCAGCACATGATTGCCAGCACGAAGCCGGACGGCATGATGATTACGGTCATGCCTCACGGCGTTCTGTTCCGTGGCGGTGCGGAGAAAACGATCCGCAAGGGCATCCTCACCGATAAGCAGGATATTGTTCAGGCAATCATCAGTCTGCCGCCGGACCTGTTTTACGGTACCACCATTCCCACCTGCCTTCTTGTCATCAATAAGAAGAAGCCGAAGAAACTCAAGGGCAAGGTACTGATTATCAATGCGGATGCTGAATATGGCGAAGGAAAGAATCAGAACTTCCTGCGCCCGGAGGATACCGAAAAAATCGTCTGGGTGTTTGACAATATGGTTGAGGTTCCAGGATACTCGCAGATCGTCAAGATCGATGACATCCTTGATGAAAAGACAAATGATTGCAATCTGAACATCAGCCGCTATGTTGATAACGCTCCGCCACAGGAGCTGCATGACGTCCGCGCCTATATGCTCGGCGGAGTGCCGAATGTCGAGATTGATGCGCTGAACGGTTTGATTGCGAAGTACGACATTGACCCTGCGGACATCTTCTCCGACCGAGGCGATGGCTATTCCGATTTCCTGGAGAGATGCGCCACAAAGGGATTGATTAAATCCTACATTTCAGATCATGTAGGCGTCCTCGATGCAAAGGAACGGATGCATGGAGCGTTTGAAGATTTCTGGAAAGAAGCCGCTCCTGCCGTCAACAGCGTTCACACCGATATAGGTATTGCTGAATTTGCCATTAAGTTTACCAATCTTCTCGCGGAGACGCTTGAACCGCTCGGTATTCTGGATCAGTTCCAATGCCAGGGCGTATTCGCCAATTGGTGGGAACACAGCTATACCGTTCGTGAATATACAGAGATCGAGCAATCGGTCGAGGGTAAGGAAATAAAGGTTGACGTTAAGGAAGTCATCCGCATCAAGAATGTTTTCAAAACCATCAATTCCGAGGGGTTCGTTGCTTCGCTTGTCAGTGATGACAAGATTGCCTCGGAGCATTTCGCTGACGAACTGGAAGAACTTCACAGGCTCCGTGACGATGCAGAAAACGCACAGGCTGATTTGATGGCATATGTAGCCTCCATCGAAATGGAGACCGATGACAATGATTCCGATGACGGCGATGAGGAGAAAGAGCCGAAGGAACCGTCCGTCAAGGAAGTGGAAACCTACCTCAAGAGCCTCGGAACGGACGAAGCAAAGGCATCACTGAAGCAGATTGCAGCGCTTAAGAAGGAAAAGAACCGTCTGAACAGAGAGGTCAAGAAGAAAGAATCCGAACTCCAGAAAAAAATTGATGCCATCCGTGAGAAACTGACGGAGGAACAATGTGAAGACCTCGTGATGCAGCTTCTCCATGACGGCTTTGTGGAGGAACTGGATGCCTACCTTTCCGCCGAGGTTCAAAAAACCATTCGTGCGGTAAACAAACTGTGGGAAAAGTATCATGTTTCCGTTACCACGCTGCTGGATGAGCGGAAGAAAGCCGAGGACAAGCTGAACGGCTTCCTGGCACAGTTGGGCTATATCCCGAAAAAGGAGGTTGACGCATGACCTCCATGACAAAGCATACTCTGATCGACTGCTTTTCCCTGCGCGCCCGCATCGGTTGGCAGGGATTACGGTCGGATGAATTTAAGACTGAGGGGCCATATCTTGTAACTGGTGTGGACTTCCATAACGGTAGAGTTAATTGGGATGACTGCTACCATGTAACAGAAGAACGCTATGCGCAGGATAAGGGCATTCAGCTGCATGAGCACGACCTTCTGATTACGAAGGACGGAACCATCGGCAAAACAGCTGTGGTTATCGACTGTCCAGAGAAAGCTACGCTTAACAGCGGGGTCTTCGTTGTACGGGCAATTAATAATGAGGTTGTGCCGGAGTTTCTGCACTACGTCCTTCATTCACATTGGTTCGACCTGTTTGTGAGGAATGTGCTGACTGGCTCCACCATCAAACATCTGAACCAGGAGAAATTTTACAAGTTTAGCTTTGAGGCTCCTGACGTACCAACACAGAAGAAAATTGTGGAGGTGCTGGAGTCTATTGATGCTGTTATTGATAAGACAAGAGAGATTGAACAGAAATATTCAAACATCAAGTTAGGATTGATGCAGCGCCTTCTACAATGTGATCGTCAGGTGCCGCTTTCCAAATTGGGGACAATTATTTCTGGAAGCACACCTACAACTTCTGATGAGAAGTATTGGAACGGGGAAAATGTATGGCTTACTCCTGCGGATTTGAGTGGCATGACCATGCCCTTTATCAGTGATTCCGCAAGGCATTTGACTGATATCGGCGTAAAAAAAGCAACGGGTACACTTTTACCTGCATATTCAGTAATCATATCCAATAGGGCTCCTGTTGGATATTGCGCGGTAGTCACGGTTCCTTTTTCCTACAATCAGGGATGCAAAGCCGTAAAATGTAATAGCGATGTTGATCCATTATACCTTTACTATTTCATGAGCAATCAAAAGGCGGCTCTTGAGAGAGTGTCATCGGGGACAACATTTCTCGAATTGCCAAAGAAGGAACTTGAGAGGTTTCTTGTTTCCATTCCGCTTGATACAGACGAACAAAAAGATGTTGCTGCCAAAATTTTGGCAGCGGACGAAAAAGTACAATCAGAAATCGACTATATGAGAAAGCTGGGAAATATTAAGAAAGGTCTTGTCAGCGATCTCCTTTCTGGAAAGGTCGATGCAGGAAAATTAAAATAAGGAGGCGGCGCTTATGGCAGGAAGGCCATCTGAATTAATGTATGTGGAAACTCCACTGCTTGAACAATTAAAAAAGCTGGGATGGACTGTCGTCCAGTTGGATGACAGCGAAAAGCATGATCCGCAGAAGAGTTTCCGGGAATCCTTCTCGGAGGTCGTTATCGTTTCGCGCCTGAAAGCCGCATTGAAGCGCCTGAATCCTTGGCTGAACGATGTGCAGATCGATGACCTCTGCAGGCAGATTCAGGATTATCCCCATCCGTTGAAGCAAGTACTTGAAAATAACGAGGAAGTCTACGACCGCATTACGGAAGGCCTGTCCGCTGATAATGAGGAGACCGGCGAGATCAACTGTCCTGTGCGTTTGATCGACTGGACGGATGTAGACGCCTATGACGGTCCCGATGTGACTGACAACGATTTCCTTGCCATCAGCCAGTATAAGATTCGCATCCCCGGAAAAGAGGAGCATATCATCCCCGATATCGTTCTGTTTGTAAATGGTCTGCCTCTCGTGGTCATTGAGTGCAAAGCGCCTGACATCACAGAACCGATGGCAGAAGGTATTGACCAGCTAATGCGCTATCAGAACCGCCGTGGAGCCGAAGAACCGGAAGGCGTGCCGGAACTGTTCTATTTCAATCAGATCGTCATGTCCACCTGCTTCCATGACTGTCGCTATTCCAGCATCACAGGCGGCGTTAGCCACTTCATGGAGTGGAAGGACGCCTATCCGTATAAGTTGCGTGATATCAATCCGAACGGCAAACCATCCGCACAGGAAATTGCTGTGGCGGGTATGCTTGAGCCTTCTCACCTTCTGGACATTGTTCAGAATTTCATTGCTTATAAGGACGAGGATAGCGGTATCTGTGTGAAACTCGTTCCGCGCTATATGCAGTATCGCGGCGCATACAAAATCATCGAGCGTTTACGTAATGCCACCAAGGGAGAAAAAGGCGGTACACTCTGGCATACTCAGGGTACGGGCAAAACGCTCACCATGATGTTCGTCATCCGCAAGATGTATAACTCCTTCGATTTGAACAACTACAAGGTCGTTTTAATCGTGGACAGAAAAGACTTGCAGACGCAGATGTTCAAGACCACGAAGACCGTAAAGTATGCTATCAACATTGCCGGTAGCATCGACGGGCTGAAAGACCTCATCAAGAATACCGCAAGCGATGTCACGGTTGCGATGGTTCATAAGTTCGGCGAATCGGAAAAGAACAAGGATAAGAAAGATAAGAAGAAATCCGGCTCCCTGGAGCAGAGAACTTCGGTTTCTACATTCCCTGTTCTGAACACGAGTGACCGCATTCTCGTCATGATCGATGAGGCGCATCGTTCCGAATACTCCGAACTGGCTGCGAATATGTGGAAAAGTATGCCGAACTCTGTCAAAGTCGCATTCACAGGTACTCCAATTACCAAGACGGTCGATAACTTCGGCGGTTACATCGATACCTACACGATGCGCCAAGCGGAGGAAGACGGCATTGTCGTAGAAATCAAATACGAAGGCCGTGCAACAGACAGCGAGATTACCGATCACGACGCAATGAACCACGCCTTCATCGATATCTTCGGCTATCTTGATGACGAGGAGCAACTTGAAATCCTCGGCAAGTATACGGTCAGAGGATACCTTGAGGCGCAGGAAGTTATAAACGAAAAAGCGGCCGATATGATCGACCACTATATTAATACGGTTTTCGCTAACGGATTTAAAGCACAGATTGTAGGCGTCAGCAAGGAGGCGGCATACCGTTATAAGAAAGCGATTGACGCACTCCTCCCCAAGAAGATAGAGGAACTTGAGCGCAACAATCCGAATCACATCGACATCAAACAGCTGAAGAAGCTCAAGACCGCCTGCATCATCTCTTCCGGCGGAGCGAACGAGGATGCACATCTGAAACAGTACACGAACGAGAGCGAGAATGAGATGATCATTGACGGCTTTAAGGCTCCGTTCGGAGAGACAGGTCTCAAAGGCGGCGACGGCAATTACGGCATTCTTATCGTTACTGCGATGCTGCTGACGGGATTTGACGCTCCTGTTGAGCAGGTCATGTACCTGGATAAGAAGCTGACGAACCACAATCTTCTGCAGGCTATCACAAGGGTGAACCGTACCTGCGGAGCAAACAAGAAGTGTGGATACCTGGTAGATTATGTTGGAATCACAAACCACCTCAAGGACGCCCTTGCCGATTATGCCGATGCTGACAGGGATGAAATTATGGCATCCCTCCGTGACAAGTCAAAGGATATCGATGCGCTGAATACGGCATACAACGAGATCATCCAGTTCCTTAACGAGAAGGTCGGCTATGCGCTTTCGCAGACATCCGACATCATTGAGGAACTCTGCCTTGATGAGGAACTCCGTGAAGAATACAACGGACGGTTCTCTGTCATGTCACGCTTGTTTGACCGCGTTCTTCCGAATCCGGCGGCATTGGAGTATAGCGAGGATTATAAGACGCTGGCCTTCATCCGTGAATCCGTGGCAAAGGTGACAAGAAATCCGAGGTTCTCCAATAAGGATGCCAGCAAGAAAGTCCGCGCCATTATCGAGGAATACCTCACCGTCAACGGTGTGGACATGGAAATTGCTCCGATCTCTCTGCTTTCGGATGACTTCCTGAAAGGCGGTCAGAGCAAAAAGAGTGATCGTGCGGTTAGCGAAGAAATCAAATATGCTGTCCGTGAGTTTATCAACATAAATATGCCGAAAGACCCGGAACTGTACGCTCGTTTGAGCGAGAGGTTGGAACAGATTCTGGAAGAGTTCAAAAACAACTGGGCAGAACTCCGTAAGGCTCTCGAACAGCTGCGCCGCGATATCAAAGCCGGTCGTGCGAAGGAAAACACCTACGGTTATGATGCGACACACGAGATGCCGTTCCTCGGTCTTCTGAAGACGGAGTTCTTCGGGAAAAAGACTTTTGAAGAATTGTCCGATGAGCAGATGACCATGATGAAGAATCTGACGGATGATGTTCTGAACCGATTCAAGCAGGAAACGGTCGCTGTCAACTTCTGGAATAATGTGGCGCTGCAGCAGGAACTCCGCACATATATCATCAAACAGCTGATTTCACCTGAGATCAAGAAGTTTGTACCGGATATCGTGAAACGCCGCAAGGACATCGCACAGAAACTGATGGAACTCGGCTATCAGCATTTCGGGAGGGATGACTGATGCAGGAAATAGCATATCAGGTGGTGCGCTCCAACAGAAAGAGCGTGGCACTTGTAATAGATAACGAGGCAAACCTCATAGTTCGCGCTCCGGCTCTTATGCCGGACACTGTGATAGATGAGTTTGTCCGCAAGAAAAGACGCTGGATTAATGAAAAGCAACAGCAGGTAGCAGTCTTCGGAGAAAAGCATCCTCCTGTTGTCGTGGAAACCGGCGAGAGCATTATGTACCTCGGCAGCAATTACGCCATCATCAAGGATGCGGTCGATGCGGTCGAAGTGTCCGGAAATGAACTGATTGTCCCGGAAACCTACGATGTTGAGGCACTGACCGCATGGCTAAAGGAACAGGCTATGCAGACCATATCAGAGCGGGTTGCTCTGTATGCGAATGTCATGGGCGTTACGCCCGGAACCGTAAAGCTGTCGGAGGCAAAGGCTCGATGGGGTTCTTGCAGCACGAAGAATAATCTGAACTTTGCCTGGAGGCTCGTCATGTGTCCTCTCTCCGTGATTGATTATGTTGTTGTGCATGAGTTGAGCCACATCACTTACAAGAACCACAGTCCTGCATTCTGGGCAAGAGTAAAAACAGTTCTCCCGACCTATGAGGACGACCAGGACTGGCTGAAGCTTAATAAGAAATTGATGGAGATAATATAAAGAATTATTTCTTGACACACCGCTTCTTGAGTATCCCAGTTGGTAAGTGGCTTAGGAGGAAATACCATGCCAAGGAGTAATACTTTAAAACTATTTTTGATGGATGGAGAGCCGAGCGGAAGGATTAAATGCTCCTTGGCCAACTGGACCGGGATTGCATATAAGATCCCTCGCACCGCTTTGGACAAGTGCAAGGATTTGGATATTCTCAAACAGAGCGGCGTGTATTTCCTGTTCGGTACTGATAAGGCGGATAATGCGGTGGTGTACATAGGCCAGGCCGGGGTTCGTAAAAATGGCAAGGGGCTTCTTCTGCGAGTGCAGGAGATCCATAACTCCGTTGATTACTGGACCGAGGCGGTCATGTTCACTACGACGAACAACTCCTTCGGTCCGACAGAGATAAGCTATCTTGAAAATCGCTTCTGCAATATGGCGATTGAAGCTGGACGCTATGTTGTTAAAAACGGCAACGATCCTAATCCCGGGAATATAACCGAGGAGACAGAGAGCGAACTTGAAGAGTTTATCGACTATGCGAAAATTGTGATGGGCACTCTTGGGCATAAGGTGTTTGAGCCGTTTGCGCCTTCTGCAGAATCCGCTGACACAGAACCAGTCCTATACATGGAATATGGAAAAGCCAAGGCATCCGGCAAAAGAACAAGCGATGGATTTGTTGTGCTGAAAGGCAGCATAATCAATCCTACCATGACGAAGAGCTGCCCTGAAAGAGCCATAAAGGACCGTAAGAAATATGAGGACAAGATTGACAGCGATGGGATCTTAACAGCTGATGTACTGTTTTCCAGTCCCTCATCAGCAGCTGGATTTGTTGGCGGTGCGTCCTTGAGCGGAAATGCACTCTGGAAAGATGCTGAAGGGAAAACGCTGAAAGAGCTTCTTGAAGCAGATTGAACCTTTTAATTTTTCCCCACATTTTAATTTTTCCAAAATCGCTACACCGCAAGGCTGTCACCCCGCCACATTACCGAGCGGCAGATGGACAACTGAACACATAAAACAAGGGCTTCCAAAGTCAGCGCATGACCTCGGAAACCCTTATTTCAAGCCTTTTTCGGCGGCATTTGCCCTGGAGAGGGCTTTTTCCTTTGTATCAAAATCAGTAGGAACATAGATCCGGCTTGCGGAACTGCCGGATTCCTTATTTC